>Ga0209212_1008404_pt1 | contig 11092 bp, 8 predicted proteins | sample RifGroC2_FD_183996 | JGI IMG/M metagenome (GOLD analysis project Ga0209212, IMG submission 183996) | Groundwater microbial communities from Rifle, Colorado, USA - Groundwater C2 (SPAdes) (version 2) | ecosystem: Environmental > Aquatic > Deep subsurface > Groundwater | place: Rifle, Colorado... | reverse complement strand
AATAGGAATAAGAGTCTGGATTCTTGTCATTTTTCTTGCTTTGGCTCTTCTTGCAATATCACCTAATTTTAAAAAGGGAATTGTTATAGAAAGTGTTGAGAAAAATTCCAGTGCTTTTGATGAGGGACTTAGAGCTGGAATGATAATTCTGGCTGTGAATGATGCTCCGATAAAAACTTTTGAAGATTATACTGGAGAGATAGAGAGTGTATTGGAGCAAACGGGGGACAAAAAAAAGATTATTATACAGACTGAAGAAGATTCTTTTATCTTATTCACAAACCACTCTCCTGACATCACTGTTGCGCCAATACCTCAATCACGACTTAAAACTGGCTTAGACCTAAGCGGAGGAGCAAGAGCACTTATCAAGCCCAGCAACGTCAGCCTTACTTATGCGGAGACAGAAGATGTTATTGCAATAATGAATGAAAGACTGAATGTTTATGGAATAAAAGATATTGCAATAAGACCTGTAAAGGACCTTAACGGTGATAATTTCATATTGGTTGAAATAGCTGGCGCGACTCCAGATGATATTGCTGGGCTTCTGGCTCAACAGGGTAAATTTGAAGCGAAGATAGGAAATGTCAGCGTGTTTAAAAGCGATGAAGGAGATATTACAAACGTATGCAAAAATGATGCGCGCTGTTCAGGTGTAAGACAATGTGATTTATATCAGGAAGGATATTTCTGCACTTTTGATTTCTCTATATCTTTAAGTCCTGAAGCAGCACAAAAACATGCTGATGTAACTAAGAACGTTAGTATAGACCCGCAGGGAGAATATTTATCTGAAAAACTCTCTCTTCTTATAGATAATAGCGAAGTCAGTGTATTATCAATAAGCAGTTCACTTAGGGGATTAGTCACTTCTGAAATATCAATACAGGGTTCTGGAAGCGGGACAAATGAGGAAGAAGCACTAAATAATGCTAAATTTGAGATGAAAAAACTTCAGACTATACTTCAGACTGGAAGCCTGCCTTACAAATTTGAGATAGTTAAGCTAGATACTATTTCTCCGCTTTTGGGACGTGAATTTACCAAGGGGTTAATAATGCTCGCATTTGTAGTTTTTACCATAGTTTCATTAGCAGTATTAGTATGGTACAGAAAAATAAAAGTTACTCTTGCAGTCATACTTACTATGATATCGGAAGCTATTCTCACTCTTGGAATAGCTGCTTTCATAAATTGGAATCTTGATGCTCCAAGCATTGCGGGTATAATCGCTGGAATAGGCACTGGAATAAATGACCAGATAGTCATCATTGACGAATCCTTTTCTAATCTTAGCGTTGGGATAAAAGAGAGAGTAAAAAGGGCGTTGTTTATAATACTCGGTGCGTTCTTAACTATCGTTGCGGCAATGCTCCCACTATTCTGGGCTGGGGCAGGACTATTAAGGGGATTTGCCCTTACAACAATCATAGGAGTCACTGTTGGAATATTAATAACAAGGCCTGCTTTCGCTGAAATAATGCGGAAGATGGGGGAATAATGCTGCCAAGATGGCATATTGTCTATGGCGCTCTCTTCTCCGCCATATTGTGGATAAGCGTCCCACAAATAGAAATAAAATATCTAGCAATTGTCTTCCTTGCATCTGTTTTTATTGACTTTGACCATTATCTATGTGCCGTGAAAAATACGGGGAGCTGGAGCTTATTTCATTCTTTTCAATATCATAAAATTCAGAACAAAGTGTTAAATATTCTGGAAAGAAAAGGCAAGAAACCGCGCTCAGATTTTCATCTATTTCACACTGTGGAATTTCATGCACTTATAGGCATACTGGGGATATGGATAGCTCCATTTTTCTATCTTTTTATCGGGATGGCTTTTCACTCTTTTCTAGACCTTTTTTCTCTTCTTAAAACTGAAAAAATACACAGAAGAGAGTACTTTTTCTTTAACTGGTTAAAGAGATGATTCTAATTGACTGTTATAGAAAACTCCATACTCCCTTTGCCAATAGGAGAAATGATGGTGCCCACCATAAAATTACCGGAAGAGCGAAAAATATGGAGAGCGCAAGTATGATAGCTGAACAAATATCAAGAACACTTAGTACATCCCCCCCAAAAATAAAAAGTCCCTTTATAAACAAAAGAGTTATGCAGAAAATAAGATAGGAAAGTGGGGGCTGCATGCCAAATATGAACATCATAAATGCAAGTGCCGAGGCAATATCCAGCGCACCTAATAATTTTACAATCATCTTCGCACCAGCAAAATACTATTTAATAAGATTTATATTGGAGAAACACAGCATATAAATATCCCTGTTTTTTATTTCCAATATGGAAAATAAGACTAAATGCAAGGTAATGATATTGATAGTTGCATACAATGCGGAAAAAACTCTTGCCAGACTTCTGGATAGAATGTCCAAAGAAACCTTTGATTATGTAGACGAGATTCTACTTGCAGATGATGCTTCTCAAGATAAAACTTTCCTAGTTGCTCAAGATTATAAAAACAGGAAGGGATTTGAAAAACTGACGATAGTTAAGCATTCCAAGAACAAGGGATATGGCGGAAATCAGAAGTGGGGCTATAATTATGCAATGAAAAAGGGATATGGTGCAGTCGTGATGATACATGGAGATGCCCAATATCCTCCAGAGCAAATTATTCCTCTTGTTGAGCCTATTGTAAAAGGAGATAAGGATTTTATGTTTGGCTCAAGAATGGCAGGACATCCGCTTAAAGGAGGAATGCCCATATATAAATTCCTAGGAAATATCTTCTTGACAAGCATCGAGAATATAATTCTTAGAACTAGACTTTCAGAATTTCACTCTGGTTTCAGAGCATATTCTCTTGATGCATTGAGAGAAATTCCTCTTGAGCGTACATCCGATGGATTTCATTTTGACTCTGAAATTATAATCCAGCTTGTAATTGCAAGGAAAAGAATCGGCGAGATAACAATACCTACTTTTTACGGTGATGAAAAGTGCAATGTTAAGGTTATAAATTATGGGCTTAACATACTAAAGGAATTAACCAAATATATTCTAACAAAGCACCATATACACTCATATCCTAAATATGATATTGAAAATTTTAAAAACTGAAAAGATACGACAGGTATATAAATAAAGTTTTCATTGGAAGATTATGGTGGAAGAGGGGATTTTCAGCAAGGGAGTTGAGCGCATATTAACTCTTTTTTATGCACGCGAAAAGAAAATTCAGCGTTGGCTTTTAATACTTGTATTTGTAGGTTTTATACTTAGATTGATTGCGGCTCTTCATCTAAATACCCTTGCTGATGATATGCTTTACGCTTCTCAAAGCGCCGGAATTTTAAATTCGAATATTCTATCTACCCACTCAAATCCGCCGCTTTCGTTCTATCTTACCGACCTTGCATATAAGATTATTGGATATACGACTTTTGCTTCCAGATTATTTCAGCTCATAGCCGGAACATTGCTCATAATAGTTGTTTTTCTTATAACTAAAAAGCTTTTCAATGAACGTGTGGCTCTTGCTGCGGCTTTCTTTGCTACATTTTCCAATTTTATGGTTAGGATGACATTCAATGAACAAAGTCTAATTGTCTTTTTCTTTTCTTTTTTCGCCGTTTATCTTGGAATGCTATATTTAGACAGCAAAAATAAGAATTGGCTAGTATTTTCTGCAATATTATTCGGTATGGCTTTGCTCACTAAATACAATGCTCCGTTCATAATTCTTTCATTCTTAATATATGGTATTTATTTCCTTAAAATAAATAAGGAGAAAATACTTAACAAATCCAGAATTAAGCATGTAATTTTATTTGCAGTTATAATTTTAGTCTTTGCCATGCCATTTATTGCTTTTAATTATTTTATATATAAAGAAAGAGGGATAGTAGATGTTTACTTCAGTAGATTGCTTCCCGTTGAAAAAGCACAAAATCTTTATCAGAGCCTTGCAGGACAAGACAGCAGTTTCTTCAGTAATTTATTCAAGCCCGCAGTGTATAACAACTACAACTTAGTCCTTAAGAGCGATTTGTTGCTGGGATTGTTTGCAATTGCAGGAATAATAATTATGGCCCGTCAGAAAATTAAACTGCCTTTGGCATTTTTAATAATATTCCTCTTAATTCCATTCATATTGCAAAGCGGAGGAAGCAATTTACAGAAGCACTTTTTATTCATGCATGTGATATTCAGCATTGCGGCAGGATATTCTCTTGAAAAAATGACTGGTAAAATAGATAATAAAAAGATTAATATTGCAGTAATAGCCATTATTGCTATTTTGTCAATCGTCAATCTTGGAACTGCATATGGAACTCCAACTCATTATTTCCATTCGAGTGAGAATGCCCAGCTCAAAAGTTATATAAATCAAAATGTTGGAGACAACGACTTAATACTGCTGGATCCTAGGATATATAGTGCAAAGGGATTTTGGCTTGCGACAGACAATCATTTCCTGCTGCTCTCTGAATTTCCAGCGTTTTACGATTATCAGAAAAATATAACGCAAGAACAGAACACTCCCACAGACATATATATTGTAGAATGCGTTATTGACGACTGTGGTTGGGGGTGGGTGCATACAAATCAAGAGCTGAATGCAAGCTCGGAAGCAATTCTCAACACCTTCCGTGAGAATGCCGGAGAAGTCAAGAGCATTGAATCTTATGATTACACTGGGAATGAGCTTGTAAAAGTTAAAGAGAAGAAAGTAAAATATATGGTTTATAAAATGACTCTTATGTTGAACCCTGAACTAGTCAAATATACAAATAGAGTACATCAGTTCTATTTTACTCCTTATTTATATGAAAACATGGAACAGTATGTATATTCTTACGAAACAAGAGGTATGGAGAGATTATTGGAGAAAATAAGTCTGGGAATAATATATTTGAGCATTATTTTAGCCATACTCTCTTTCTTAGCTGTTTTCTTTTTGTTATAGTCCAGCATATACTTATTTAAAAATGTAGAAAATAAGAGAAAAGTATGCCTATTATCAAGGTACAATCTCTTGATAATCTTCAAAAGATTGTAGAACAACTTAAAAAAGAAGGAAAGAAAATAGTCCACTGTCACGGATGTTTTGACATTGTTCATTACGGGCACGTGAGACATTTCATGTCTGCAAAAGAGCAAGGAGACATACTAATAGTTACTGTAACACAGGATAAATTTGTGCGCAAAGGCCCGGGAAGACCATACTTCAGCGAAGACATAAGAATGCATATGATTTCTTCGCTTCAATGTGTTGATTATGTGGCGTTAAATCAATGGGAAACAGCTGTTGAGATAATTAAGATTCTTAAACCTGATGTATATGTTAAAGGCAAGGAAGTCGTTGAAAATGGAAATGTAGATATGGTGCAAGGAGAAAATGGGAAAATATCAAATATTAAAGCTGAAGAAGAAGCTGTTCTATCTGTTGGTGGAAGATTGCATTTTACTGAAGAAATTACTTTCTCATCTACGAGAATCATTAACCAAATAACTGAAAATGTGCCTGATGAAGCTAAAATTTATTTTGGCGCACTAAAATCAAAATACTCTGCGGATGATATTATTAACCAGCTTGAACATCTAAGAGGGATAAAAGTTCTTGTAATAGGCGATGCAATAATAGATGAATATGTTTATTGCGAACAAATGGAGAGGAGCGGTAAAGAGCCATTGATTGCGTATCATCTTCTTAACTCTGAACTGCAGGCCGGAGGCGTGTTTGCTGCATCCAATCATATTGCAGGATTTACTAATCATATTGAATTAATAACTTGTATGGGAAATAACTCCCATTATGAATTTCTTAAGGGCAAACTAAAGAATGGAATACAGACGCATCTCTTTTTGCAGAATGAAAGCAAGACACTCGTAAAGAGAAGATATGTTGATAATTACAAGCGCCAGAAACTTTTTGAGCTTTATAGCAGCAAAGGAATAGAAATTGGAAAATTAAATGAAGGCGAGATAATAAAATGCATAGAGAGAGTTCTCCCACAGGTAGATATGATTTTAATAACTGATTTTGGTCATGGGATGCTTACTCCTGCAATGATAGATACTTTGATGAACAGCAATAAATTTGTTGCCTTAAATTGCCAATTAAATGCCGGGAATCTGGGTTACAATTTCATTACAAAATATAGAAGAGCTAATTTTATATCCCTTAATGAGCGGGAAATTAGACTGCCTATGCAGGAAAAAAACTCCGACATAAGCGTTCCAATTGAGAAACTGAATAAGATTCTAAACGCAGACTCAATCAACATTACTATGGGAAAACATGGGAGTATCCTTTATCATAAAGGTAACTATTATAGGGCGCCGGCATTTACAAAAGATCCTATTGATACAATAGGGGCGGGAGACGCAGTTCTTTCCTTGCTGTCCTTGCTTACATACAAGGGATTTGACCCGGAGCTTGTTTCATTCATAGGAAATTGCGTTGGAGCAATCGCCGTACGCACAGTTGGAAACAGAGAATCAATAGATTCAATAGAAATGAATAAGTTTGTGAAATATATCATGAAATGATAGTTTTATAGGATATATACATATTTAAATCAAGATAATATTGAATAAAGAAATGGGAAAAAGAGTTTGTGTTATGGGTGGTGCTGGATACGTGGGGAGCGCCCTCGTGCCGAGATTACTGGAAAGAGGAGATGATGTTATGGTATATGATACTTATTGGTATGGTGATATATTTGGAGAAATGCGGAATTGTAAATTAAAGGAAGTAAGAGGCGATATAAGAGACCGAAGTAAATTATTAGACAATATTAAAGGGATGGATGCAATTTTACATCTTGCCTGCATATCTAATGATCCAAGTTTTGATTTAAATCCCTCTCTCGGCAGATCAATAAATCTTGATGCATTCCATAATGTATTAGATGTTGCGCGCCAGAATCCTGAAGCAAGATTTGTTTATGCAAGCTCTTCAAGCGTATATGGAGTAAAGAAAGAAAAAGAAGTTATTGAGGAAATGATAGAAGAGCCGCTTACAGATTATTCTAAATTTAAACTTGAATGTGAGAAAATTCTCAAGGCAGAAGCTAGAGACCTGGATTATGTTATTGTGCGCCCAGCTACCGTATGTGGATATGCCCCTAGATTGAGATTAGATGTTGTAGTTAATATACTCACGATTAATGCTCTTGAGCGAGGAATTATATTAGTAGATGGCGGAGAACAAACAAGGCCCAATATACACGTTAAAGATATGGTTGGAGTTTATGAAAAACTTATAGACTCTCCTAGCGATAAAACTCGTTATGAAATATTTAATGCCGGAGATGAGAATCATTCTGTCAGAGAATTAGCTGAAATAGTTAGAAGAAAGGTTCCTAATGCAACTATACAAATTAATCCTGTAAAAGACCAACGCTCATATAATGTAAACTCTGATAAGATTAAGAGATTTCTTGGATTTAGAACTAGCGAGACAATAGAATCTGCAGTAGAAAGTATAGTTGATGCTTATAGGGAAGGAAAGATAATTGAAGGGCTTACTAATCCAATTTACCATAATATCAAAAGAATGAAAGAGTTGAATATCTCGTAAATTTTAAGAAATTTAATATTTGACTCTGAACAATACATTTTAAATAACACTAAACTTTCTATAGTTATGGTAAAAAATGCTTCTAATCTTAAAGGAACAATATTTGCTAATTCTCTCTGGAACGTGATGGCTTCTCTTATCGGAAGAGCTGGAGCTCTTGTTTTTACAATTATCATAGCCAGAGCATTACTGCCTGAAACATTTGGCATTTATTCCCTCGCATTGTCTATTGCTGTTTTCTGCCTCACATTTACAGATCTTGGGATTAATCAAGCCCTTATCATATATGTCTCAACATATTTGAAAAACAATAAGAGCAAGGCGCGGTCTTATTTTATTGCGCTTATGCGTTATAAGCTTATAATGACCTTAAGCGTTGCTGGAATAATAATACTTGCCTCTTATCCATTATCTTTCTTTATATTTAATAAACCTGATTTATTTGTCCCGCTCTTATTTATTGGCGGATATATAGTGATAACTTCCATAGAGGGATTTCTGGAATCATTGTTTTATGCCTTTAACAAAGTAAGTTACATGACTTCTAAAGAGATAATATTTCAGGCTACAAGGCTAATACTGTCTATTCTCGTTCTTACTTTAGTTGCCACTTCGTCTTATGTGGCTGGGCTTGTTGGAGCACTTATACTCACAATGGTAGCTGTTATTGTTTACGTTGTATTGAGCCTAAGAAAAATAGGTAAATTTATCTTTGAAAGAGGAGAAAGTCTGGATATTGATAAAGTTGGATTGTTAAAGTTCATAGGATATATATCTGTTGGAATAACTGCTGCAGCATTGTTTGCATCTATAGATATAATAATGCTGGGCATATTCGTGCCCTCTGAATATATTGGATTTTATAAAGCGGCATTTACTCTTGTATCAAGCATAATAGGTATTCTGACATTCTATAATATATTTCTTCCCGTATTTAGCAAACTTGGCAATGAAAAAACTGAAGAAATGTTTAACACTATATTCAAATATCTTTCTATTATTGGACTGCCCGCAGTTTTTGGACTCTTGAGCATTGGTCCATATGTCCTAAAGGCAGTTTATGGCGACTCTTATATTCCTGCCACTCCGATATTATATATTCTCGCCCCTTTGATATTCATTGAATTATTGGCTGCTCTTGTTTCATCTGTTTTTTCAGCTAAGAAAAAGCCTGAATATCTTGCGAAGATTATGCTATTTTCCCTTGTACTAAATGTCCTGCTTAATTTATCACTTATAACCCTATTATTAAAGAACTCTGCTATTTTGGCAACAATTGGTGTAGGGGCGGCAACAGTTATAAGTAAATTGGTTTACTTAATAGTATTATTCTTTTTGTTAATAAAAGTAATGAAAGTCAGGGCGAAACTTGGAGTTGTCATTAAGCCGCTTGCAGCCAGCATTATTATGTCTATATGCCTTATACTTATAAATAAGTCTATATCTGACATGAACTGGTTCTGGGGAGGTCTGGAGATAATAGCCGGGATAATAGTTTATGGAATAATTATTATATTAATTGGGGCAATTAATAAATCTGAAATTAAAATGTTTTATTCATTTTTCAGAGCTCTAGTTCCTGCAAGACCGCCTGAAACTCCTCTTCACTCCTGACTCTTAAGAAATTTATTCCTGCCTTATGTGACCTACTTTCTTCTCTTCCACACCTCTTGGAGTTAATGTATTTGCATCCATAGCTTCTACGCTTTCTGTCGGCTTTGTCTTAAACTCTTCAATTAACCATTGCACCTGTGCCATTACTTCATTTCTCCTTGCCTCCCCATAAGGATACTTAATTTCAAAATCCGGTACTGGATTTGCCATATATTCTGTCCAAACATCCCTATCATAGACCCCTTGTGAAACTAACTGGCGATAATATTCTGTGTCTGGCTCTGGATAAAGCACATTAAAAAATGGGTGTTTTATGTTGTGTTCTCTTATCTTCTCAGGAAGTTTTTCAACATAATCCATTTTATCTCTCTGCATCTCCAAAGGTGTGCCTATAATGAAATACCCCAACATGTCAATATTAGATCTATTCATTGCCTCGCAAAATCTATCAATATCCTGAATTGTCTCTGGTTTTCTGAACCATTTTAAAACGTCGCTGTCAAAATGCTCAAAGCCAACATGAATTCTCTTAAAACCATAATTAGTCAATTTCTCAAGCGTAGTATAATCTTTCATTCTTACCTGGCCTCTTCCAGACCATTCACTATTAAAACCTCTTTTATTCATCTCTGTAGATACTCTATCCAGATGATTTGGTATTACGTTAAAATTATCGTCTAGAATGTGAACGCTCCTGCATCCTATAGTGTATAAATACTCCATTTCATCCACGACTGCAGATGCATTTTTAAGCTGTGGCTTCTTTGTTTGAACATTGCAGAAAGTGCATTGCTGTGGACAGCCCACACTTGAGAACATTGGAAGCCTGTTTTCAGCTCTAAACAAAACAAATTCTTTTGGAAAATAAAAATTCACATCTAAAAATTTCCTTTGAGGAAAATTTATATCATTTATGTTAGTTGTGCAATAAATCTTTCCTTTTGGAGGTTTGCCATTTGATACTTCATCAACGGCTTTTCTAAACTCATTCTCTGCCAAAGGACCTATAAAAACTGCATCTGCCCCGTTTTTCAATGCCGAATCCCCATAATGTGTTACATGCGGTCCTCCAACTGCCTTGTATGATGCAGAAGTTTCACGGAGAATTCTGTTTAACGCCCAGACTTTTCTGTCTACTGATGTTATGCCCAAAACATCCGGCTTTTCAGATTCTATTCTCTGAATTGTTTCTTCAATTGACCATCCATGACTTGAAGCATCAAGTAGTTTTATGTCATATGTATCTTTAGGTAGATTTGAAGCAAGAGATAATATGCCCAGAGGCATATACTTAACGGCTTTAGGTTTGAAATGATTAGGCGTTGTCCAATTAACAAACTGTCCTTCTTCAGGAAGGGTCATAAGAACTATTTTATTCACTCTGCCTTTTGAACCATTTACTTTGAATTCTCCATACTCTCTTTCCATATTAATCTCATTTTCCATGATTATAGGCTATTTAAATATTCTTATTGAGAAGTTATATATTTTTGTAGCAGTATTACATAGAAATCTATTTAAATTGAGTTTTGGCAACAATAATTATGAGAGTAAAGTATTCTTATCTTGAAGAACAATTCAAAAATCCTGATTATATTCTTAGAGATTTGGAGAAACTTGTAAAAAGAGGAGATTTTACACTTGGAAAAGAAGTTGAAATATTTGAGAAGAGATTTGCCCAGCTTGCTTCTGCAAAATTTGCGGTTGGTGTTTCATCCGGAACTGCCGCTCTCTTGCTTGGATTGCAGGCAGTTGGAGTTGGGCATGATGATGAAGTTATAACTGCTCCAAATACTTTTTTTGCGAGCGTTAATGCTATTGCTGCGGTTGGCGCAAAACCTGTTTTTGTAGATGTTGGAGAGGATTATAACATAAATAGTGAGCTTATTGAAAACGCAATAAATGAGCGCACAAAGGCAATTAT
>Ga0209212_1008400_pt1 | contig 11095 bp, 8 predicted proteins | sample RifGroC2_FD_183996 | JGI IMG/M metagenome (GOLD analysis project Ga0209212, IMG submission 183996) | Groundwater microbial communities from Rifle, Colorado, USA - Groundwater C2 (SPAdes) (version 2) | ecosystem: Environmental > Aquatic > Deep subsurface > Groundwater | place: Rifle, Colorado... | reverse complement strand
GCGTTTCACGAAAAACTTATCTACTGCCCGGCGACGGTCGAACCGACCACCTCGACCCCGAAATCCGCCGCTTCCTTCGGGACGTTGGCTATGGCCACCACGAAACCTATCGACTGGCCGGGCTTCACCCCGAGGTTCGCCAGCGAATCGCCGAACTGGTTGTTCATGATCGACTCGATCTTCTCCATGGGTAGCGTCTCAAGCTGTTCCTTGGAGAGCCTGTTACCGCAGTACGCCGTCTTCTGCAGTAGGACCTTGCCGCTCTTGTCGAAGAGGCTCACCTTCACGTGGATCGAAGCACGCGACTTGCGGAAGTTATTCACCGCCTCGCCGTTCACCACGAACAGCTCGCCCGCCTCCTTGTTCTTGTGGAAGGAAGCGAGCGGGTTCTTGATGGCGATCTTCCCCTCTTCCGGCGTCTCCACCCCGAACCACTTGGCGACGAAACCAAGCCCCAGTTTGTCGAACTGCTGCAGGGCGGTCGGCCCGCTCTGCAGCAGATAGAGTCCGGCACCGCTCAGCGCCGCGACCACGATGATGGAAATGGCGATGATGGCCACGGTCAGCACGGAGCGCCCTTTGCGGCGCGACGATATGGAAAGCGGCGGCAGCTCGTCCTGCTCGGGAAACTCCTCCGATACCGGAGGGAAGGTGTCCTTGGCGCCGAAGCTGAAGTCGAGCCCTCCCCCCTTGCCGGCACCCTTGCCGGCAGCAGCCCCGGGGGCGACCGGCGGCGCTTCCGCTTCGGGAGGCGGGTTCTGCCCGAAAAGCCCCGCCGCGCCGGCCAGGCCGCCAACCCCTGCCGGCGGAACCGGCTCTGATTCGGGTCCTATCTCCGGCCCTGCATCCTCAGGGAAGCTGAACTCCCCGAAGCTGAACTCCTCGTCCTGCGCGGTGGGAGTTGCCGGTTTCTTCTCTTCGGCCGCAACAGGGGCCGCGACGCCCTCCTCCGGCTCGGCAGCCGGGCTCACAGGCGCTTGCTCCTCGAAGGAGAACCCGCTCAATTCCTCGGATGGCCCGGCCGGTGCAGGTTCCTCTTTCGCCGGACTCTCTTCGAAGGAGAAGTCGCCGAAATCGAATGATTCCGCAGCGGCGGCGGGAGCTTTCTCCTCCTTGACCGCGGTTTCCTCGAACGAGAACTCGCCGAAATCGAGCACATCGGCAGCGGCAGGCGCAGGCTTTTCCTCCTTGGCGGGAGCTTGCTCCTCGAAGGAGAAGTCTCCGAAGTCGAGGCCTCCGGCCGCGGCGGGCGCAGGCTTCTCCTCTTTCGGAGTCGTCTCCTCCTCGAAGGAGAAGTCGCCGAAGTCGAAAGATTCTGCGGCTGCAGCGGCAGGCTCCTCTGCTTTCGGAGCTGTCTCCTCGAAAGAGAGATCTCCGAAATCGAGATCCTTATCCGCGGCGGGCGCCTTCTCGGCAGCGGTGACCGGCTCCTCGTTGAATTCGATCTCTCCGAAGTCCCCCTCCGCGGCGGGGGCGGCCTCTTTTTCCTCAGTTGCGACGCCGGTCTCGAAACTGATGTCGCCGAAATCGAATTCATTGGTGGCAGGCGCTTCTGCCTCTTCCTCCGGAGCTTCAGCCGCCTTTGCGGCGAAATCGAGATCACCGAAATCGAATTCGCCCCCCGCCGCCTCCGGCGTGGGCTCCTTCGTTTCCTGCTCCTCCACCGCCCCCGTTGCCTGCAGGGACGAAGGCGCTGCGGCCTCCTCCCGGGGAGGCGCGGCCTCTTTTTCCGGAGCAGGGGCGCCAAGGCCGGAGAGTAGCGCGTCGAAATCCGACTCCTCATGCTTTTGCTCGGCGCCGGCGATGAAGACATGCCGGCACTTGGAGCAGCGGACCTTCACTCCGCCCGGCTTCAGTTTCGAGTCGTCCAGCCTGAATTTTGTATTACATTGATCGCACTGGAGTATCATTCACCCCTCCGGTAGGTTTTATTTAGCTTGGGTTCGGTGTGCTGTTTGCGGCTGCGTCGCATAGCGCTCCTTGAGTCGTTTGCAACTCTCGCGACAGTATGTCCCCAATGAAAGGGAAATGACAGCACCGATCCATTAAAATTTCTCCCGGTTTCCTATAACAGATGCATTTTCCAGTGTCAAATCATTCTGGCCCGGCGGGAACCTTTATGGTATAAATACCCCGGATTACTAATCCAAAAGGAGATGCAAGGGGGACAGAGATGAACATCCGACTAGCCGCTTTTTCGCTGCTCGCGAACCTTGTTGTTGCAGCCGTCGCAACCGCCGCACCGGAGCTTTCGGTGGGGAAAGGGACCTACAATTTCGGCACCGTAACCCAGGGCAAGAAGGTGACGCACGTCTTCACCATAAAAAACGGCGGCGATCAGCCGCTGCAGATAAAGAAACTTGAGGCGGCCTGCGGTTGTACCGCGGTGAAGCCCTCGACTTCGGTGGTCCAGCCGGGCCGCAGCGCCGAGATAGAGGTGATCTTCGACTCGTCCGCCTTTTCGGGTAAGGTGCAAAAGACCGTCACCATGACCACCAACGCCGGCAAGACCCCCACCTACACCTTTGCCATGGAGGGGAGCGTAACGGAGGAGCTGCAGGTGATTCCCCGCCAGTTGAGCCTCGGCTCCCTTGCCTCCGGTGTCGCCAAACAGGTGACCGTCATCGTCACCAACAACGGGGGAAACAGCGTCAAGATCCTCGCCGTCAACGTGAACTCCAACTCGCTGCAGATGAAGCCGACCATCAGGAAGGGAGAGTTGAAGCCCGGCGAGAGCGGGACGATCGAGGTGGCCGTGACGCCGCGACCGGAAGCGAAGGTCCTGAGCGGTTACCTGCACATCGTCACCAACCACCCCCAGAAAAAGGAACTCACGGTGCCGGTGTACGGCTCCATAGCCAAGTGATCGACAAACGAGCTGGTGGAAAGCGCAACCGGCAGTAGTTAACAGTGCAGGAACAGGGAGTTCCGGAGTCGAGCCAGGGGATCGGCAGTTTTTTTTGAATAAAGCCTTGAGTTGGTCCTGAAAATAGTGTAGAGAATAGTACTTTCCCGGGCGGGTAGCTCAGTTGGATAGAGTACTGGCCTCCGAAGCCAGGGGTCATGGGTTCGAATCCCATCCCGCCCACCATTTCCAAGAATTTCAGACTGTCATCATCTACGACGTTTTTGCTCCGGGGTGTTTGCGAACAAAATGCAAACATTTCGGAGCATTTTCGTTATCAGGACCCGCCATCTCATCACCCGCGGCAAGAGCTACCGTTCGTATGTCCCGTACCCAGGACGTCCTGAGGCGCGCCCGCGCCAACCTGGTCAATTTGCAAGGTCGGCACACAGGGGCTAAAACAAGGGCAAGAGCTGCTGCATTTCAAGCTCAGCGGCATTTGAATTAAATACACTTTATTGACACGGGTTTATATGTAGGATATTTTGACGCATCACACATTTTGGAGGCAATCATGAAGAAACTATTGACCGTAACACTTCTTTCAAGTGTCATCATTGCTGGCTGCCAACCTGCCAACATCACTGCCGTCAAATGGGATACCGGTGAGAAGGGAGCTAACGTTCAGACACGTTGCGAACGCGTAGACATGAGAGACCGCTCGGAAATGCAAAGTTCATTTGCAAGATACGATGGGTGGAAGTTGATTTATATTTCCGAGTATACGACTGGCAACAAAAGCGGTACTGATGCAGCCATTTGCTTCGAAAGACTCAAGTAGACCACGTTATTGAACCGTCCAGACAGGCAGGAGGGGTACACTACAGCCCTCCTGCTTGTCACTTTCTACACGCTACAGGATCAACTGCAAGAAATCCCGTAGATTCCTCCGCAGGGATCAACTTCCCCCCCCAGACAAGAAAGTTCACAGCATGTAGTCGGTGGAGAGGAAGTGGGACTTTCTTTCCTTGACGATGCCGGTGATGATCTCCCGGTTGTCGTCGGTCTCTCTAGCCGCGACCACGATCCTGATGGAGAAGACGCGCAGCGCGTCGGCCACCGACTGGGTCCCCTCGGCCGAGTTCTTCCGTCCGTTGAAGGGGAAGCTGTCGGGGCTTCTCTGACACTTGCTGTTGATGTTGATGCGGCAGACCTGGTTCACCAGGGCGTCGATCAGCTGCGCCAGGAGTTCCTCGTCGCGGCCGAAGATGCTCGCCTGCTGCCCGTAGTTGGAACTGACCACGTAGTCGATGGTCTCCTTGATGTCGTCGTACACGACCACCGGGACCACCGGCCCGAACTGCTCCTCGTGGTAAAGGCGCATCGCGGGGGTGACCGGGTAAAGGAGCGCGGGGTAGAAGAAGGAGGCGCTCCTGGTGCCGCCGTCCTCGTTCATCACCTTCGCCCCGTGCGCCTCTGCGTCCCGCAGGAGCCCTTCCAGGTACTCCGGCTTCTCCGGCTCGGGGAGCGCCGTGATGGCGACCCCTTCCTGCCACGGCACGCCGCATTTGAGCGCCGCTATGCCGGCCGCCATCCCAGCCAGGAACTCCTTGGCGATCTTTCTGTGCACGAAGATGATCTTGAGGGCGGTGCAGCGCTGGCCGTTGAAGCTCAGGGCGCCCTGCAGGCATTCCTCCACCGTCAGTTTCAGGTCGGCGTCCGGGAGGATGATCGCGGGGTTCTTGGCGTCGAGCCCGAGCACGCAGCGAAGACGATGGGGGCGCGGGTGGATGGCGCGCAGCGCGTCGGCCACCTTGTGCGTCCCGATGAAGCCGAGGACGTCCACCCGTCCCGAGGCCATCAGCGGCGGGAGCACCTCCTCGCCGTCGCCGTAGACGGTGTTCACCACGCCAGCGGGGAAGCAGGCGCGGAAGGCGGAGAGGATCGGCGCGAAGAGGAGGACGCCGAAACGCGGCGGCTTCAAGAGGATGGTGTTCCCCATGACCAGGGAGGGAATGAGCGTGGTGAAGGTCTCGTAGAGCGGGAAGTTGTACGGCCCCATGCAGAGGACCACGCCGAGCGGTGCGCGCCGTATCTGGCCGATGATGCCGTGCTGGATGACGAAACGCGACGAGACGCGGTCCAGTTCCTTCAGCGCGTCAACGGTGTCGCGGATGTAGGCGATGGCGCGATCGAATTCGGCCTCCGCCTCCTTGAGGGACTTCCCTATCTCCCACATGAGGAGCTTCACGACCTCGTCGCGCTTTTGCTGCACGGCGCGGCTGAAGCAGTGCACGCAGTTGATCCTCTCGCCGACCGACATGGTGGGCCAGGCGCCCCGCCCGTTGTCGTAGGCGCGCACCGCCACGTCGAGGCATTCCAGCGCGGCCTCCACCGAAAGAAGCGGCGCCTCCCCTATCCTCTTTCCCGAGATGCCGTCCGCCGCCTTTATCTGTACCGGGGACACCACGTCCTGCAGGGGGCCGTCCCAACGGCGCAGTTCGCCGTCGATCAGGTAGAAGTCCTGTGTGAGGGTGGCGTCCAGGCGGTACGGTGCGGGGATTTCTTCTTCGGAGGGGGCGAAGGCTGCTATCTTGTTGGTCACTTTCTCTTCCTTACCAGCAAGCGAACTGACATAGGCCGGACTGACAGCGATAGAGCTCTGCTTGCTGAACTTAAACTGGTAGGTCAAGCAAAAGCTATACGCCATGAATGTGCCGTCGGTCAACAATTAACCTGATTTATTAGCGAACGGTGTTGGTATTGCTGCGACGGCAAAGGTGTCTTTCCCCTCGCCCTTTGGGAGAGGGGCAGGGGTGAGGGCGCATCCACGAAGGGAGTGTGTCGTCCGGGAGATGCTCCCTCACCCCGACCCTCTCCCGGAGGGCGAGGGAGAGATCGTGTAAGCTCGCATAGTTAATGACAAACAGGTACCAACACGTCTCGCGCAAGCTGCAGATCGGCACTATCCCGTCAAACTGAGGGGTGTTCAGGGTAGGAAAAGCAGGAAGAGCAACCCGACCACGATGCGGTAGACGCCGAAGGGGATGAAGGTGTGGCTGGTGATGAACTTGAGGAGCGCCTTGATGCCGATGACGGCGAAGACGAAGGAGGTGATGAAGCCGACCACGATGTTCTGCCAGTCTCCGACGTGAAACACCGCGTAGTTCTTGTAGACGTCGTAGCAGGTGGCGGCGAGCATGGTGGGGAGCGCCAGCAGGAAGGAGAATTCCGCCGCGTCCTTGCGGTCGAGGCCGAGCACCAGCCCTCCCATGATGGTGGCGCCCGAGCGCGACACGCCGGGGATCATGGAGAGGCTCTGGATCACCCCGATGCTGAAGGCCTGCCGGTAGGAGATTTCCTCCAGCGTGTGAGTGGTGGCGGGACGGTTTTTCATCCAGAGTTCGATGACGATGAAGGCGATGCCGCCGGCGATCAGCATGTAGCTCACCAGCGAGGGCTGGAAGAACGATTTGACCAGCTTGTACAGGAGGTAGCCGAGGACGCCGGTCGGGAGGAACCCGAAGCAGACCTTTTTCAGCAGGTCGATCCGGGAGAAAAGCTGCTTGCGGTAGATATGGACCACGGCGAGCATGGCCCCGAGTTGTATGGTGACCTCGAAAACCTTGTGCGCCTCGGACTGCTTGAGTTTCATGACCGCCGAGGCAAGTATCAGATGCCCGGTGGACGATATGGGAAGGAACTCGCTCAACCCCTCCACTATGCCAAGTATGATTGCGTCGAAAGCCGTCACTGAAACCTCGTACTCAGAGTTCGTTTCTTACCGGCGCATAAAATACCCTACCCAAGCTGCAATGTAAAGCGCCCGGAGAGGCCGATCATTTCCCCCTTCAAACCCATCCCCACCCCTCCCTCCCCTTGAAGGGGAGGGAGGGTAGCAACTACCCGCCGGCCGCACCTTTGGCGAACCTGCCGACCTGGATGTCGATCGGCTGCGGCGCCATGGTCCCGGCCGGGACGAACTCCCGGAACTTGCCACGCAGGTGCTGCAAGAGCGCCTCAGGCCCCTGGTCGATGAGGAGCGTCCCGAGCCTGACCCTCCCCTGCCCCGAGGCCGCCTCCTTGTACCAGCCCAGCACCTCGTCGATGAACTCGACCACCCGGTCGGCCGGGAGAAAGAGCGCGAACATGGTCCCGAGGGTGGGATTGTGCCCCCCTTTGCCCCCTATGCGCACCAGGTACCCTTTCCTGGAGGCGGTCCACGCCTCGGTGGGGCACGCCTTGATGCAGTCGCCGCAGTAAATGCATTTCTCCGCGTCGAAGACGGGCTTGTCGTCTTCCCCCATCGCGATGGCGCCGGCCCCGCAGCTCTTGGCGCAAAGCCCGCAGCTTATGCACGCCTGCTTCTCCAGCGCGGGGTAAACCACCCCCTGGAACCCGACGTCGTTGAGGTACGACTTGAAGCAGTCGATGGGGCAGCCGGAGAAGCTGACCTTCAGCTTGTGGTGGTCGGTGTCCCTGCCGAAGAGCTTCTCGTCCACCTCAAGGGCCGACGCCTGCGTATCCATCAGCCCGTTGGGGTTGTAGGCGCAACCGCCACAGGCGGTGGGGACGCGGATGCGGGCGCCGCAGGAGGCGACCTTCTGTCCGCCCGCCTCGAGGTCCTGCACCAGCCCGTCGAACTTCTTGTAATGCACATGGGTGAGTTCGAGCGATTGGCGCACCGAAAGGTGCACATACTCGACCCCGTGCTTTAGCGCCGCCTCGGCTATGTGTTTCATGCGGCTGACTTCGAGCCTGCCGCCAGGCACGCGCAGGCGCACGGTGAAGAGGTCCTTGCCGCGCTCCTTGATGAAGCCGCCGGTCTTGAGGTTGTTTAGATCTACGCTGGGCTTACCGGTGTCGCTCATATCGCTCCTTTTAAACCATGATGAAGATCAGGGAAACATAACCAGGAACAGTGCCCACTATCTTATTCCCTCAATTCCCCCACTCCCGTGCCAGAGACTATATGCGCAGTGGGAGTGCGAAAAATTGATGCAGGTCAAGAAATGGTAGTTGTCTGATCTGTCACCCTCTGTCAGACCCGGTTTTGCTTCAGTTCCTTCAGTGAATGGAAGGTGCCACGGTAAATGCCGCCTTTGGATGGGGTTCAACAACATGGTACGCAGGAGGAGGTAAACGAAGAGGGAAGTGGTAAGGGACAGCCGAGGGCGTAGACGGGGGTGATTTTATGAAAAACGATGGTCCCTCGTAGGATTTACCTTTGGTCCTTAGCATGAGGAGAATGGTTAAATCCTTCTAGTTCATAGGCCATGGAATACGGGGTTTCTATCACCGGCTTTAACTTCAGGCTCTCTTTCACGCTTTCTTCCGGTCCCAACCGCATTCCCACCAGGAGAAGTCCTCCTTCCCTCTTTAACATTTCCACCACGGCGGCAGAATTCATAACGCCCTGGTAGTTACAGAACTGGCGCGACCACATGTTGTAGAAAACCATGCCGGGGTGGATTCTGGACAGTTCTTTGCCATACCTCGTGCCCGAAAAATCGTTACCAAACGACAGTGCGTACGGCAAGGTTGATGCTCTGTAATAGGATGCAGTGGCACATCCACCTATAGCAGCTACTTTCCGTGAGAACTCCGCCTCGCTCTGGCGATATTTCTCCTCCTTCACGACCCATGACTGCACCGAATAGAGACAATACGCAGTACCCGCTACGGCCACCATGCAGAGGAGTCCCGTGGCTAAGCTGGCAATGGGGAACAGAGGGTTTGCTTTCAAGAGGGCACATAGCTCGGCATTCAGCAACGCGGTCATTGCGATTGCTGGCAGCAGATAATGCACAGCCGGGTGCTTCACCGTCATCAGGATCTGCGCGACCATCACGCTTGAGCCGAGCAAAAGCAGCTTTTCGCTGCGGCCGGTTGCGCTCTCCCCTGCACTGCACTGCCTCACCAGGAGGTAAGCCAAGTAAAACGCCAGGAAAATAAAAAACGTCGGTTCTTGCCGAACCAGCACTAACAGGTTTTCCATCATGTTGGCAACAGGCGGCATACCAACCGCGCCGCTTCCGTATTGCCCGTTATGAGCCGCTACCGACCCGAACCAGGCGAGCATTTGCGGGAATTTGGTGGTGATCGGAAGGGTGAACAGTAAAAAAGACATGACGCACGCAGAAAGCGCCGTCACACGCTCACGGCCGGGCGAAAACAGCAGTATCAGAAACAATACCGGCAGGAAGGTAACTTTCGAGGCGAGCCCGAACCCCATGGTCATCCCGATCAACAGGGGCAGCCCCGACCGGCTAGGCGATGCTATGGCGGGATTTCGATAACGGACGACGAGGCCGGCGAGCAGCAAAACAGCGAAGACCAGCAGCGGTTCCGGGTTCACCCTCACCAGCGAGACTTTCACCTGGAGAGGAACCAGTAGCGACAACTGAAAGACCAGGACCGGGAGCAAGCCGCGCATCGAGCGGTAGATACTGAAGGAGGCAAAAACGAACGCGGCAAAGACCAGAACGTTCACTATCAGGTTGATTGCCGCGAGAGACTCTTCGGGATTTCTCAGGACAAACTCGTCGATGCCGAGTTGCCCCCCCGTTGCCAGATGGCCGAACCATTTGAGCAGCAGCCCGACTGCGCCGAGCAGTTGAAGCGTAGTGCCGGGGTGGTCGGTGTGCCCCGGGACGACTGAATGGACGATATTGAGAGAGTTGAGCAGATACGCATACTCCGGATCCGAATGCTGTCCAAGGAAGTACGGGCCGTAGTAAGATTTCAGGACCAGCGACGTACAGAACAAAAGAAGCGGAATGACCATCAGCGTAACAAGGTGCGGGATGGAATGATTACCGGGATTTTGAGGATCGTGGTTCATGGTGCTTCCTTCGACATTTCAATATCCAGGAAACTTCCCATCCTGCTGCCGAGCCTGTTCAGAAACCCGTCAAGCCCGACAAGCAGAGGCAGTAGAGGCGAAGGGGCGAGACTCCACCGTTTCAACCCTCCTGAGAGCCAATAAAGGATCGGTGTATGGGTTACCACGCGCTCTACCCTGAGTCCCGGGAAAAGTTCGGCGAGCCTTGCCTTGTCGCGGCGAAAGACCAGCCACGCCAATGCGCCGTTTGCCCCCGACAAGGGGCCTGAACTGTCAAAGCGCCACGCAGTACATGACGCGTCGAAACCCTCGTGATGAAAATACTTCAGAATGGGCAGCGAAAACAGTCCCAGATTCTGATCGGTGATGAAGATCCGCCCCCCTGGCACCAGACAGCGCTCCGCCTCCCTGAGAAACCTCTCCACATCAGGTATATGGTGAAAGACATTGACCATGCAGATCATCCTGAGGCTTTGGTCGTGAAAAGGGAGCCGTGTGGCATCAACAACAGTGTCGATACCCTCATACGCGATAACGTCCGAGGTAATGAGCGAAGGGATGAGGCTCTTCGCAAAGCCTCCCCCCGTTCCCAATTCCAGCACCCCCCCCTGCTCCGGGCACCTTTCCAGACACGCCAGAAACTTGAGGTAAGTGGCGCGGTAGAAGTGCCGGAGGGCCGGCTTTCCCATGATGCTTGCGCGCAGCTCATCTATGCGGAAAGGATCGTCAAGCCCTGCCAATGCGTCCACCTAATTTGATTTTGAAGAGCCCTATAAGGGTCATGCGCAGCAACATGAGCCCGTGCCTGAACCGGCTGATATTCGTGCTGCCATAGGTACGGTCCAGGTAGCGAATCGGAACATCCACAATGCCTAACCCCATTACCGCAGCCGGAAACAGCAGCTCGAAGTCCCCGAACGGGTCGAAGTCTCCAAAATCCCGCCGCCAGGCAACCATTCTCAGGTAATCGTGACGAGCCACCAGCTTGGTTCCACAAAGAGAGTCGCCGATCCTCTCGCCAAGCACCCAGCTGAGCGCCTTGGCGAAGAAGATGTTGCCAAACCTGTTGAGAAAGCGCATCGCTTCGCCTTCCATGGGATAGACGAGCCTTGAGCCGTTGATGAAATCCCCGTGGCCGGCGCAGTAAGCGTGGTAAAACCTGGAAAGCATTTCCGGAGGCATGGTCAGGTCGGCATCGAGAATGGTCAGCAGATCGTTTCTTGCCTCTGCGAACCCAAGCCGCACCGCATCCGACTTCCCCTTCCCCGTCTGCTGAAAGCAGCTGATGTTCACCTCGGAATACTTCTGCTGGACGCGAAGGATTTCCTCCCAGGTGCCGTCGCTGGAATGCCCCTCCACGAAAATCAGCTCCAGGTCGCAGGGAAAGCCCGACAACCGTCTGACCG
>Ga0209212_1008399_pt1 | contig 11095 bp, 8 predicted proteins | sample RifGroC2_FD_183996 | JGI IMG/M metagenome (GOLD analysis project Ga0209212, IMG submission 183996) | Groundwater microbial communities from Rifle, Colorado, USA - Groundwater C2 (SPAdes) (version 2) | ecosystem: Environmental > Aquatic > Deep subsurface > Groundwater | place: Rifle, Colorado... | reverse complement strand
TTCATGGATATCGAGCCGTTCTGCGGCAGACGCAGAACATCGTCGCGATTGCCCCAGTATTTAATGAAGGCGATGTTAGGGTGGGCGAGGGCGGTGGCTGTGTTAGTAGACATTTTATGTAAATTACCTTTTTATTATTTTCAATTATAAGTTTACCATGCACATCTAACATCTCAATGAGATGACGCTTTGATTGGAAAGAGGCATTTTCAAGCTTTCCACGAATTTCTGCACAACTTGCTTCAACTTCGGCGATTTGTTCATCGTCTAAGACACCATTACTTAGATGTGAATTCAACTCGTTTTTTTCATCCAGTAATTTGCGAATATTGAGATCAATCTTGGTTTTCCTTTCGGCGATTAACTCTTGGGAGAACCCACCGGAGAGAAATAAATCCAATAACTTTTTTTGCTGATGTTCAAATTCCTCCAGTTGCTGATCAATAATTTCAATTTTCTCGAATAAGCGTGAATTTGAAGATTTGGCTTCTGCTTGCATGTTCCTCAACCCCTGTGTAACATTTTCGGGGTTTTCAATTAGACTTTTTAACCAATTCCATACTGTTAGATCCACAATATCAGCGCGAAAATTGGGCATCGAACATAAGCTAACAGGTTTTTGTTCTTTTCCTTTACAGTAATAATAATGATTATGTTCTCTACGAGTTCTGCCAACGAATGTGTAATTGCACTCAGAGCATTTTATGCGTCTTCCCATCAGGTATTCATGTTTTGTACTTCTTTTTGCATCTCTAGAATTTGAAGCAATCTTCAATTGCGCGAGATCAAAGTCCCGCCTAGAAATAATTGGAGGAACTGTTACAGAAACCCATTCATTGCGGATTCTGGGAACTTGTTTTCCTAAGCCACACTTCGATTTTGCTTTTCTTGTGTTTTCTTTCCCATCACTGATGATTTTTGTTTTTCCATAATGCCAGGTTCCTGTATAGGTTTCATTTCTCAAGATATGACGAACCATTGGACTTGACCACACGCCGGGATCACGTTTTTTGGCCACGTGAGAAAACTTGTCTCCACGTGTGGGAATCCGAAGATCCGTCAATTTAACCGTGATGGCATTCATTGACTGAGGAAACCCAGTTTCGTCACCTATTAAATACCATTCATACACTAACCTAACAATTTTAGCTTCATCCTCGTCGATTTCCAACCAGGCTTTATGTGGTTCAGAATTAACTTGGTAGCCATAAGGAGGTCTACTTCCGACTAAAACAAAACCGCTTTGAGCTTTGCCTCGTTTTCCACGTTTGCTTCTTTCCAGAATTTTGGCTTTTTCATATTCTGCAATACTCGCACGAATTTGTTTTTGTAGCCTACCTTCGTCTGTATCGTCGTATCTACCAATGACATATTCAACGATAATTCCAGAACGATGTAACTCTTCTTCTAAAATCATTTGAAGGATTGATTTTCTTGCAATCCGATCGAGATCGTATACGACAAGAACTGAGATCGATTGACCCGTAGCGATAAAGTTTCGCATTTCATTGAGAGCAGGGCGGTCAAGGGATGTGCCAGTGTAGTCTTCTTGAAAAGTGGCTGCGATCGCATAACCCATTTCTTCTGCATAACGTGTGCAGCCTTCGATCTGGGTCTTCAAACTATAGCCTTTGGCTTGCTCATCGGTACTCACTCGAACATAAATAATTGCGCGTTTGGATATTGTCGTCATTTTGAAATCACCTCAATGCCATGCCCATTCCGATGAATTCGTCCGGTTGTTTCCAATTGATCTAGATAGGTATAAATCGTCTGTCGGGAAACATCTAAAGCACGAGCGGCCTCAGTCGCGCCAATGGATGGATTGTCAAGATACAGTGTCAATAGACTGTCCAACCGGGCTGCCAAATTGGCTTTTCGGACAGCTTGAGCTTTGACCAGCGATGTGTCAGTTTTGACAATGTTTGACGGTAAATTGGACACCAGTGAGTTGTTAGGTGCCCCTGAAAATAGACGGGTAGCTTGACGCTCAGCTTTACGTTCCGCACGTTCCTGGGCGATACCGGCCAGACGCCGGCGATGTCCAGAGCGTAATGCCAAATTGACAGCTCCAACCAGGGCGAATAGTGGAAAGAGTGCGGGCGCATAACGACCAAGTTCGGGAAAGATGTCGAGCAAAACAGTCAATCCGATCGTAGAAACCAGGTAAACACCCACCAGAGAGGCGGCCAGTAAGAATGGAGCACCTGGGTCGGTTTTACGTTTGCCGGCGTTGTAGTCCCAGAGCTGGAGACTTGTGCTGACCGTGGTCAGCCCCAGACTTTCGATGATTGCGGCTGTAATCCACCCTAAAGTCTGGTTCCAATGTAGATCCTGAACCACTGCATTGGCAACCAGAGCAGCGCTTGGGAGTGGGGTGATCCAGGGACCGATTGCGGCAATCCCATCGGTCAAGTTGTTTTCAATCTCTGAAAACGACTCTCGGATATGTTTGATAAAAGAAAATTCAGCCAAGATTTACCTCCTAAGTTTGGGGGTAAAGAACACCCCCGGTGAAATGACTCCCACCGAGGGCGAATCCTGGCTGATCGACTATAATAAGATCAGCCCCTGCTGCCGGATAGATCGGTGGTTGGGGTCAGGTTCGTGTAGGTGCTCGCTACACCTGCACGAACCGTCTTACAGTTTTGTTCTATTATATACCATAGAACAAATATGCGAGCAATCGAAATTGTGAAGAATTAGTCCGGTTGTAGCGAGTCAACCAGGTAAGAAAAAATCAATATCGCCAGTTGCGATGGACACTGGGTGGCAGGGCAAAGCTCCTTGCTGCCCAGACCTTCAGTTCCTCTTCCGAAACGCCTAACAGATGGCACCAGCTCAGCCCGACGAATTGAAGCCATGCCCTCGCTTCAGCGACCCGGGCCGGGTTCTTGCTCTTCAGGTCCATTGCGGCATGGTAAATCACTGCCAGAGCAAGAGCAGCATAGGGATCGCGAATGCCGTCTTCATTCATCCCTTTTCTCTTTTGCGCTTTCTTTCAATCGAATGTGCAGAACTTCGCCACCTGTGACCTGAGTCAGGCGGTCTTTCAATTGTTGCGGAGATGTGTCAGCAATTCTTTCAGCGTCTACATCCTTTTCGAGAAAGAGGGACAATGCGAGAGCTAACTGCTCTGAACTGTAGCCAGCTTCGATGCGGCCATCTGGAAGCCTGCGCCAACAACCACCAATGGTGGGCAACTTACTGGCGGCAGGCAACTGTAAGGCAATTTCGCAATCCATCCACGGTGGGATATCTGGTTGTGACGTTAAACCATCGGTGACATGAGTGACATTTGTTTTTCGGGTCAGCTCTATTGGCAAATGAATACCGTATACTGTAGCCCAACGCTCCAGCTCGTCCAAGGTGATCTGCCACTGGCGGGTTCCCTTACCGGCCTCGCGTGTCTTGCGTAGGCGCAGCTTTCCCAATAGATGCCCAACCTTTCTAGTGGTAATGGACTCTTTGTCAATATCTGCTTCAACGTTTTCAGCAATTGCTTGAGCTGCTTCGCTAATCTGTGATGTCGAAAAGGTCCATGAAGTAGTGGCATTGTCACTCTTGTCGGCAGCGAGCTTACATATCCCCTGCAGGATAAGCAGGGTCAGATCGCTGGATTGCAGATCAGCGGTCTCTTCTTGCTGGTATCGCCAGGACATCTTTTCCAATCGCTGCCATAAACCACCAATCACAACCTGGTCTTTTCCCTGGATGAAGCTGCGAAACAGGCGATGATTTTGATCGACTCCATCCAACCAGGCTGCCACAGATAGGATCGCCTTCCAGGGTTGAAGATTGCGTCCTCGCAAGCGGACACGCTGCGCAACAGCGTTTTCAAAATCGTGGAGAGCTGGAAGATTTGCCAGTCCCACTGCCCATAGTTCATCTTGCAGTACTTTGTGGTCATGTGGCCAAAGTGCATAGTCGAGTGGATCAAAATTGGCTTTGTCTCGGTCGGCGGTGCGGATGAGCGGGATGACAATCGTGCGAGAAGCCAACACCGCATCCGGCATGCGAATGGCAGAAAACAAACGCGGGCAATAAGCATTCACATAGCGCAATTTCCACTTTCCTGGTCCATCCGGCTCTTTGAGGGGTACACTCGATCCGCGCCGGTTACCGGCCAGCAGCAAAGCGCGTTTATCCGGGTCGGTCTGTTTGGGATCGGATATATTTTCGGCATCGTCGAAAGCCAGGGTTGCGCCATAATCGGTCAGATCGCGCAGGCTGGCAAAGCTGCCGCCGGCCAGGATGAGCTGACCCAGGTAAGCCATCTCAGTAACCACGATCAGCAGGTTGGTTTTGCCGGATCCCGCCCCGCCGTTGGGCCAGAGGAACCCAATCACGTTGAACGCATCCAACAGATAGGTTGCCAGGACAAAACAGGCAATAAGCTCGGCCATGGACTGCTGATCCCCCAATGAGCGGTCGAAGTCGAGAAAACGATTGACGACATCTACAACTTTCAAGAAAGTATCAACCGGGTTGGGACGCTGCCCCTGAATATAGGCACGTACGCCGCGGGTAGACCAGCGTTTCTCAACCGGGACGATCTCATGAAAGTTCGTAGTCAACCCTAAATCGCACAGAGGCCGGGTAGATTGGCCGTCGCTGATTTCGCCAAATACCTGGCCATCATTGCGAATGATAAACAGGGATAGTTTTTCTTCCACAAGCGGAGGGTTGTGAATCAATAGATTCCCTTCTTTATCCAGAACTTCCCGTCGGGTCATGCGAACAGGCAGCCAGGTGGCGGCGTAGGCATGTTTACTGATCAGGCAGAGAGGGCGAGTGATGATCGGAGAGGGTTCGTCTAGCAGTTCAACGATTGGCTGAGCCGGTTGGGGAACCGGCCGCGGCTGCTCGGCTAGGGCTTCCAGATCTTTCGGGTTGTGTCCGTCGGCCAGCCAGTCATCCACACCCAACTTAACACCACTGGCATGATTGGGCAGGTAGATTGCGGAAACGGCTGCTCCTTTGCGTTGCAGGATTTCCGTCAGGCGGTCCATTGCCATTCGTACGGATGGCTTGTACATCACGTCAGAGTCGAAGACGATATGCACTTGTCGGTTTTCCCAGGTGATAAAGTCGAAATCCGCCAAAATGGTCGTCCCACCAAACTCATTGCGGCCTTTGAAATTCCAGACTCCGAGTAAATCAATGGCGCAGACTCCATGAGTAGCGAGAGCATCGGCTTTCTTTTGCCCTTCGGTAATATACAACGGGATCGTCGGATTTTTGAGCCCTTTCAGGCAAGCTGGTGGGCAGTCCACCCGGACGCCGGCCCCCTTGGGAATTTCGTACTTGAGCACTTTGACCGGTCGTAGTCCATCTGGATCGCGTTTGCTGCGGTCTTCGTATGTGCGGGGGTTATCCGGACGATAAACATGCAGGCCAATTTTTCCATCGGTTGTGTACAGTGGAATGAGCAGCCCGGGAACCCGGCGCTGGGCCGGTGAAAACCCGAACTGAACCAGGTCGCCTTCGCTCGTGATGGTGCGGTAGTCGCGTTCCCGGATCACCTTCTCAGAGATGTCTGATTCTTCGGCAAGCATCTTGAGATGATTTTCGGAAAGCGGTAGGGCTGCTTTATTCATGGCGTTGGCCCAGGACTGATAAGGGCTGTGTGTCTAGAACTCGTGTTTCTCCTTGGGGTGGGGTCTTGCTTTTCTTTGTGGACTTGATGTCCGGGATCGTGCTTGGCTCCTGTGATGTACCGATAAACTGATCGCTGAGGATGAAAGCGTAGACGCGCGCCAACAACCTCCCCTGCTCCTCCTGTGTAAGTTGGAGGGGTTCAGCAGGTTGATTCATGAACGATTTGGTTCTCCTGTGAATGGTTGGGTTCAGTTATGTCATCCGGTAATAGGCCCCGTCGGATGAGTTCCAGGCGAACAATGAGCCGTGCCTGATCTGCTGGTGTGCGCAGCTCTTTTTCTGAGAGCTGGATCAGGGCTGAATACTCCGGCTGCTCTAAGAGGATTTTTAGACGATTGAGCATAGATCTCCTTTTGGCAAGTAAAAATGACGACGTTTGGTTCAACGCCGCCATTTTGCCATCTGGAATATCCCTCGATCAAGTACTCTGAATATCCCTCTTTATCCCTTCCATATCCCTTTTTATCCCAAATCTAAGATCATGTGGGTCTATCCTTCGACTTATTGATAAAGTTTGACTTTCGATAGGGAACAATCTCGATGCCGAATTCTTTACGCAATTTATTGATCCGATTAAGGACCGTTTTTTCAGTCAGGCCTACTCGAGCAGCAATCTGCTCACAAGTCAGCCCCTGATGCCAGAGGCGGAGAATCTCCCGGTTAGCGCCTATGTCAGGAATGCTCATCCAGACTTCAGCAGGGGATAATTTTTCTTGAGGTTGAGATACCGGTTTGGCTTCTCTGGGAGCAGATTGTTCTGGAATATCAGGTAATGAAAACCACCCAAATTTTTCCAGTTCATCTCGAATTCTGTCCCATAGGAACCATAGTTTTTTGTCTCCATTCAAATATATCCCCGAAAGCGTCCCATCGGATGGAAGAACATGCGCATGAAGGGATATCTGGCTTTTTCCTAAAGCTAGCTTCACTTCAACCGGATTGGCATCTGGTGATATGCTGCCGGCATCTTTCCGGCTGCTTGGAAGAAGGATCTGACATACTAATTGTTGATAATCGGCTTGGGCGCGTAGAGTCTGGGCAAACTGGCGGAGCATCACGCTAAACTGAGCTGGCGTACCTTTGATGGGAAAATCAAAATGCTCGTCGATTTTGCTTGAATTATCTGATTTATCGTCAGGATACAAATCACGATACCCGAAGATTCGGAGCCGATTGGATAACCAGATAATGAATTCCTGCTGGCGCTCCAAGCGTTTCTCATAGAGCGCTTGCACAAGTGTAGCCTCAACGATCTCTGTTTGACCAAGTAAGTCAGCCAGCTTTCCTCTTGAACCCAAACACTCATCTTGAAGCAATTTTTTGTAAGGAACTACAGCATTGGGGGTGATTTTCCTGGGTGGCTCAAAACGGAGTGTTGTTTGGCCTCTATGAGTCTCAATGCAAGCCACTTGCCCAATATCTCCCCATTTATTATCTGTTATTTGGAGAGTAAAGGCGTCAGGAGTTAGTTCACAGCTAAAGGAACCTGGTTCAAATACAACATAAAAACAGGCCTTTATTGAAGCAACCATTCTTTGCGGAAGAAGAATTTTGACGGGCTGATAACTAGAAAGATTTGTCATAAATAGCCACAGATTAATTATTGCATGGATAAATTACAGTTGATCCTTAATCGGTTCTGAAAAGATATTATATGCGATTTAGAATAATTATTCTATATTCGTTTTCATGAAGAGCAACATACATTCCGTTTTTTTATGCTGCTTTTCTCAACCTCAGCCTCCCACACAAGATCATTATAAATAAACCGCAGTCCAATAACCGATAAGTATGCTATAGTATAACCATCACCTAACCGGAGCGGTGTTATAGCATTTTTCTCTTATAGCCAATGGGGGCGTAGTGGGTATTTCTGTTGCTTTACATCTTAATTCCGTTGATAAAGTCTCGCAATTTATTATCCATTAGGATTTACGCCTCGATTTGTTTTGTGTTGCGCTAGTTGCAACGCATGTTCCGTACAATTGAACTGTTCGCGAGGTAAGCAAGATGAAACCTGCCGAATCCAAGGCAAACCGCCTGCGCCAGATAGAAGCGCTGCTAATCGAGCACCCAGAAGGTCTCACCCAGGCAGAAATCGCGCGCCGGCTGGGCGTCAACCGCTCGACGATCCATCGCAACATCCGCAACCTGGATGCGCCGATTTATGAAGATCAGGGCAGGCTGTTCATTGACCGCAAGGGATATTTGATCGATGTGCGGTTTACGCTGCATGAGGCATTGAGCGTTCACCTGGCGGCGCGCTTGCTGGCAACCGTGCTCGATCGCCAAAATCCACATGCGGCCGCGGCGCTGCGGAAGTTGAGCATTGCCCTGGAATCACGGGCGCCGCATGTCAGCCGGCACCTGGCCCGGTCGGCGGATCAGATCGACGAAGAAGTCCAATGGCAGGATCCCAATTATTTGCACATTCTGGAAACGCTGACGTACGCCTGGGCGGAAGGACGCAAAGCGGTTATCTGGTACCGCAAAGATGAAACCGACCCGGTGCGCCAGTTTACCTTTGCCCCTTACTACATCGAACCATCCACCGTGGGGCGTTCCACCTATGTCTTTGGCCTGCGTGAGCCGCCAAACGAGCTGCGGACTTTCAAGATCGAGCGGATTTATCGGGCGGAGCTGCTGACTGAGACCTACGCGATCCCCGAGGATTTCAATGCGGGTAAGCTGCTGACGAATGCCTGGGGTATCTGGTACACCGACGAAAAACCGGTGAAAGTGGTTCTAAAATTTGGCCGGCGTGTGGCGCAACGTGTAGGGGAAACTCGCTGGCATCGCACCGAGCAGGTGACCGAACTGGAAGACGGCAGCCTGCTCTGGCGCGCGTTAATCGCCGAACCGCAGGAGATGATGCCGTGGTTAAGGGGGTGGGGAGCCGATATGGAGGTGCTGGCACCGGAGGGGTTGAGAGAGGCATTGGCAATGGAAGCGCGCCGGCTGGCCGAGCTTTACGAAATTTTGCCAGATACTCCGGAAATGGATCCGTGAAGATACTTTGCCCGCTGGAGATTGGGAATGATTGAAGACCCAAGCATATTACTACCGGATTGGATGCTTTTTATTGGCAAATGGGGAGAAGCCATTGATGGACATCCCCTGGTTTACCATTTGATCGATAGCGCAGCCGTGGCCGCTCGATTGTGGCAGCAAGCGTTGACGCAGGGCGCGCGGAAGCAATTTTCGAACTGGTTGAAATTGCCGGAAGAGGACTGCGGCCGGTTACTGGCTTATTGGACCAGCCTGCACGACCTGGGTAAGGCCGCTCCATCTTTCCAAATGAAACACGCTCCTACCCACGCCAGGCTACACGCCCGGGGTTTTAATTTCTCCAATCTACCTCAAATGGATATTCGCCACCACAGCCTACTGAGCCAGTGGATCCTGAAAGATTTTTTTGACGAGTTAAATATCCAACCGCTGAGGATATTCAATCTATTTCGCTTTGCCATTGGCGGGCATCACGGCACCTACCATGCCCTAGAGGATCAAGATTTTACGCAAGCCCCGTCAAAAAACCTGGGCGACGGACGCTGGAAGGAAGCGCGCAGCTCTCTTTTCGCTGCATTGACCGATCTATTGAAACCTCCGGCTCTCCCAGTATTGACCCTGACCCAACCCGAGCGAAATGCCTTTTTCAATCTGTTGACCGGTTTTTTTGTGACCAGCGATTGGGTATCCTCGCAGGATGATCTGTTCCCATATCAGCCAGTGACCGCCTCGCTGGAAGAATACCGGGCAGTGTCGCAGCAACGCGCTCAGTCTGCACTGGAAGAAACCGGCTGGCTTGGCTGGCAGCCCGATGACTCCCGCCCGGTGTTTTCTGATATGTTCAGTTTTCCTCCCTACCCGCTGCAACAGATGATTTTGCAAAAGGCAGAAGAATTAATCGACCCATTCGTGATGATTATCGAGGCTCCCACCGGTTGCGGAAAAACCGAGGCCGCCTTGGCCGCCGCCGACCGCGTTATTCAGGCCGGCAGCCTGCGGGGGTGGTATATTGCCATGCCAACCCAGGCTACCAGTAACCAGATGTTCGACCGCGCAAGAAATTTCCTGGTGAAGCGATACCCTACGCAAAATATCAACCTGCAACTGGCGCATGGCAACGCCATCCTTAACAAGGAATTTCAGAATATACGCATGGCAGCCGTGGACGACCAGGAAGGCAGCCGATATGGCAATGTGAATGCCATGGAATGGTTTTTGCCGCGTAAACGAACCTTGTTGGCCCCGTTCGGGGTGGGTACGGTGGATCAGGCATTAATCAGTGTACTGCGGACCCGCCATTCTTTCTTGCGTTTGTTTGGCCTGCACCGCAAGGTGGTAATTTTTGACGAAGTGCATGCCTATGATATGTACATGAAAGAGATATTTTGTCAATTATTAGCCTGGCTGCGCGCCATTGGCTCATCCGTCATTATTCTTTCGGCAACTTTGCCCGAAAAGACCCGCCTGGAGCTTTTGAAAGCCTACCAATTCAGCGCTGAGGTTAAGTCTGACCGGGCAGAGTATCCCCGCATGAGCATCAATGACGGCAAAACCATAACCACCGCCTCGTTGGCAGCCTACCCCAATCGCACCGTTCACCTGAGTACCATTCCACGTGATCCGCAATCCTGGATAGCATTGCTGCGAAAAAAACTGGAGGATGGCGGCTGCGCAGCCGTGATCTGCAACACCGTTGACCGGGCGCAGGAAGTGTACCGGCAAATTCGCGATGCCGGGCTGGTAGCACAAGATGACCTTTACCAATTGCACGCCCGTATGCCGTATTGCTGGCGCAAGCAGCGGGAAGATGCCATCTTGAAACACTTTGGGAAACAGGAGCAGCCCGGAACCGCTCCGCGGCGCGGAATCGTGGTGGCCACCCAGATCATCGAACAGAGCCTTGATCTGGATTTTGATTTGATGATCACTGACCTGGCGCCCGTTGACCTGCTGATCCAACGGATTGGGCGGTTGCAGCGGCATACAGAGAGCAAAGCTGCGCCAATGCGCCCGGCTTCGTTGAAAGACCCACTATGCCTGGTGAGTCAGCCAGAAATCCCCGAAAAGGATGGGCTGCCGGAATTCGAAAATGATGTGTATGTCTATGCCCCGGCAATTTTGCAGCGCACTTTTTTTGTGCTGGCCTCCTATCAGTCATTGACGCTGCCAGCCGATTCGGACGCACTGATCAACACTGTTTATTCAACTGAAGCCCTGGCCGCGTGCAGCTCGTTCCAGAATCAGAAAATTCAGGAATTGAATGAAAAGATGAGCTTCGAACAGGATAGGCAAGTGTCCGCGGCGCAAAACCGCATGGTGGGCGATGTGGATGAATCCAATGTTTTGGGCGGAAAAACGTCGTATTTGAAGGAAGATGACCAGGCTGTGGGGAATGAAACGAAGGCTTTGACACGCAATTCCATCC
>Ga0209212_1008393_pt1 | contig 11103 bp, 12 predicted proteins | sample RifGroC2_FD_183996 | JGI IMG/M metagenome (GOLD analysis project Ga0209212, IMG submission 183996) | Groundwater microbial communities from Rifle, Colorado, USA - Groundwater C2 (SPAdes) (version 2) | ecosystem: Environmental > Aquatic > Deep subsurface > Groundwater | place: Rifle, Colorado... | reverse complement strand
TAGTATGGATGCGGTTGAGGACATACTAATGGACGCTTTGGTGACACTGGAAAATGACAAGAAAAAAATCGCCGGGATAGCTGGCTTCGACTGGATTGTTAGTGTTCCTTTGAATGCAACTTAGTATAAGTGGCGGCACACAAGCCAAGAACATCTTCTGGCAGGTTGCCGGAGGCGCTGGCGTAGAAATTGGATCGACCGCAAATATGGAAGGAATTCTACTAACTCAAACTGCGGTAATTATGAATACTGGTGCATCATTGAATGGTAGGGCGTTAGCACAGACAGCGGTAACATTGATTGCTAATACAATTACGGAACCTGATTAAAAAATGAGGTATTTGATGTGAAAGAAAAAAGCGGGGCACCGGGGCCCCGCTTTTTTTGATTAAACGTCAGATGATTTTTAATGGTGCGCTGCACCAGAAAGGACGTAAAAGTATGAAAAAGATTGAATTTGTGGTAGCAATATGTGTCCCTCTGTTTTTTATGACTTCTTGTGGCAAGAAGACGCCTGAAAAAGTAGAAACCCGGGTGTCGTCACAGGATGTCAAACGTGAAACAGGGGAAGCTCTTGAAACGACAAAAACTTACCTGGCACAGCAAAAAGAGAAATACCAGAAGGATGCTGAATCAACATTGAACGACCTCAATGATAAGATAAAAGGCTTACAGTCAAAGGCCGAGCAAGCAGGGACAGATATCAAGGCCAAGTACAATGAGATAATTGAAGGATTACGAAAGAAGCAAGAAGAAGCACAAAATAAATTAAATGATCTCAAATCGAAAAGCGCTGACGCCTGGGAGGATGTTAAATCCGGAATGGATGCAGCCCTGGAAAATTTGAAGAATTCTTATAACGATGCTGTTTCTCATTTCAAATAATTTTCGTACAGGTATGGGGAAGGGCGGTGATTCTTTCCCGGAATTCTTTTACAGCCGGGTTCGGATTTAATCGTATAGGAATTTTCATTTTATTTATGCGGGTTTGCGGTAGGGTGGCATGGATTATTCCCCTCTTGGGAGGGGTTAGGGGTGGGTTCCTTTCCCCGTTTTCACGAGGACAAGGGTCGTGAATATTTCACGAATTACCGCCTTACCCACCCCTAAATCCCCTCCCAAGAGGGGACTCTCTAACTTAACTGAAAACGGTTATCGTCATTACAATTACAGGGTTGTCAGTCCATTCGAGATCCAATAAACTGTGCGCAACCAATTGAGCCCGCCGAGTATCAAGACCACCAAGCGCAGAATTAAAGACAGGTAAGAGAAAATTATGAAGACCAAAAAGATGTTTTACCATCTTATTTTGTGTATTTTAACGGACATTGTGAAACAAGATAAACAAACATTCATAAGTTTTGCAAAAATTAAAATTAAGGCAGTGATTTACTACATCAAAGCCATTAGATTTATACGGCGAATATGCATCGGTATCGTTCTCTTAATTTTGAGTTTAATTGTAATGATCAGTGGTTTTATATTTTTGCATGTATCGTTTCTTTATTATTTTCCTTTGAGTAAAGAAGTAAAGGCGTTAGTTATCTTTTCACTTGGTATTTTCTATTTTCTGATCCCACTAGGGGTTCTTCTTTACTTTACTTCACAGAGATTTTGGATGAAATTTTCGAAAGCAAATACATTGATACAAAAAGTTTTAAGTACGGTTTCTGAAGATAAAAAATAAATGAGAAAGGAGATGACGCTATGGATAACCAAACTAAAGAAAGTGCAGGAGACATATTAAAAATTGACGAAGCGCTTGAGTTGCTGAACAGAGAACTAAAAGGAAGTAGTGGCGAGATTAATCGGTTGATTAGTGAAAAATATTCAAATCTCAAAGAGATCATAAGCGGAGCAACACACACGGGCAAGGAAACGATAGAAAAAACAAGGCAAACTTTGGAAGAGGCTGTCGCTAAGGGAGAGGAGAAAACGAAAGAAATAGGAACGGAAATTGATAGGAAAGTTCGTTCCAATCCATGGTTGGCTGTAAGTATTGCTGCTGTTAGTGGTTTCCTTTTATGCTGTATTATCGGAGCAGGCAAACGTCCAAAGTGATTAGCAAGATACTTAATCAAAAAAAGAAAGGAGAATTGCTTGCTTTACACTATCGTTGCTGTTCTGGTCATCTTGTGGATCCTGGGTCTAGTCACTTCCACCACCATGAGCGGCCTCATTCACATTCTTCTGGTGATCGCCATCGTGGTCGTCTTGCTTAGGGTCATTCGCGGCAGAAAATCTTCGTGACCATTTTGTGTGGTCAGGTATGAATAAGGTTGGGTTGAGGAATGAAACCCAAACTACATGGCTGAAGTATAAGTTCCCTGAATAAACATTCTGGGAAATTTATCTCGATGTACAATTGGGAAAGGAGGAAAGGAAAGATGAAGGCAATTGATTTTTCGCAAGGAGGGTTTTTTAAGAAAAAGATACTGCTTCTCGCAATTGTTCTGGGGATGATGACCGTTCTGGTACAATGTGCTTCGGTTTCTCAGAGATGGCCGGAAAATGAAAGAAGAACTGAGGATCGAATGTTTTTGCTTCAACAGGAGATTGGCAATGGGTTGGGATCTGGTGAATTAACCCCTAAGGAGTCTCAGAATTTTGTGGCAAAACTTGATAATCTCCGAAGGGATTATACGGTGCTGAGGGAAAGAACGACCACACAGGAGGAATGGGTACCCCTTCTCACGAAACTGGAAGATATGGAGAAGGAGGTCAAGAGGGTACGCGCCTATCCTTCAAGAATCGATGAGACAAGACTCGAGGATCGGATGATCGTGCTCCAGAGGAGGATCGACGATGGGATACTGATCGGAAGATTGCCGCGTGCCCTGGGAAGGGAATTCCAATTGAGATTAGATGACATCCGAAGGGAATTTTTGCAACGGATAAAAGACCGACCCTTCACCACAGAGGAAAAAGGAGAGACTTCCAGCCGCCTTGATTTACTTGAAAGTGATATAAACAGGGTTTTGTAAAATCGTAGCCCATGAGTTGGGGAAATCTCGGCAGACTCCCGTTTATATTGTACGCTAAAGGAGATATAAATGATGAAATTTGGCAAGAGTGTCATGGTAGCGTTGGCAATGAGCGCTCTGATTGCAGGGTTAACCGGCTGCAAGAAAAATGGAGCGCGCCGGCAAGGAAGTCGATAAGTCGGCAGAAAAAGCCGGGCAGCAGATCGAAAAGGCTGGTAAGGAAATCCAGGACGCGGCAAAAGACGCCGCAAAATAATAGCCCTGGCGAAGCGCGCAGATTGGAGCTGCCGATGGCGACCCGGAATGCTGTCTTCTCTTTCCAAGAGGCCGTCCTCAACACTTGGGGCGTAAGCACCATGCGCTGGCCTATCAAGGTGCATGTGAAGGAACGCAAACGGTAGTATGACGAATGCGTTTTGGACAATTGAAAACGTGAGGTTATAAAGTTAAGCGGTTGAGAAGTTGGGAATGTATATTTTAAATCCCAACTTCTCACCTTTCATTATTTTTCATGAAAGGAAACGAAAATGAAAAGTTTTATTGCAGGTATCACATTTATAGTAATATTTGTTTTAAGTGGAAACGTTTTTTCAGAAGAAAATAAACGAGCTGAGACCTATGAGCCATCCCAAGATGCTAAGGACAATAGTCTGGAAAAACAAGACAATGAAAAGGTTCGGAAGGTAAAATATGTAATCGATTTTTCAAATTATTCAGGAGGTTCTGTCCGTAAATGGTTGGAATCGAAGGGGCTTTATTGTGAGGGCGCAGCTAAGTATCATCCGGAAATTGAATTATCCGTTAAGGATGGTAAGTTGTTTATTAAAACCAAGCAACCAGTCAGAGGTTTTATTGTTTGTAAGGATATCATTCTTCCGGAAGTTTCTAAAGTAAGAATTGAATGGGGAATTATTAAATACCCGAAGGATGCTTTCTTTGAGAGAGGAAAGAGGAATCAAGCTTTGGGTTTATATATATTTTTTGGTTCAGAAAAATTGTCCAGTGGGTATTTTATGATACCGGATTTACCTTATTTCATAAGCCTATTTCTCGGCGAAGCTGACGAAATTAACATACCTTACAAAGGGGGGTTTTTTCACGCAGGTGGGCGTTTTGTTTGTGTAGGAAACCCGGAACTTAAAGAAACGGTAATTTCAGAGTTTGATTTGGTTAGTGCGTTTCAAACATATTACGAAAAAGAGTCTCCCGCAATATCTGGTTTATGTCTTGAGGTTGACACTACGACAACTGGAGGTGGAGGAAAAGCCGAGGCTTATATTAAGCGTATTGAATTCCTCGAATAAATAGCATGCGAGAGACCATACCTAGGGGTTTGTTTGTTCTTGCTAGTGAAGCGGATTCTCATGCACAACCTTAAATCAAGGTTAAACAGGTTCTTTGATCAAGCTTTTACGGAGATATTTATTAAGTGGAAAGTGTTGTAACTTCTACTATGTGATGTTTCAGGCGTGCATCATTCACGATCTCCTCTAGTTTTGATGCGATAGCATCCTCAATCCAATCAGCGCCGCATTGTGAACATACGGTTGCAGGCACGTCCCTTACTACGACAACACCAAATCCTAAATCAACCGTAAAAATCGTTTTTCCCTTTTTTTTATTGCCACCACAAAGTGGACATTTGTCAGGTAATTTCTTAATTGCCATGTTGCCTCCTTGTGAGTAATCTGATTTAAAATGTCCTAAATCCAGTCTATTAGTGTTGGGTTTCATTTCTGATTTTCAAGTTTACATAGCAAGGAGTTTTTCGATTTCTTCATCGGTAAATTTCAATTGCCTTAAAACCCGTTTGCAGTATACAGGATCGAGACTTTTCTTTCCCATTTGAACGGGAGCAGAGTATCTTCTGCCTTCAATAACCCTTGAATAAATTGCATGGTCTGTAGACCCCTGCCTGACAAAAATTGCCCCTCCTTTTCCCAGCAATTGCACTAAATCCTTGCTTGACATGGAAGGTACTTTAGGCATACGTCGGTACCTCGTGTACCTCCAATGGCCGCAAGATAAACCCAGTTCCAGTTTCTTTGTACCATTCTGGTTCTGTATCTTTCAGGAATTCTATAAATTCCTCTGTAGAAATTGGAGATGAAATGGTTTCGGGGTGTTTCTTTATATCCTCCTGATATAACTCTATTGCAGTCCTCAGGTTTTTTTCAACCTCAGCCAAATCATCGCCACGGGCTGTTACATTGAGTTCCATGCATACCGCTACATATTCAAGCTTGCTTTTACGAACTATTGCCGTATATTTCCTTTCCATAATTTTTCCCTCCTGAGCATGTTTTTTCCCAATATATAGTTTAAATCAGACAGCGTCAAGGCAATTTGCGCAAAAACGACGTTTTGTAAAAAAATAATAGGGATCACCTTCGTTTATCAATTATCAAATGGGCATGGGCTGGTTCAATCTTGCAGATTGAACCATAGAGTTTGAATTGTTTACCGGCCTTAAGCCAGCACGTGCCGTGAACGTTCCAAACATTTAGGTTCAATCGAGGACGATTGAACCAGCCCAGGCGTTGCGCCTTTCGTTGTCATCCATGATAGTCCATTTTCGTGAATCAAATCCCAGAATTGGTTGATTAAGGTGCCGGTTTTTGCGCCGAATCCACCATTATGGAATCATTCTTTACACTCACATTGAATAAGAATTACCTACTATTGTGTTTATCATTTTCTGTATTACCATACCCCTTTTCATAAAGTTCGTATAGACCTAATAAGGGACCCTGTGCAAAACTTTCACGTGGAAACCTTTCTTTTAAGAAATGATAACAGTCCCATAATGTCTTTAGAGATTCTTTATGTCCTATTAATCCAAGTAAAAGACATAATGAAGATAAGGTATATGGATTTCTGACTGGCAATTTTATTAATTTTAATACTTCATTAGAATATTCATTTTTTGTCTCATATAAAATCTTTATTGCCAGTTCAGTAAAGGCATCGTTATTTGTATGTTTCAGTTCATCTATGATTGTTGGGATAGCTGCATCTTTGTATTGAAGAATTTTACTTACCAATAAACGTTGATTGAGAGTGTCTGGATATGCTCTCAATATTTTAAGTAATTCTGTTATATCATTTGTTTCTTTAATCCTTTTCTCCTCTGCTTGCTTCTGAACGAGATGTGAATTGCTTTACAAGATTTGCAGCAGTTATATCAAGTCCTGGTTCTACCAGACTAAAGCATAAAAATTTTGCTGCTGATATTTCTTTGAATGGGTTTTTATCAAAAAATGCATCGTTAATTTCTGGAATACCGTAATCGCTAATTTGGTTGTCTATAATAAAATCGTTGTTTAAAGTAAAATCATCTTCTTGTGTCCCATGTGCCTTTTTGTTCATACAACATTTTTTGTACTTTTTACCACTTCCACCTGGACATGGTTCGTTCCTTCCAAATTTTGTAATCTCATCATACATTTACCACCTCAGAGGTGCTTGCCACGCTTCTTTCAGATCGTGAATGTTTTCGTTGACAATGAGTTTATTGTTTAAACCGTATATCTTGAGTAGTGGTTCTGGTGTAATCTTTCCTAACAAACCGTAATGACTGCAGAAAGGTTGAGCGTCATGCCATTTGATACAATAATACCCTTCTTAGATCCCAGTACCGGCGTAACAATGCAGGCATCGCCTGGCCCATCATTGTGAATACCCTTTTCAAAGAACTATAGTGTTACGATTTTAGAAAGATCATCTATGCCCAAACCTAATGTGGCAGCGGTTGAGATATACTTTGGTTCACGCTTTGCCTGCTTTAAAGAAGGGAGTCTCATTTCCCTTCGTTTTTCTTCGATGATAGTGTGGCATATCCGATCGAGGGCAACAGGATCTCTACCCACGATAATTCCGTTGTAATTCCATGTCCATTGCGGTTTGTAACCCGGCCCGCCGTTGTATTGCGCCATAAGGGCATCGCATACAATCAACCTTACCTTGTCAGCAATATAGGGATGGGTATTTAACTCTGCAATAAAAGGATTACAATTGTTACCGTGATATTTATTGGGATTATGGATGACGCCGAAAAAGTTTTTCATGGCTACGCTGACGCCAGCCAGATCGTGGTCTTTTAGGACGGGGACGTTAATAATTGCGGTGCACAGATGCGATAGTATTTTACTAAAACATGTTCCGACACTGCCGGCGAATTGCGGTTCGGCCTCGTAACCACCGCCTGGTAGTTCATCAGTACCAAAACACCGAACACCATCTGTCGCTCGTCTAACACGGAATCCTGCGGTTTCGAGTTCTCGATTAAACCGCTCAAAAACGATAATATTTTTATCTTTAACGCCAGCAAATTTTAAACCCTGGAGGATAGACTCCACAACCGTCACGTGAGGAGACATGGTTTTCCCTGAGAGACAGTTTAATTTTATACCAACAACGTCGTCGGGTTTAAAAAGAGTTTGCCACCCCTTTTCTTGCGATGGGGTGTTAGTTAACAGCATCACAGCCTTGTGAAGTAAACCTGAAACTATATTTTCTCTTAAATTTCCAGTTTCTGCGAGTATGCTGTCATCGCGTGCAACAACCACCACAGATGGATTTGTTGTAAGCGTTTCTCCACCCCATGAAATACCCGAGGCATAGTCCATCAGCGACTTTCCCATGATTGTGGAAGCATAAATACCACCGCCTGTTTTTAAGGCTTTTTTAAGAAACCGTCGTCTTTCTTCGTTTATCTTCATTTGTAATTTTATGATAGAAATAAGCTGACAAAATGTCAATGAAGTTATTGACAAAACATAAGATGCCTTATAAATAATACCTCAAGCATTTTAAATACGTACTTGCAATACCATATATCTTTTGTTTTAATACAAAAAGATTGCATCATTCTTTCCTCCTTCACAACGATAATGATATTGTAATGGCTTTTAGGACAACCTCTGCATACATCTTTTGAAAAACTCTATAAATTAACTATACGCTATCATATTAATGAAAAATATTAAAATTACTCTGCGATTTGTATTTCCTCTCCTGTCACTGTTTTTTATTGGTTGCACAACGGTAAGGTATTATCCTGCCAATTTGGTAGAATCCCTAAAGCATCCTACGAAATTCCCTGAAGTATATTCATCTACGGTGAAAAATATTGAAGATGTTGCCGAAAAAAATCCACTTGGTGAAGGTGAAGAAGTAAAAATTACTGACGTGGGTGAAAATAAAAATTCGAGCATGCACCTTGTTCAGGTCTGTAAAAATGGGGAATTACAGCTACATTACCATAAACGTCATGATGAGGTTGTCTATGTAAAAAAGGGGAGTGGTATTGCCACCCTTGATGGCACCCGATATATGGTGAAACCGGGTTCTATCTTACAGGTTCCCGCAAAGACCGTGCACAAGTTTCTCAATACGGGTGGCGAGCCCTTTGTAGCCGTCTCCATTTTTTCTCCACCCTTCGACGGAAGGGATGAAAAAAGAATTAAGGAGAAAAGAAAGGCAGATCGCATTAAAAAAGAAGAAAAAAGACTTGCCATGAAAAAGACTGAAAAGGTTACGGAAGAAAAGGATACCTCAGTTGTTAGTAAAACAAGAGCTAAGGAAGAAAAAAAGTCGGTGGCTAAATCAGAGAAGGTAGCTGAAAAGAAAGTTAAAGAGCCTGTCCACGACGAATTGAATACGGAAGCAGAGAATGAAAAGACTTCGGTTCCTGCCAGGAAATCGCCTACCTCAGTAGGAAAAAAGAAATCGAAAAAGATGGAGACGCCAGCCGAAGAACCAACAATAAACATTAATGATTTGCACGAAAAGCTTACGAAATTACTGGAACTAAAGGAAGAAGGGACGTTTTCTGCTGCAGAGTACGAGGAAAAGAAGGATGCCCTTATTAAAGGCATGAACATCGGTGAGTTACCCGAACCCAAAGCTCCGGGAAAAAAGAAGACACAGACAGAAGATGAACCTGTAGGAGAACAGGCTAAGGAGGAACACATTCCAACAGAGGAGGGACATATACAGGCAGACGATAATGTTTCTTATGAAGAACAAGACACCCTGTACGCACCAAGAGTCTCCGATGATACTGAGCCGGCAGTGCATGAGGTAGAAACAGAAGAAAAAATGCAGCAAAGTGATGACGACAAATTGAAGATGTTGGAAGAAATGAGAGAAGAGGGGTTAATCACCGAAGAAGATTACAAAAACAAGAAAAGTAAACTTACGGACATGATGGAAGAAAAACCGGCATTAATGCCATCCGAAGACGCTATCGTGGATGAAAGCGGAGATGAAAAGGTTGAAGAGCTTAAAGACTTATATAATGAAGGGCTTATTACAGAGGAAGATTACAAACATAAGCTTAGCGAGCTTTCTAGTCCACAACCACAAGACCTTATTCCTGCTCCTAACGAAAAAGAGGTCGAGGACGATAAGTTATCAGAGCTTAATGAACTAAGAGAGCAGGATCTTATCTCCGAAGAAGATTATGAGTTCAAAAAGACACAGTTAATGGGTGAATAACCGTAAAACGCATATCCTTAGAAATATCCCCCATTTCATATCTTAACCATATTTATTTTAAGTAATTACAAGTAGGATTTTTACCAAATAAATTTTGGCACATATTTAGCTGTATTCTAGCAAGAATTGTCGTTTATGAATCTTCGTGAAAATAAAATTAGAATTATTATTCTTATTACACTACTTTTCACTTGATATTTCCAATCAAATGGAATATATATATCCCCTGAAATATCAACATGAAAGGATATGCATAGCTTTTAAAAATGTATAGCTGCAGTAAGCACAAGAAAGCGCTAATGAAGCAGTTTGTAATTTTAGCGGTTAATAAAAAGTGAAAAGAATCATACCGCAGTGGCTGAATTCATACATCTTTAGAATGTGAAAAAATTATGCGTGATGTACTAATCTCATAAGCATTATTTAGAAAAGGAGGGCAAATCAAGATGGCGATAAAAAGATTTTTGAAGTTGTACGTCGTTATATGCATGGGTATTTTGTGCTTCCCTTTACTGGGGGTAATAAATGCCACCAGTGGGGCCGAAGTGACAGGGAATGAATTAGTAAATCGATCGGTGGATCAATCATTGCTCGCAGTGAATGATGTCCAGCACGATTGGAACTCATGGTCGTCGGTTGAGAACGCATCTGATGTAAATCCCGGAAGCCATGATATTCTCCTTGTCAGTAACACGGCGGAATCGCACGCAAAAGCCGGCGCCGAGTCTGCTTCTCATCAAACCGAAGTTACAGGCGCAGTCGCTACGGCACTTGAGGATTTTCTTGAATTAGCGAAATACGGCAAGGCCATACATGTTATGGCTATGTTGATGGTCGGTTTCGGATTTTTAATGGTCTTTGTCAGAAGATATGGTTATGGCGCTGTTACCGCCACCTATATTGCGGTAAGTATCGTTATTCCTTATTACATGTTTCTTAAGAGAATGGGTATTTTTGGGGAACCGGCCGAGTTAAAGATGGATCGGTTGATCCTTGCCGAATTTTGTGCGGCGAGTATATTAATAGCCACAGGCGCTTTCCTGGGCAGGCTGAAGATGTCTCAATATATTATCATGGCATTGATATTCGTTCCATCCTATATGCTGAACGAATGGATTATGTTGGACAATGGTATGGGGATTATTCCAAAGGGGCAACTCATTGATACCGGCGGCTCGATTGTTATCCACCAATTTGGCGCTTACTTTGGATTAGGCGTGATTGTACGGATGACCACAAGCGAAGACTTTAACAAGAAAATCGAATCCGACAAGATCAGCAATCAGTTCTCGATGCTGGGAAGTATGATGCTGTGGATATTCTGGCCGTCATTCTGTGCGGCGCCGGCTGAGATATCAAGGATGCCCATAGCTGCTGTAAACACAATTCTTTCACTGTGTGGAGCAACGGTGGCTACCTACATTGCAAGCACGATGATCAGGAAAAAGATCGCTATTGAAGATATGGCCAATGCAGCCCTTGCAGGCGGCGTAGCAATTGGTTCTTCCTGTGCCCATACAACGCCGCAGGCTTCTTTGATATTGGGTTTCATCGCGGGTATTTTGAGTGTGATCGGTTTCGCTATCATTCAACCTCGTGTTCAGAAGGCCTTAAAAGG
>Ga0209212_1008390_pt1 | contig 11109 bp, 7 predicted proteins | sample RifGroC2_FD_183996 | JGI IMG/M metagenome (GOLD analysis project Ga0209212, IMG submission 183996) | Groundwater microbial communities from Rifle, Colorado, USA - Groundwater C2 (SPAdes) (version 2) | ecosystem: Environmental > Aquatic > Deep subsurface > Groundwater | place: Rifle, Colorado... | reverse complement strand
TTTCGCAGAAGGAGAAGGACGCCTCCGCGCAGATGACGCCGCTGCGGCGGAACGGCCTCCCGGAGGACGTGGCGGGGGCGGTCCTCTTCCTCGCCTCCGAGGAGGCGCGCTTCATCACGGGCGCGTATCTCCCGGTGTCCGGCGGGATCCAGATGCCATGATTCCGGAGGCGCCCTGGGAGGGTGCGCTGCGGCGCCTCGAAGGGATCCTGGCGCGCGCCGGCTGTGCCTCCCCGTGAAAGCGGCGGAGCTGCGGGAGGAAGCGCTGCGGTGGGCGATCTCCGCGGGCTCCCGCAGCGGGCGCACGGCGAAGCAGTTCATCGACGACCTCGCGGGCCGCCTCGGAACGCCATCGCCCTGATCCGGGATCGGATCTTTCTCCCTCCCCCGGCTTCCCCTCCACCGGGCGGCTGTGGTATGTAAGGAACGGAATCCCGGCGATGGAGTTCGCCGATAACCGCTGTCGTCCGGACGGCTGATGACTCCTACCCTATACCCGTGGGGCAGGAGTTTTTTTTCACTCCGGAAAGGAATCGCCGATGGGTGAAGTCTGGGGGATGGCGGCGCTGTGGCTGGGGCTTGCCCTCGTAGCGACCCTTCTCTCCATCCGGCTGCGCATCGCCACGGCCCTCTCCGAGATCGTCGTGGGCACCGTGGCCCAGCTGCTGCTCGGCGTTTTTCTCGCGGCGTCGCTTGGGGCCGATCAACCGTGGATCAAGTTCCTTTCGGGGACGGGGGCCATCGTGCTGACCTTCCTCGCGGGGGCGGAGATCGATCCCGACGTGTTCCGGCAGAGGTGGAAGGAAGCCTCCGTCATCGGCCTGATCTCCTTCGCCGCCCCGTTCCTCGGGTGTACGGCGGCGGCGTACTACCTTCTCGGCTGGACGGTCCGCGCGAGCTGGCTGGGGGGGGTGGCGCTTTCCACCACTTCCGTCGCCGTGGTGTACGCGGTCATGCTGGAACTGGGGCTGAACCGGACCGATTTCGGGAAGACGGTCCTGGCGGCGTGCTTCATCACGGATCTTGGGACCGTCATCGCCCTGGGGTTGCTGTTCGCACCTTTCACGATCCGCACCGTGGCCTTCGCGGCCGTCGCCGCAATCGCCTTCGTCACGCTGCCGTACCTCACCCCGCGCTTCTTCCGGAAATTCGGAGGGCGGCCCTCCGAGGTCGAGACGAAGTTCCTGCTCCTCGTCCTTTTCGGGCTGGGATCGCTGGCCGCGTGGGCGGAGAGCGAGGCGGTGCTTCCCGCCTACGTGGTGGGAATGGTGCTGGCGGGGACGGTGGGAAGGGACCACGCCCTCATCCGCCGCCTGCGGACACTTACCTTCGGTTTTTTGACGCCCTTCTACTTCCTTCGGGCAGGGTCGTACGTTTCCGTGTCGGCGATCGTCGCGGCGCCTTTCGCCCTGCTGGTCCTGTTCATCTCGAAGATGGCGACGAAGATCGCAGGGGTGTACCCCGCCACGAAATTCTTCCGGTACGCCCAGAAGGAGGGGATGTACACCACACTGCTCATGTCCACGGGGCTGACCTTCGGATCGATCTCCGCCCTCTTCGGGCTGACCCATGGCATCATCGACAAGGGGCAATATTCGCTGCTGCTCGCCGCCGTCGTCGGCAGCGCGGTGGTCCCCACGATCATCGCGAACGCCTATTTCGTGCCGAAATACCTGCTGCCAAAGCTCGTACCGTCAGAGAAGACGGCGCCCGCGGCGGCGGCGGTGGGCGCAAAGGCGGAAGGGTAACCGGCGGAAGGGAGGTCTCGTCATGTTGTTCCGGAAAATTCTGGTCGCATTCGACGGGTCGGAGGGGTCTTGGAAGGCTTTCGATTTCGCCCTGGAGCTTTCGGCCCTCTGTAAAGAAAACGGGTATCCCGAGATCTACGTCCTCTCGGTGGTGCGCCCGCCGGAACCGATCGAAATCGTGGAGATGGGGGCGGTGATCGATGCCGCCACGACCCTCTACGAGGAGCAGTTCCGCAAGATCGTGGCGAAGGTGAAGGACAAGGACCTGATGCTTCACACGGACATCCTCACCGGGAGCCCGGCGGAACAGATCGTACGGTACGCGCACGACAATAAATGCGACGTGGTGATCCTGGGGCACCGCGGTAAATCAGTGGTGGAGGACTGGCTGCTGGGATCCGTGCCGAAGAGGGTCTCCTCCTATGCGCCGTGCCACGTCATCATCGTGAAGTGATCTTCGGGTTGTCGTCCTGACGGGGGCGAGCGTATGGATCTGACCCACGCGGTCGACCGCGTCGGCGCGATCTGCGGGCGGTTCGGCATCGGCTCCCTCGCGCCGCAGCTTGCCGCGTGCCGGGAAATGCTCCGGGACGGCGGCGTGGTGGACGTGGCCGTTCTCGGCCAGTTCAAGGCGGGGAAGAGCTCGTTCCTGAACGGTCTGTTCGGCGGCGCCGTCGTGCCGGTCGACGTCCTGCCGTCGACCGCCGTGGTCACGAGGATCGCTTACGGGCCAAGGGAGCGCGTCACCGTCCACGGTCTTGCGGGGGATCCGTTCGGGATCCCGCTGGCCCGGCTGGCCGAGTTCGTAACGGAACGGGGGAATCCGGCCAACGAAAAGCGGGTGGCGGTGGTCGACGTGGAACTTCCCTCCCTCGCGCCGTACGAGGGAATCCGTTTCGTCGACACGCCGGGGTTGGGCTCCGTCTTCGCCCACAACACGCGGGTGTCGAAGGAGTGGATGCCCCGCGTCGGGGCGGCCCTCGTCGCCGTCAGCGTCAACCACCCCCTTTCCGAAGACGACCTGCTCCTCCTTAACGACGTATCCTCCCACACCCCGGAGGCGGTCCTCCTGCTGACAAAGGCGGACCTGGTATCCGGGGAAGAGCTCGCCTCGGTCATCGAGTTCACCCGGAGCCAGGCGACCTCCCGGACCGGGAAGGAGTGGCGGATTCTCCCCGTCTCCAACCGTCCCGGCTTCGAGGGGATGCGCGAGGAAGTGGCGAAGTACCTTCGGGAACGGATCGCGGGACGGCGGGTGGAGGCGTTCGGAGAGATCGCGCACCACAAGCTCCGTGCGCTGGTCGCCGGGTGCCGGGAATACCTGAACCTGGCGGAACGAGCGGCGGAGGCGGTCGACACCGCACGGACCGATCTCATCGGGGCGCTGGTGCGCGAGCGGCGGGCTTTCGGCTCCGTAAAGGGAGAGATCCGGCTCCTCTGCAATCACCTCGAGGCCGAGGTCCGAACCGCGGCGGACGAGCGGTTTCACGCCTACCATGGCGAAGTGACGGGACGGGTAACCGCGGATCTCCGGGAGGCGATGGCCGGGTGGAAGGGGCACCTCGGACGGGTGACCCGGGAGTTCGAGGGGTGGCTCGCCGATGTGATGATGGAGGAGATGGGGGCGGTCTCCCTGCACGGAGAGGGGCACCTCGCGGGTTTTCTCTTCAGGGCGCAGGCGAGCGTCGAGCGGTCGGTGAGGGCCTTCGCGGACCGGCTGGCGGGGGAGATCGAGCGGGCGCTCGGAATCCGATTCGAAGGAGCGCGATTCGATCCGCAGGTCGAGGAGCCGGCCCACCCCGACGTCCGGCTCTCCCCCACGTTCGATACCCATTTCGAACTGCTCTGGTTCCTCATCCCGATGCCGGTCTTCCGGCCGCTGGTCCGCAGGCATTTCCTCCGCAGGATCCCGTGGGAGGTCGAGAAGAACCTCTCCCGCGTGGCGGGCCAGTGGGCCGACGCGGTGGGCGCTTCGATCGACGTTCTTTTCCGGGACGCGACGGCGTTTCTCGAGCGCGAGGTCGGGACGATCGCGGGGTTGGTCGGCGAAGCCGAAGCGGGGAATCGGGGCGAGGAGATCCGGGCCGCCATCGCGGAGCTTGACGGCCTCGAATCCGGGGTATGACCGGCACGGAAGCTCGACCTGCTCGTGCCCGATGCGGAACTGTACGAACGGCGCGCAAAATGGCGGCTCCCGCCGAAGGGGAAGGCGGCCGGCTGCCTCGGAAAATACTCCTCCATGGCTACCGGCGCCAGCACCTGTGCGATCCTGAAATGGTGACATGGCGGGAATGATCATAACTAACGGGATTATCTAAGGTTTCATCGGAACACCGGCGACCTTCGATGTGGTAATATAAAAAGTTAAAGCGAGTCGTGAGGCGGCCTTCGGGCCGCGTCGATCCGCAACACCCAAGGAGCAACGCCACACCATGGACCTGTTCCAGAAGCAGGCACAGCCCCGTGCCATCCAGGACGAGATGCGCCAGAGTTACCTCGACTACGCGATGAGCGTGATCGTGGGGCGGGCGCTCCCCGACGTCCGCGACGGCCTGAAACCCGTCCAGCGCCGCATCCTCTTCGCCATGCACGAGCTGGGGAACGAGTACGGCAAGCCGTACAAGAAATCCGCCCGCATCGTCGGCGACGTGATCGGTAAATATCATCCGCACGGCGACAACGCGGTGTACGACGCCCTCGTGCGGATGGTGCAGGACTTCTCGCTCCGGTACCCGCTGATCGACGGGCAGGGGAACTTCGGATCGGTGGACGGCGACTCGGCCGCGGCGATGCGGTACACCGAGGTCCGGATGGCCAAGGTGACGGGGGAGCTCCTCTCCGACCTCGACAAGGAGACCGTCGAGACGCTCCCGAACTACGACGGATCGCTCCAGGAGCCGCGCGTCCTTCCGTCCCGAGCCCCCAACCTGCTGGTGAACGGGAGCGCGGGGATCGCCGTCGGGATGGCGACCTCCATCCCGCCGCACAACCTCGGCGAGGTCATCGGCGCCCTGCTCGCCCTGATCGGCAACCCCGACATCACGGTCGACGAGCTGATGGAGCACGTCCCGGCGCCCGACTTCCCCACCGGCGGGATCCTGTACGGGCTCGACGGGGTGCGCGACGCGTACCGAACGGGGCGCGGCAGCGTCCAGATCCGCGCCCGGGCCTTCATCGAGAAGGCGAAGAAGGGGGACCGGGAGTCGATCGTCGTCACCGAGATCCCGTACCAGGTGAACAAGTCCCGCCTCATCGAGCGGATGGCGGAGCTGGTGCGGAATAAGGAGATCGAGGAGATCTCGGACCTGCGGGACGAGTCCGACCGCGACGGGATGCGCGTGGTCGTGGAGTTGAAGAAGGACGCGGTCGCCGAGGTCGTCCTCAACAACCTGTACAAGCAGACGCAGATGCAGACCTCCTTCGGCGTGCAGCTGCTGGCGATCGTCCAGAACCGGCCGCGGACGATGAACCTCAAGGAGCTCCTCGAGGAGTTCCTCGCCTTCCGGAAGGAAGTCGTCACAAAGCGGACCCTGTTCCTGCTGCGGAAGGCGGAAGGAAGGGAGCACATCCTGCTCGGGCTTTCGATCGCCCTCGACCACATCGACGCGGTCATCCGGCTGATCCGGGCCTCGAAGGACCCGAGGGAGGCGAAGGAAGGCCTCGTGGCGAAGTTCGGCCTGTCGGAGATCCAGGCCCAGGCGATCCTCGACATGCGGCTGCAGCGGCTGACCGGGCTGGAGCGCGAGAAGATCCTGCAGGAGCTGAAGGAGGTGCGCGCGGAGATCGCCCGGCTGAAAAAGATCCTCGGCGAGGAGTCGGAGCTCCTGCGCGTGATCGGGCAGGAGTTCCGCGAGATCCGGGACGCCTACGGCGACGCCCGCCGCTCCGAGATCCAGCGCGAGACGAAGGACCTGCGGCTCGAGGACCTCATCGTGGACGAGGAGATGGTGGTCACCGTCTCCCACACGGGGTACATCAAGCGGAACCCGATCAGCCTCTACCGGACGCAGCGGCGCGGGGGGCGCGGGAAGGTCGGCATGGGGACGAAGGAGGAGGATTTCGTCTCGATGCTCTTCATCGCCTCGATGCACACCTACGTCCTCTTCTTCTCGGACCAGGGGAAGGTGTACTGGCTGAAGGTCCACGAATTGCCGGAGGCGGGGCGGGCATCGAAGGGGCGGGCCATCGTGAACCTCCTGTCCCTCTCCCCCGGCGAGGAGATCGCGTCGATCCTTCCCGTCCGGGAGTTCACGGAGGGGAAGTTCGTGATGACGGCGACTGCGCTCGGGGTCATCAAGAAGACGGACCTCATGGAGTACTCCCGGCCGCGCGCTGGCGGCATCATCGCCATGGGGCTGAACGAGGGCGACCGGCTGATCGCCACCGCCCTCACCACGGGGAGGGACGAGGTGTCCCTCTCCACCCGTCGGGGGATGTCGATCCGGTTCCACGAGGAGGACGTCCGGCCGATGGGTCGCGCGGCGGTGGGCGTGCGCGGCATCGACCTCGAGGAGGGCGACGTCGCCGTGGGGATGGAGATCCTGAAACCCGAGGGGACGCTCCTCTCCGTGACGGAGCACGGGTACGGGAAGCGCTCGGCGGTCGAGGAGTACCGCAGCCAGTCGCGGGGCGGCAAGGGCGTGATCGCCCTGAAGGTGACGGAGAAGACCGGCCGCGTGGTAGGCGTCAGCCAGGTCGCCGAGACGGACGAGGTGATGCTGGTCACCGACGGCGGGAAGATCATCCGGCTCGGGATGGGCGATCTGCGGGTGATCGGCAGGAACACCCAGGGCGTTCGCCTGATCGGACTCGCCGAGAACGAGCGTGTCGTCTCCATCGCGCGGCTGGCGGAGAAGGAAGAGTGAGCGATGGGCTTGGTGCAGCGTCTCGCGAATACCCTGGCATTCGAGCGCCGCTGCATCCGCTCCAGCTTCGTTGCGCAAGTTCGACGTACTCTCCCGGTACGCCTTCACTTGCGCGCCTTGCCGGCGCGGCGCATCGACGCTCTCGATGCGTCAGGCTATTCGCGAGACGCTGCACCACCGGCGTGGAGGATCGGGGTCCTGTGCGGGGCGCTGCTGCTGGCGTCGGCGTGCGCCGACCCGGCGCGGGAGCGGTTCGAGCGGGCGGAGAAGGAGCTCCTTTCGCAGAAGATGGAGGCGGCCCTCTCCGGCTACCGGTACATCGCCCGGGACCATCCGCAGTCGCGGTATGCGCCGGCCGCCCTGCTGCGCCAGGGGGACCTCTACGGCGGATACTACCGGAACTTCCCCGCGGCGCTCGAGGCGTACGAGTCGCTCGTGTACAACTATCCGAGGGCGTCCGAGGTGCCCCGCGCCCTGATGCGGACCGCGGAGATCCACCTCCTGCAGTACCTCGACCCCTCCTCGGCGGCCGCGGACCTGGAGCGGATCCGGAAGGAGTTCCCGCGGTTCGAGGGGGAGGACGAGGTGCTCTTCCTCCTCGCGCGGGCGTACGGCGCGGCGGGGGAGGACGAGCGGCAGGCGGCGGCGCTCGCCGAACTGACGGAGCGGTTTCCCAAGTCGAACCGCGCCGCGGAGGGGCGATGGATGCTGGCGTACGCGCTCCTCGGTCAGCGCCGGTACGCCGACGCGGACCGGGAGTTCCGCAAGCTCCTGTACCTGTCGACGGAGCGCGAATCCACGGTCCAGGCGCGTTGGGGGATGGCGCAGTCGCTCGAGGGGATGGGGGACCTCGAGGGCGCGATCGCGCAGTACGAGGCGCTGCAGGGAGGCGCGGGCGACCCGGCGCACGTGACGGAGAAGATCGAGCGGCTGAAGGCGCGACTCCGGAAGCCGTAAGGGGCAGGCCCGAAGGGGAAGCGGGGGGGCGGTGAGCGGGGAAACGAAGGAGTCGGTCGCCGTCGTCGGGGCGGGGTCGTGGGGGACGGCGTTCGCCGCCATGCTCGCCGGACGGCACGAGTCGGTCACCCTGTGGGCGCACGAGGCGGAGGTATGCGCCGACCTCCGGGACCGGCGGGAAAACCGCGCCTTCCTCCCGGGGATTACGCTTTCCACGGCGATCCGGCCGACGAGCGACCTCGCGGAGGCGGTTTCCGGGAAGACGGTGGTGGTCTTCGCGGTCCCATCCCATCACCTGCGGCAGGTGGCGGTCCGGGCGGCGGCGCACCTCTCCGCCGACGCGTGTCTCGTCTCCCTGGCCAAGGGGGTGGAGAACGGCACGCTGAAGCGGATGACGGAAGTGCTCGCCGAGGCGTCCCCGGCGCACGCACCCCGTGTCGCGGCCCTTTCCGGCCCGACCTTCGCCCGCGAGGTGGCGGAAGGGAAGCCGACGGGGGCCACGGTGGCGGCGCGCGACCTATCCGTCGCCCGGCGGCTGCAGCGCGCGCTGTCCGGCTCCCGCTTCCGCCTCTACGCCGACGACGACGTGACGGGGATCGAGATCGGCGGGGCGCTGAAAAACGTGATGGCGATCGCCGCCGGAATGGCCGACGGGCTGGGGTTCGGCCACAACGCCCGGGCGCTCCTCATCTCCCGGGGGCTCGCCGAGATCTCCCGCCTGGGCGTCCGCCTGGGGGCGAACTCCCAGACGTTCTCGGGGCTCGCGGGGATGGGGGACCTGGTCCTCACCTGCACGGGCGACCTCTCGCGGAACCGTACCGTGGGGGTGCGCGTGGGGATGGGAGAGAGGATCAGCGATGTCCTCTCGGGGATGACGATGGTGGCCGAGGGGGTCCGGACGGCGGTCTCCGCCGTGGAGCTGTCGCGCCGCACGGGGGTGCCGATGCCGATCACGGAGCAGGTGCACGGAATCCTCCACGAGGGGAAGGACGTCCGGGAAGCGGTGAACGAGCTCTTCTCCCGGGCGCTGAAGCGGGAGAAGGAGTAGGAAAGCGATGAGGAAGGAACTGCCGGCCCTCAAGGCGGAGATCGGGAAGCTGCTTTCCGAGCGCAACGCGATCCTGCTGGCGCACAACTACCAACGGGACGAGGTGCAGGAGATCGCGGACATCACGGGCGACTCGCTGGGGCTCTCGCAGGAGGCGGCGAAGACGGCGGCGGCCGTGATCGTCTTCTGCGGCGTCCACTTCATGGCGGAGAGCGCGGCGATCCTGTCGCCGGGAAAAACCGTCCTGCTGCCGCGCGAGGATGCCGGGTGCCCGATGGCGGACATGATCACCGGGCCCGACCTCGCGGCGTACCGGGATGCGCATCCCGGCGCCGTCGTCGTGACGTACGTCAACTCCTCCGCGGAGGTGAAGGCCCTCTCCGACGTCTGCTGCACCTCGGGCAACGCGGTGAACGTGGTGAAGTCGATCCCGGCGGGGAAGGAGATCTTCATGGTCCCCGACCGGAACCTCGCGCAGTGGGTGGCGAAGGTGTCGGGCCGCCCGCTCACGTGGTGGGACGGCTACTGCCCGACCCACGAGCGACTGACCGTCGACGCAACGGTGAAGGCGAAGGATGCCCACCCCGACGCCGTGCTCGTGGTCCACCCCGAGTGCCCGCCCGAGGTGGTGGCGATGGCCGACGCGGTCCTCTCCACGGCGGGGATGTACGCCTGGTGCCGGCGCTCCCCGGCGAAGGAGTTCATCGTCGGCACGGAGATGGGGATCCTCTACCGGCTCCGGAAGGAGAATCCGGGGAAGCGGTTCCACATCGCCTCGCGCGCCCTCCTGTGCCCGAACATGAAGCTCACGACGCTCGAGGACGTGCGGGACGCGCTCGTCTCCCTCTCGCCGGTCGTCACGGTGCCCGAAGGGGTGCGGGTCCGCGCGAAGGCGGCCCTCGACGCGATGCTCGCCGTTCCCCGCGACGCCGCGTGATGACAGGCCGGCGGAGGACACTCCTTTCCAGCAGTGGGGGGACACTCCTTCCCTAGATGATGTTCCACCTCCCCAGGCTCTCCTTCGAGCACGTCGCCCTCGCCCTCGCGAAGCGGGGGGCCTCCCCCTGCGTCCAGTGGATGCGGATCCCGCCCGGTGCGCGGTCGTTCCTCGCGGCCCGTCTCTTCGAGCGCCTCGGCCGCACGCTCCTTTACCTGTGCGCCGGCGAGAAGGAGGCGGAGGAGGCGTCCCGGGAACTGACCGCCTATCTCGGTCCGGACGCGGTCCTCCCGTTCCCTTCCATCGAGACGACGCCGTACGAGCCGGTTCCCCCGCACCTCCCCTCGGTCCACGACCGGATGCGCGCCCTGCACCGGCTCCTTTCCGGCCCCCCCGCCGTGGTCGTCGCCCAGATTTCCGCGGCGGCGGAGAAGACGCTTCCCCCCGAGGCCTTCGTCGACGCGGTCGCCGCGGTATCCCCGGGGGACCCGCTCGACGTCGACGCGTTCGCCGCGCGCCTGGTCACCCTCGGCTACGCCCGCCTTCCCGCGGCGGCGGACCCGGGGGATTTCGCGGTGCGCGGGGGGATCGTCGACGTGTACAGCCCGGCCCATCCGCTCCCGGCGCGGCTCCTGCTGGACGGCGACGTCGTCGAGTCGGTGCGGTGGTTCCACCCGGCGACGCAGCGCACGGTGGCGGCGGGAGCGCGGGCGGACGGGGAGCCCGGGAGCGGGGAACGGCTCGTGATCCTTCCGTGCTCCCAGGTGATCACCAGGGACGACTTCCTGGCGGCGGCGTGCGATGGGGGCGACCGTCCGTGGTCCGACCTCCTTCGGCAAGGTATCCGGTTCCACGGCGCGGATGCGCTCCTGCCGCGCCTCTACGGTCACGCCTCCCCGGTCTTTTCGTACCTTCCCACGGACGCGCTCGTCGTTGCGGTCGACTCCGTGGAGTGCGTCGCCGCCGCACGGAACACCTTCGTGGAGGCGGAGGAGAATTACGCCCTCGCGGGGGAGGAGGGAGGGTATCCCGCACCCTCGGAATTGGTCGTGCCGGAAGCCGAGCTTGTCGCCGCGCTCTCCGGCGTCCCGATGCTCGCCTTCGACGGGATCGAGGTTCCCCCCTTCGGGCGGAAGGATCCGCTGCGGGGGGACGCGGGGGTGGACGGGAACGAAGAGATCCGCCGCAGCACCGCCACCGCCTCCTCGGAAGGACTCCTCTATCCGCTGGCCGAAGAGGCGAAGGCGTGGTGGAAGCGGGGGGACCGGTTCATCGTCAGCTCCCTCTCCCCGTCGCAGGTGGACCGGATGGAGGATTTCCTCTCCCGGTACGCCGTTCCGCTCTCCCGGGTCGACACGCTGCGCGAGGCGCTGTCCCGTGACCGCGGCGTCTTCCTGTGCGGGTCGGAGGTCACCCGGGGTTTCCGTGCGCCCGAGCTTCGGGCCGCGATCGTCACCGAGAGCGAGATCTTCGGGGAGAAGGCCCGGGCGCGCCGCGCGCGGAAGGAGCGGATCGCCGTCCCCGAGGAGTTTTCGCTCGCGGACCTGCGGGTGAA
>Ga0209212_1008388_pt1 | contig 11114 bp, 12 predicted proteins | sample RifGroC2_FD_183996 | JGI IMG/M metagenome (GOLD analysis project Ga0209212, IMG submission 183996) | Groundwater microbial communities from Rifle, Colorado, USA - Groundwater C2 (SPAdes) (version 2) | ecosystem: Environmental > Aquatic > Deep subsurface > Groundwater | place: Rifle, Colorado... | reverse complement strand
GGTTTTCCGTCGATACCTTCAACGCCAATACGTGTTCTCGACCAACGGGCGCCGATTTGTCGACGGAAAACCTGAATATGGCCGCTCTTTTCTCCAACTCGCCGAGACCCTCCACGGCATAGCGAGCGGATGTGAAGCTCACGCATGAAGGAACGCCCACCACTTCAACCGTTATGTGTTCCTGCCGAAACGCTGATGCGTTTTCAACAGCAAGTTCGATGAGGTTATCCCTCGATGCAAACGGAACGACATGCTGTGCCGGAGCGGCAACGACAAAGATGAGGATACCAGCGATGATTTTGAACATAGACCCCCCGAAGAAGTGTGACGTGTGGAGCGGTAGGGAACCTCTGAAGACCCCCTTAACCGATGAACGAGCGAATGTTAACGATGAGAATGAATGCAGTCAAGGACAAAATTTTTGCTACTCGACCGGCGGAGTTTTCTTCTGCGAGAGGAGAACCGCAGCAATGCCGACGACGCCGACAATAATCGCCCCCGTCATGATCTGGTCTCCCGCGGTGAACTTCGAGGAGTTGTTCGGTTTCGGCGGCACAGGCCGCCAGGGCTTTCGGTATTGCTCCCAGGGAATCTCGTCAACAGACGAGACTTTGAATCGGAATTTGTAATCCACGACCCCTGTTCCCTCGAACTTCATCGGCAAAAGAAACTCAATGATCCCGTTCTTGTTTGCAAGGATGCGCCTCCTCGTGGTCTCCGAATTCCTGTCTGTTGTCGGAAGAAGGTCTCTCTCCTGCCATTTCAATCCGTCATGATAGACGCTCGAAACCGGAATCGCCATTTCGATGACGTATCCTTTTGGCAGAACGACCGTCGATACCGCAGGGATGTTGTCCTGGGAATAGTACGTCCGAATTGACCGGAGGGGATGAGATCTTCCCAGAACGCCGATGACCGCCTTCGACCAATCGATCGTGATATTCGAAGAGGTCAGATTGGTAAGCTTGAAGCGGATCGCACCTGCGTCGATGCGAAAAATGACCTTGATGCGCTCGTCTGAATAAGAGAGCTTTCCGGTGGGAGTCGGGGAGGTGAGGAGATACGTGTAGCGGAACTTCATGCCAAGGGAAGACCGAAGCTTCGAGGCAGCACTGCATCCGGCGAGGAGGAGTATGCCGACAAGAAGCATCGATAGGGCTGTTGGTTTTTTCATGATTCCCGTCATCAGAAGGATCCGCATTTGGACCGCAAAATCGAATCGAGTGGGAGGTCAGAATTCGATTGAAGGCCGAGACTGTCTATCGTTTCAATTGGTCTTTGAGTTTTGCCGTCAGATTCCGAACTGTTTCCAGGAATCTGTCATACGCCAAGGAGTCCCGCTGGCCGCCGATCCATTCCGGTTCGGCCACCAGTCCGGGGTTTTTGAGCTTGTTGAAAAGGCCCCGGTTCTTGATCTTGTTGAAAACGACCTTCGTCCCGGAAGTATCTTCTTCACGTATCCAGAACTTGCCCTGATCCTTTCCCACCGTGCTCGTCATGCCGATCCTGCTCAGCGGGTAGAGCATAACCAGGACCTCCTCGCCCCTTTCAAATCTCGGTACACCGGCCGGATAAAGCTCCTTTCCGTTCGCTTCCCCGCCGTACTGCTTGATGTCGACGGTATCTCCCTCGACGCCGTAAATCGGCTCGAGAACTTCAAACGTGTAATGCGTCATGTACAGGTTCATCCGATCTTTCGTCCCGGTCTCAATGTCAATCACTCTTCCCGCAAAGATCATCCCGGATTCACGAATAAGAGACTCCAGATTCATGGTGGACTTCTGAGAGTATACCGGCACCTCGCAGAAGAAAAGAACAACCGTCGTCAGAAATATCATTCTCTTCAGAATCTTTTCCTCTCCTTTTTCATAGCATCGCCGTTTTCCCCGTGCTTCAATCGTGATGAGACTCACGATAGTCCTTTGCCGCCTTCACAAAATCCCTGAAGAGGGGATGAGGGTTGATTGCCCTCGACTTAAGCTCCGGATGAAACTGTCCGGCGACAAACCACGGATGACCGGGAAGCTCGATAATCTCGACCAGCGAATTGTCCGGTGCGACGCCGCTGAAGATCATCCCGTTGTCGTTGAGCTTCTTTCGGAACTTGTTGTTCACTTCAAAGCGGTGCCGATGACGCTCGTAGATAAGTTCCTTCTTGTACGCAGCGTACGCCTTGGTCCCTTTCGTCAGGAGACACGGGTATGCTCCCAGACGCATCGTTCCGCCCATTGCTTTGACGCTCTTCTGGTCCAACATGAGATCAATGACATTGTACCTGGTGTTCTTGAATTCCGTGCTGTTTGCTCCCTGCATGCTGCACACGTTGCGTGCGAACTCAATCACCGCGCACTGCAGCCCAAGGCATATGCCGAAGAACGGAATGTTTTTTTCCCGAACGTACCGGATGGCGGCGATTTTCCCCTCAACTCCGCGTTCCCCGAAGCCGCCCGGGACGAGGAGTCCGTCGACACCCTGGATGTACTTTTCCGGGCCGTGACGTTCGATTTCTTCGGCCTTCACCCACTTGAGATCCACAGCAACGTCATTCTCGGCCCCGGCATGAACAAACGATTCGTTGATACTCTTGTACGCATCGAGAAGGTCGGTGTATTTGCCGCATACGCCAATGGTGACCCGTCCCGTCGGGCGCTGCACTCGGTTCACGAAGCGGGTCCACCGACGCAGATCCGGCCTCGAACATTTGATATTCAGCTTCTCGATGACGAGTTGATCCAGCTTCTCGCGCTCGAACACCAGCGGCACCTCATAGATTGAACTCACGTCCCGCCCTTCTACGACGGCTTCGGGCTGCACGTTGCAGAACAGCGCAATCTTCTCGCGTAAATCGATCGACAACGGCCTCTCCGACCGGCATATCAGAATATCGGGCTGCAGCCCGATCTCCAGCAGGGTTTTGACGCTGTGCTGCGTCGGTTTCGTCTTGAGCTCGCCTGCAGAGCGGATATAGGGAACAAGGGTCACATGAATGTTGAGGGCATTGCGATGGCCGACACTCAGGGTGAATTGACGAATCGCTTCAAGAAACGGGAGACTTTCTATGTCGCCGACGGTTCCGCCGACTTCGGTGATGACCACGTCGTATTTTCCTGAGGCGCCCACGCTGGCGATACGCCGCTTGATTTCATCCGTTATGTGCGGAATGACCTGCACTGTCGCGCCGAGGTAGTCTCCTTTTCGCTCTCTCGAAATCACCTCATAATAGATCTGACCCGTGGTGGCATTGTTCTGCCTGGTCATACTCACATCAAGAAACCTCTCATAATGCCCGAGATCCAGGTCGGTTTCGGCCCCATCATCCGTCACATAAACCTCCCCGTGCTGGAAGGGATTCATCGTCCCCGGGTCCACATTGATGTAAGGATCAAACTTCTGAATCGTGACGCGGAGTCCCCTGGACTTGAGAAGAAGTCCGAGAGATGCCGCTGCGATTCCTTTTCCGAGGGACGAAACGACGCCGCCGGTGACAAAGACATACTTGACGTGATTTCTTGCCATGACCTTCCTTCAGCAATAATCGTTATGAGGGTTTCTTCAGGATCTGAATAACCCTTTCTGCATCTTCCATTGTGTCGACAGGAATGCTGTCGAATCTCGTAACGCCTGCTTTGATCTTGTATCCGTTCTCCAGTATTCTCAGCTGTTCGAGCTTCTCCGCCTGTTCAAGGCGTGATTCCAGGAGACCGCTGTACGTTTTCAGAAAAGCGGCGCGAAAGACATACAGGCCAATATGCTTGTAGAACGTTGCATGTCGGAGCCATTCTTTTTGGTTTGGGACATCCCGCAGGAATGGAATCACAGAGCGCGAAAAATAGAGCACGGAGCGGTTCTCCGCAAGCGCCACCTTGACGATGCCAGGGTTCAGCAGCTCGTCCGTCGATTCGATCTTCCTCACCAATGTGCCGACCGGTGCATCCGGGTCGTCAAGCAGCACCTGGACCGCCTCGTCGATCATCTCGGGGACAATCAGAGGCTCGTCTCCCTGAATGTTGACAAAAATGTCGGCCTTCATTTCCTTTGCGACGGCGGCCACCCGGTCGCTGCCGCTGCGGATTTCGGGCGAGGTGAGCATCACGTTGCCGCTGAATTGCTTCACCACCAGCTCGATGCGAGAGTCATCGGTCGCAACGACCACCTCGTCCACGAGCCGCGCCCGCGAAGCCTGCTCATAGACCCGCTGGACCATTGGCTTGCCAAGGAGGTCAATGAGCGGCTTTGCAGGAAGCCGCTGGGAAGCATACCTCGCTGGGATAACCCCAATGACTTTTAGCTTTCTTGTCATCCTGTTTTAGAAATCAAAAACGCAGAGACGCAGAGGGCGCAGAGAATCGCAGAGTGTTCATCGCAAGTTGTTTACGACTCTTCGAACACCCTCCGTGAGACGCTCAACGTGGAAATTCATTAACAAACCGAGGCGTTTTTCCAGCAACCTGACATAGGTTAGCACTTGAGCGTACACTACGGGCGGAACAACATCCAGCGCTTTTAAATCTACAATGACTTTCCCTTCGACCACGAAATCAACCCGGTACCCACAATCAAGTCTCACTGTTCGGTAAATCACTGGAACTGGTCTCTGCCGTTCGTACTTGATTCCCTGTGCATCCATTTCGGCGGCAAGACATTCCTCGTAGGCACTTTCCAAAAGACCGGGCCCAAGAGCTTTGTGGACGGCAACCGCACAGCCTATGACCCTTTCGGAAATCTCGTTTTCGTGCATCTTTCCCCCCAATATTGTTTTTCTCTGCGTACCTCTGCGTTCTCTGCGCCTCTGCGTTGAAACTATGACTGGTTTTTCTTTTTCTCGCCTCCAATCACCTTGGGAACCTTGAAGAACTTGTCGGTTTTTGCCGGAGCGTTTTGAAGCGCCTCCTCGGATGAAAGCCCGGGAATCACCTTGTCATCCCTCAGGCGATTACTCAACTCGATCACATGCGACAGGGGTTTCACGTTCTCCGTGTCGACACTGTTCAACTGTTCGACATACTTGAGGATCTCATTGAGCTGATGGGTGAGAGCCTCTTTTTCGGCATCGTTGAAATCCAGGTGCGCCAGGCGGGCGATATGTTCGACATCCTTCAATGAAACCGGCATGGCTTTCTTTCACACTGGTTCAACGAAATTCTTCTCTATCACACGATGAACCTTCTCCATCAATTCGCGCTCATCCTCTTTCCCTCCGATTCCCTGCGTCTCAATGGCACTGTCCAGCACCAGGTCTATGTCGGCCGGATGTACGCGCAGGGAGCCCTTCGGCAGAATCCTGTAGCTGTTGTTGATCGCAACGGGAATAACAGGAACGCCCGATCGCGCGGCCAGCGCAAAAGCCCCGCGCTTGAACGGCTGGAGCTTGCCATCCCTCGTCCTCGTCCCCTCGGCGAACAAGAGCACCGAAGCGCCTTTGCGGATCTGTTCCGCTGCCTTGTCCAGACTCTTGAACGCGTCCTTGGCGTTCGCCCGATCGATTCCGATATAGGGGCCAAATTTGAGGGCCCAACCCCAGATCGGCACGACCTGCAATTCTTTCTTGAAAACGATCCTGATCTGGTCCGGAATCCCCACAATCATTGCAGGAATATCGAACCAGCTCGCATGGTTCGCCACATAGATCACTCGTTCTTTCCCTTCGATATGTTCAAGCCCCTGCACTTTCACCTTGATGCGAAATATCCACAGAATGGTCTTTGACCATGCGTAGGCAGACCAGTGGTAAAGCCTTCCGGTTCGTTCCACCGGAATGGAAAACAGCGCCAGCAGCGAGAAGGGAACTGCCAGCAAGAGCACCACGACCCCCTTGATCAAAGTCATAATCACGGAACGTGCACCGTTTCCAGATACTTGATTCTCCGCCCTATCGAGGGATGACTATGAAACAGAAACTCGATAAGGGGATGCGGATCCGTGTCTGCCAGGTTCACCCGTCCCAGTTTTGTCAGAGCGTTGGCGAAGGAATCCTTCGTTCCCGTCAACCGAACAGCGAACCGATCTGCAGCACGTTCATGGAAACGCGAGAGGATATTGTTCAAAGGGGCCGTCACAAAGGAAAATAGTGCGAGCCACAGGCCGAGGAGCGGCAGTGCTGCAACAGCGTCGCCCGATGCGAAGCCGAACCAATTCAGGCTGGCGGCATACAATTGGGCCGTTACGTAGAGGCCCGCGAACGTGCTCGCGGTTCCGACAAGGATCATGGTCCGAAGGTGCCGGAGCTTGTAGTGACCCAGTTCATGCGCAACGACCGCTTCAATCTCATCATCCGTAAAATTCGCAAGCAGAGTGTCGCCGAGAACGATTCTTCTTGCCTTTCCGATCCCCGTAAACGCAGCATTTGCCTTCTTCGTGTTCTTGCTCATGTCGAAAACAAACACCCCCGTAATCCGCATCCCCACCCGTTCGCAGATGGCCATCACGCGTTCTTTGAGGCCGCTTTCTTCCATCGGCTTGAATTTGTAAAAGAGCGGGAAGAGGACGACCGGTGCCAACCGGGCCAACACGACGGAAAACACGAACAGCAGCATCCCCACGGGGAGCCACCAAAGATTCCCGAAGTTTCGGAGAGACCAGAAGAGAGCAATCAGGACCGGAGCCGTCACCGCGCCGCCGACGAGCCCGGCCTTCACCCCTTCAAGAATCCAGCGGCCGAACGACTGATTCGAAAGGCCGTGGCGATGTTCAAGGAAGTAACCCGAGGAGACTCTCAGCGGAAAGCCAACGACGGTTTCGGCTGCACCCAGAACAAAGGCGAATGCGAGCAAGACCGCATAGTCATGGTCAAACACATTGCGTACGATCGATTCGATCCTGGCAGTGAGCCCTGTGACAAGAAGGAGAAGAGTAAGAAGAAAAAAGAGCCCGGTCTGTGCGAGCCCGAAGGCGAGCTTGATTCGGCTGTACTGTTTTGCTCTTAAAGGATCGGTCGCGGGGGTAGAAATCTCTTGAAGCTTAACGACAGGGGGAGCTTCTTCAATGGGGTGGTTTTGTTCTCGAATTGCGGGTCCGGCACGCTCCATCAAATGTGGCACATCAGAATGGTGGGGTGATCGGTGGTTTGCTTAAAGTAGGAAATGCATTGATGAAAAGCAAGACATTGATTTGAAAAGCTTTGCGAAACCCACTTTGGGAGGGAACGACTTCGAGGTGTTACGGATGGAAGAGATATTCGAGGACAATACAGGCGGAAAACAAAAAAGGAGAGTACCGATCTACTCTCCTTTCTTGAAGTTAAAGTTGGAACGCGCTACAGCTTGTAGGCAACACCGACATTGAAGAATCCGAGGCCGTATCCGAGTTCGCCGTAAACCGCGAGGTTCGGATTGAAGTAGTACCGTGCACCGCCGTAGATTCCGAAAATCATATAGCTTCCGGAAGCACTTGCAGAGAAGGATCCGAATCCCGTGTTCACCGTTGAAGCTGAAGAGGAAACGATGTTATAACCCAGCATCAGCCCTGCGTAGGCATCAAGATCCGGGTTGTTCTCCAGAAAATGGTAGCCGCCGCGTGCTCCAATGATGATGTAGGTGTACGTCCATTCGCCGAAACCGCCAAACGTCTCTTTCGACCCGGAATACCCCAAAACACCACCCAGCGAAATCTTTTCCTCAAATCCATACTCGTATCCGACCGTAATCGGGGGAAGAGTGGAAGAACCATACACTCCCGCCATTCCGAATCCGATACCTGCATGAATAGCGTTGTTTCCTTTCATATAAGCATTCTGTCCGACGGCAACACCTGTTGCCAGGAGGACCAGTACAACGAACAAAGCAAGCATTCTATGTTTAATCATACAACCTCCGCTGTGGGTAATGAGAAGATGCCAACGTTGGACAACGCCGATCAATATACCATACCAAAAGTCTTTTGTCAATGTGAAGGAATTCGGTTTGCCATGAATCACGCAGAGAAGAGCAGGGCAGCTTTGGGGAAATACGGCGATTTCTTGCAGTAATCATGAAGGAAAATCCTCTCACTCGTAGATGAGATACTTTTCCCGTTTGATCGTGAATTTCGCCCGATCCGCGTCGATGGTCCTTAAAACATTGTCGACATTTCCATCATTGATGAGCAGATGGCGAATCCGATCTGATCCGTTCACTTTGTCAAAGCTCTGAATTCTCTCCGGCTTTGCCCGTTCAAAGATGTTGCGGTCGGGATAGAGGCGGAAAAGCGCTTCAAGAACGGAGAATTGAACCACAGAAAGTTCCAGTTGATCCCTATCGGTAACATGAATCTGAACCCCCTGAAGCGTTGAGCCTGAAGTGTCGAAATAGAAGGGTTTGTACGTGAGCGGGCGGAACTCGACGCCGCGCATTCCCTGCGCGTTCAGATAGCGCGCCAGCTGATTTCCGTCGATCCACGGCGCGCCGACCAGCTCAAACGGCAGCGTGTAACCGACCCCCTGATTCGCCGTTCCCAGCTCGCCCAGTAACCCGGTCATGACATAGAACATGGGGGTCGAAGAATGAGGTATATGCGGCGACGGAGGCACCCATGGAAGCCCCGTTTGATCCCACCACATCTCCCTTGTCCATCCCTCCATCGGGACGATCGTCAGCTTGCATTTCCTCCCACCGTTCAGCCATCCCTCGCCGTTGATCATCTGTGCGAGTTCTCCCGCTGTCATGCCGTAGACGTAGGGAATGGGATACATCCCGACGAACGATTTGAATTTCTCGTCGAGCATAGGCCCCTCGACCCTCTTCCCCGTCAGAGGATCGGGCCTGTCGAGCACGACAAACTCAATGTTGCTTTCGGCGGCCGCCTCCATGGCATAGCCCATGGTGGAGATGTACGTGTATGATCGAACCCCGATATCCTGAATATCATAGATAAGCACATCGAGGTTCTTCAGCATTTCGGCGGACGGCTTTCGGTTCCTTCCATACAGCGAATACACAGGAAGGCCGGTCTTCAGGTCATTGTAATTCTCGACGTACTTCCCCGCCTCAACGTCTCCTCTCACCCCGTGCTCGGGCCCGAAGAGAGCCGTCAGTTTCACGCCCGGCGCATTGTACAGAACGTCGATGGTTGCTTCAAATGTTGATGTGATCCCCGTGGGGTTGGTGATGAGACCGACTCTCTTACCCTGCAGAATGTCGAATTTCCGATCTCTGAGGACTTCGATCCCGGTTCGGACTATCGGCTTCTTCCCGCCTCCCGCCCCGAGAGACGAGGCGATCATACAGATGGTGATGAAGACTCGAAGAATCCGTTTTGCTATTGTCAGTGTGTCTCGATATTTCATGAAGAGGATCGCTTTCTCTAAGGCAATGGTTTACCGTCAAGCATCCAATTCTTGACCCAGGCAAGCTCGCGGAGTAATTCCATGAACACGGCGATGCTTTCCTGATCAAGCCGCAAATAGGTATCAACAATCCTCTGCTTCAGAGGATCGGATGATTCCTTGACGACTGTCTTCACCAGCGTGTTCGCCTTTTCCAGGTTCGTCTGGAACTCCGAAGAGATCTTTTGGAATCCATCTCCGTCCGGGCCTATCCGATTGAGCAGGTCGTAGGTTTTGGAGAGGAATTTTGCTGTGAATACGAGGTCTTCAAACATCTGGAGCGTTCCTCTCGTCCTTGCCTCATCAAGGAGAAATGCAATCGTTTCCCCATGAAGAAAAGGCTTTCCGGCAAATTTCTGAACATCGGACAAGAACTGCTTTGTTTCTGCACGAGCGGTCATGATTTCTTCTTCGTTTTGAACGACCAGTCTTCCAGAATCTTGTGAAGTTCCTTTTCGGAGAGTTTCGGCTGAGTGTAGTCTCCCCGAACTGTCCTCTGACGGACGGCTTCGAAGAGAGTCACTGCACAGGCAACGGAGACGTTAAGGCTCTGGATCATCCCGAACATCGGAATCTGAAAGTTGCCGTCCGCCAGCGCTGCGATTTCGTCCGAGACCCCCCGATGTTCATTCCCGAAGACAAGGGCGGTTTTTTTTGTCAGGTCAAGCTCGTAGAGGGAACGCGAATCCTGCCCAAGATGAGTCGCAAGGACCGTGAATCCCTCCCCCCGTAAAGCCGCGAAACATTCCCCGGCCTTGTTGAATGTCCGCCGCTCGATCCACTTATTGGCGCTTGCGGAACTCTTCTTGCCTATCCTGGGAAATTTCTCGTGCGTGTACAAGAGTTGCACCTGCATGACTCCCGCCGCATCGCATGATCTGAGAATCGCGCTCACGTTGTGCGGGTCATGAATGTTCTCGATGACAACCGTAAGATCCGGCTGCCGATGCCTCAGGGTCTTCTCGAGCCTGGCAATTCTCCTTTCACCCGCCATTGCGGATCCTCCCTGCGCGAATCCATTTTCGCGTCTCCGCCAGCTGGATGAGTACAACCGCGCTCACAACGGCAACCCCGCCCAGCACCTGAATTTGGCCCAGCGACTCTCCCAGGGCAAAGTACGCAATAATGATCGCGACAACCGGTTCCATGGTGGTGACGATTCCGACAGTTGAAGCGTCGAGCAGCTTCAATCCGGAGGCAAAGAGGGAGTGGGGAATCAGAATCGAGACGAGGGCGAACATCAGGAGGATTCCCCAATCGTTCATTGAATACCCCTTATCGGCAATGTCCCATGGCGAGTTAATAAAGAGCCAGAATAGGGTTGAAAATCCAAAAGCATACACGAGCATCGTCCAGACTGAATACTTTCTGAGAAGATATTTGCTGATGAGCAGCATGAACGCGTAACTGAGGGAGGAGGTAATGCCGCTCACGATCGACCATCCTCGCAGTTGAATTGAACTCCATTCTCCGCCGCTTACGGCAAGGTAGCACCCCAGGAGCGAGAGAGCGAGTGCGATGACCTTCACGCCGTTTAAGACCTCATCTTTTGATACCGCGACGGCGTACACCATCACGAGGACCGGCGCCGTATACTGAACGAGAATCGCTGTTGCGACGGTCGCTTCGCCCACCGTGTGATAGTACGAGAAATTCGTTACGGCAATCCCGATCACTCCGGCCAGTATCAACGCACCGAGATCTTTTCTGTCGATTTTGAAAACAGATCGATCTTTGGCCAGGAAATAGAGAAAAAGGAGAAGAAACGAAAGAGAGGACCTGCTCTGGACCACAATCAGGGTGTCGAACCGCGTCG
>Ga0209212_1008384_pt1 | contig 11120 bp, 6 predicted proteins | sample RifGroC2_FD_183996 | JGI IMG/M metagenome (GOLD analysis project Ga0209212, IMG submission 183996) | Groundwater microbial communities from Rifle, Colorado, USA - Groundwater C2 (SPAdes) (version 2) | ecosystem: Environmental > Aquatic > Deep subsurface > Groundwater | place: Rifle, Colorado... | reverse complement strand
ACCAGGAGGGAATGTGACGCTTCTTGGTGGTGGTTCAGGATTATCGTATGACGGAACGTTACGTCTCACTTCCACAAGTACGTTTATTGCTGCTGGTACTGAATCGCACTTTATTGGAGGTAGTTTCATTGCCGATAGCAATGCGATCTTTACTCCAGCGAGCTCAACAGTGACATTTACCGCAACCTCTACAGGTAAAACACTTGCCCCGTCTTCAAGTTTCTATAACCTCGTTTTCTCTGGCACTGGAGGGGGTTGGACAATAGCCTCCTCAACCACAGCGAGTAACGCGTTGAGTGTATCTTCAGGTACCGTGTCAGGAACGGCTAATATTACAGTCCAAAATGGTGCACTGTCTGGAGATGGTGTCATTACAATGACAGGGGGAACGGTGACGGTTGGTAAGGGTGGTAATTTTGGTGGTTCAAATACGTGGACATTTAACAACCTCACCCTAGGTGACGGCACAGCAAATACGACAACAAAAGTTGGCACGGGTAACGTTATTCTTACAGGCACACTTACTATTGCCGCTTTGCATACCCTAGATGCAGGCGCAGTGATATGGACCTTTACAGGAAGTGGTTCAGTTCTTTCAGCAACAGGCTTGCTAACTCCGAACAATTCAACCATAACTTTTGCTGGAGTTAGTGGAATGACCATACCAGCTCTTTCGTACAATACTTTGATACTTGCCCCGGCAAATGTCGGTGGACCAACCTACACTGTTGAAGCGGGCTCTCTTTCTGCGAATACTCTTTCAGTAGGAAACGGTACACACCCAGTTACAGTAAATCTAATAACAAATGATCCACTTGTCAGTGTAAGTGATGATGTTCATATATACTCGAATGCCACGTACAGTGCTTCAGATAGTAACGATATTCAGGTTGCAGGTTCGTTTAGCAATGAGGGCACATTTGTTAGTAATGGTGGGGGGATTGTCTTTAACTCAACGGATGGTGGCGAGACCATTACTCCAAATACAGCATCGTTCCACCATGTCACATTTGATGGCGCAGGTGGTGGATGGACTATTGTAGGAAATGCAACTTCAACAGGAAATTTCACACTAACAGATGGAACCTCGTTTACACAAACGAGTGGCACAACACTAGTCGTTCAAGGTGTGTTTACAAATACCATCGGTGGTGGCGCAACAACATGGAGTGGTTCAACCTTGTACCTAAACTCTGGCACAACGTACGAAATGAATACTAAAACTACAGGAGGTGATGTGTATGGAACACTTCGTATCGGGGACAACACAGATATCTCAATGTGGAATTCGACATCGACTACATACACCGTTGCTGCTTCAGGTTCACTATATAGTCAAGACCATAACACAGATGATGGTTCGTTGTACATTTGGGGTGACTACGTGCGTACAGGTGGTGATGAATACTGGAGCTACGCAACTGACTTTGATGGTGAGGATATTTCAAGCACACCTCGACAAGTAGCTGTTCATTTGGCTTCAAACGCAACGACAACCCTCTCAGGTGGTACTCTAACAATTGCTGGTGAAAGTGGTGCAACAACAACTATTGCAAACCAAGGTTCAGGTACCTATGCGTTGCATGTAGCAGGAGGAACATTCAGTGCGGAGTACTATCAAATACGAAATATTTCGAGTTCCGGTCTCACGTTCTCAGGGTCACCAACAGTTGCTAATCTTTCAAATGGTGACTACCTGCTTGAAAGTACTGGTGGCAGCATGATTACCGTTGCTTCAAGTGTCATTGATGCTAATCCAGTAAAGTTGTTTAGTGATGTTGTTTTCGCAACTTCAAGTGGTGTGGCAAGTGGATACAACGTGACCGCAACAGGCGTCTCAGTCAGTTCATGGCGTTTCTTGCCAGGGACTGGTAATTATTACGGTGAAGCACATGACAGTGACCCAGGAGGTAATCCAGGCTACATTATATTCTCCGATTCTGATGACAACGTCACTATTGCAGGGAATGTGTATAGCGATGAGGGGACGACTGTTTCCACGGTTTGTAATGGTACAAACCAAGTGGTTGCATTGGTAATTAACGGCGGAACTCCAGTAACGACGTCGTGTCTTGCGGGTACAGGACGGTATGAGTTTACTGGAGTCAGTGGATATGCTCCAGGAGATACTATTACTGTTTTCCTTGATGGCACGAGTGCAAAAGGTGCTAACGTGACACGTGACATTATTACAAGCATTGCCGACATGCACATTTATGAGAATAGAGTAATTCTTCGTCACGAGGAAACGACACCTATCTCAATTGCATCACTCGCTGTCTTCGACAGCGGAGATGACTCTGACATTCTCTTTACTACTACAACAGGGTCACCAAATACACTTACTCTTGCTTCCAATTCAAAATTACTAGTATGGAGTGGTAAATCTTTTAGACCAAATGGAAATGTCAGTCTTCTTTCGGGAGGAACAGGTACTGCCTATGACGGAACACTTGAACTTCAAAATAATGCACAGTACATTTCTTCAACAACCGTTGCAGAATCGATATCTGTAGGAGGTAGTTGGATTACGGGAACAGGTGCAACTTTTACAGCAGGGTCATCTACCGTCACCTTTACCGCAACAACTGGAGGAAAAACAATTAGTCCTGATAGGTCTTCGTTCTACAATTTGACATTCAATGGTTCAGGTGGTGTATGGACATTTACAGACAGAGATGCAACAACAACGAATGATGTTCTTATAAGTGCTGGAAATGTCACGTTTGGGACTTCAACGCTCGCTGTTGGTGGGTCGTTCGTAAACAACGCAGTAATGTCTACAGCCTCTACAAGTATTCGGTTTAGCTCTACGCAAGCTGAAAATGTGACTTTCGGAGGTTACGCCGTCGGCTCACTTCTCTTTATGGGAACAGGAACACACACGATGACAGACACCAATGCGACGTCGACGGGAGTAGTGTCTATTACCGCTGGCAGTGTCTCACTTCCGACAGGAGTATTTGCAGTTGCAGAGAGTTTTAATGCACAGGGTGGTACGTTTACTCATGCTGGTACGTTGCGACTTTATGGCTCACTTGCAACACAGACACTACGTTTGGGCACATCACGCTTACGAAACTTGACTATTGCAGGTACTGGTTCGTGGGTGTTTGGTGACACAAATGCAACCACTACTGGTACAACAACCATACAAACGGGTGGGCTTACTGCTCCTTCTGGAATATTTTCTATAGGAGGTTCCTTCATAAATAATGCTTCGTTTAACTCAAACGCAGGTCACTTGTACCTTTTTGCAACCACGACTGGTCAGCAGATTTTTGCAAGTAGTTCAGTCCTTTCAAACGTGACGCTTAATGGTGCTGGAGGGGGTTGGACGGTAACAGGAAATGCCACTACAACTGGCGCTTGGCGATTGCAACAAGGTGCTTCGTTTATGATGGCGTCAAGTACGAAGCTTGAGGTGCAGGGAGTATTTGAAAACACGGTTGGAGGAGTGGCTACCAACTGGACAGATAGTGTTTTGTACTTAAACGCATCAGGGACGAGCTACACGGTCAACACGAAAACGGTAGGTGGTGACGCATATGCATTCCTTACTCTTGGAGCAAATACCGATGTACGTATGTGGGACAGTAGTGGTGCAACAACAACAGTACATGCTTCAAGTTCACTCTATTCTATGGATCATGGAACAGTAGCGGGTGCACTTAATATCTATGGTGAGTATACAAAAAGTTCTGGTAATGAGTATTGGAGTTATGCAAAGGATTTCGACGGTACTGCACTCGCAGGAGGGTCTCGACCTGTGAATGTTCGCATAGCGTCAAGTTCTTCCCTTGTATTTTCTGGTGGAACACTAGAAATTCTGGGTACAACAGGTGCAACAACAACGATAGATGTGCTGAATAGTGGCAAGTACTCAATGACACAAACTGGAGGAACACTTAATGCTCAGTTCTACAGTTTGCGTAACTTGTCAGTATCAGGTCTGGTTTTGCAAGGTCAGGTTACGGTCACGTCACTATCGTATGGAGATTATGAGCTCTCAGTTGACACAGGTACACTTCTTTCAGTAGACGGTGCGACCCTTGACCATAATCCTTCAAAACAGTTTACAAACGTTCGTTTTGGCACAAGTGTTGCTACAGGAACAAATGTTAAGGTGAGTGGTAGTAGTAGTAACTTCTGGGACTTAACGAGACATTATGGCGGTCTTGATGGTGAGCCGTATGACTATGATGGGGTGGATGCTTGTGGGGTTATCAGATGGGATAATAGTACCTGTTTAGAAGTTTCTCAAACGAACTACCGTTTCCGCAGTGACGATGGTGAAGAGGGTGCACCATCAAATGAGTGGTTTGATGCTGACTGGTCGTTCCGCAAGCGAGTAACCGTAACAAATTCAAATGCCACAGCATTGACCGATTATCCTATTCGTATCGCCGTGCCATATTCTGCAGACATGCTTTCAAACTATGACGACATTCGTTTTACTGATGCTTCAGGAACTACCACCATACCATACTATGTTGAGTCGTACACAGCAGCTACAGCAACGGTATGGGTGAAAATACCGTCTCTTTCAGCAAATAGTTCTGATTCTATCTTTATGTACTATGGAAATAGTTTTGCTGCTAATGCTGAAACTGGTGCTTCAACTTTCACATTCTTTGATGACTTTGAAGACAACTCACTGAGCGAGTACGGAGGAGATACATCATACTTTGTTCCAAATACGTCGTTTGCATTCCAGAAAAGTTATGGTCTATCTGCATCAGTCAGTCATGCATCCGATCAAACCCCTGATGGAATATACCAAACCGATACCACATTCAGTCAGGGAAGCACTATTGAGTTTTACCAAAAGATTACCAGTGGACAAGATGATGAGCCGTGTACTCTTTTTGGAGTTCAAAGTCCTGGAAGTGACAACCAAAACTATGCTCTTTGTCTTGACCAGTATCCGTCCGATCGCGTAGTTTTGGCAAAGAACGTTTCTTCAAATGATAGCTCAGGTACAACACTTGCCTCGACTTCGGTATCGTTCACAAGCCAATGGTACAAGATTCGAATTGATTGGTTAACTTCAAATGTATTGAATGCAACTGTGTACAATGCAAATGGTACCGTTTTTGCGACGACATCTGCCAGTGATTCATCGTACAGCTCTGGAGGAATGGGATTTGCATTTTGGTACCAAGGGTCTGGTTGGGATTTCTATACCGTCCGTCCGTATGCAGCAAGTGTTCCAACGTATAGCTTTGGATCTGAACAAGAAGGAGGTGGTGCCTCATGGTTAGAAGAACAAAATACTCCGATTAACATGGATTCCAACACAAGTTTCCGTCTCCGTGTCTCGGTAGAAAACAGTGGACCATTGATTACGGGTCAGCAGTTTAGACTTCAATATGTTCCCAAGACGGGATATGGTACGTGTGGTGCTGTACCGAGTGTAGCCTACAATGATGTTCCTGTTCAAACAGGTTGTGGAGTCTCTCCTATCTGTATGGTGACTTCTCCCCAGTTTGCAAATGGTGACCCTACAACACAACACCTTGATACAACATCAGGCTTGCCGTTTACTCCAGGTTTTATGGTTGAAGACCCGTCAAATCAAGGCTCATCAATGAGTGTAGCGACATCGACATTGACTGAACTTGAGTACGCATTAGAACTTACGACGTTTGCAAATGATTCAAGTTACTGCTTGCGAACAACGAATGGTGGCATTGAACTTGATTCATATGCACAAATTGCTGAAGTATCGGTTAATGGTATGCCCGTGATCACATCATGGAGTCTTAATAGTGATGAGCCGATAGTTCTCGTAGAAGGACAAAGTACCACTATTTTTGCAACCGGTACTGTCTCTGACGTGAATGGATTTGAGGATCTTTTGTACGCCACGACAACATTCTATCGTTCAGGAGTTACAGGTACATGTTCTGAGGATGATAATAATTGTTATCAAGCAACATCGCTTCAGTGCCCACTTCTCAACTGTTCTCTTAATTCTTGTGATATCGAATGTTCTATTGATATGCAGTATTTTGCAGATCCTACTGACCTTGGAAGCTTGTATGAAGACGATGACTGGCGAGCAGATTTGTTCCTTGTCGATATGAGTAACAATATTGCTACCTCTACCTCCGACGGGGTTGATGTCCAGACGCTTTGGGGAATTTCTGCAGTGTCTGGTGAGATTGATTACGGTACCTTGAACCTCGGTGAAGATACGGGAGGATTTAACGTGAGTTCTCAAGTTCAAAATACAGGAAACTCAGAAATAGATATTCAGGTTGAAGGTACGGACTTAATGAATGGACCTTCCTCAATACCTGCAGGAAATCAGAAATTTGCTACTTCAACATTTACATACTCAAGTTGTGTCATTTGTACAGCGCTTTCAGGTTCTGCCACAAATCTTGAAGTTGACCTTCCTAAACCAACATCAACAACGCCAATTACTGACGATTTGTTCTGGGGAGTGTACATTCCGTCAGGTAGTGCTGCGACAACATATTATGGTCAGAATACCTTTTATGCTACAGGAGATTAACGATATATATATTGTATGCGCATATTCATTACACTGGTTTTAGCGATACTCCTTGGAGGAGGAGGAACATTTTTATGGCTGTACTACGGTGGTTTTGAGGGTGAGAAAGCGATATCGGTAACGTTTGTCGATCACTATGTAAATTATGAGGAAATTGCGCAAGAAGTAGAACTACTGGTTCATCTACCGGGCACTGAAGGAAATATAGACCGAGCAGAATTACTTACCTTACTTGATTCAATTCTGACGAAAAAAATGGATGCAGTACAGCGCAAAAATTTGGCACAGCTAGCACTTACGAATCTCAATACCATAAAGCAAGAAATTGACAGCGCACACGTTGCGCAGGCGAAGTTATATGAGGTGCTTCAAGAGTTAGATGATGCTTCAAGAGTTTTCTCCTCAATAGATTTGCACAACCGAGCGGAGAAAATCGTTTTCTCAGCTCGTAAGCGTGCGGAACTTTCAGCAAATATCACTTCAATTCTTTCAAAAAATAGTGAGCAAACATATACAATACTTGCACGCATACTTGTCGATGAGGGAGAACTTTCATCAGCACATATTACAGAATTAAATAGTGCGACTAACGAAACTGAAAAAAGGTTTGGTACACTTGAACAGTTATACTCTGAACTTGTGGTGAAAAAGAAAGAGGTTGAAGACGCGTTTGCTACATTTGTAGCTGTAGCACTATAAGCGGTATGATAGAACTTACACAAACGAGTGCAGTTCAAGGCGCCCTAGCAAAATGGAATGAGTTGTATGGACAATACTACGAGAGACATTTTGTGCAGGGCAACGATGAAGTGTGCCGTTTGTGTAAGTTCTAAATGAAATCACTTGCATATACAACCGCCATAGTAAGCACCGTTGTGGCTTTCGTGTTGACGTGCGTGTTGACGGTACATGTACGAGATGTGAGTTTGGTACCAACTGTAGTAGAGCAAGATAGAAGAATGCATTCTCAAGGTTTGGTATCGCAAGAAAAAGTGAGAGTGGTATATGACTTTGGTTTGGCGGAGGTTAGTAAGAGTTCGCGTGCTTCTTTTTTTCCAGAAATTGAAGATAGTGTACAGCCTTATGAGAAAGCAATCACTAATGCACCACACTGTCCTTTTGTGTTGGATGCTTACGGTGTGGTAGTCGACTTTACCCATAACGGAACAGTCCCACTTGAGGACTTGTACCTCTATGCTGACAAGGATATAGAGGACGCAGAGAACAGTGTAGGACTGGGGGTCGACGTCGGCACCTACGTCGTTGAGCTTGCAAGTTATAATTCTGAGGAAGCTGAAGAAGATAATTACGAACAGCAGTGGCACCTTGAGTTCCGCGACGATGAAGGGAATATTGTTTACACGACTCAGTCTACAAGAGACATGCATGTCGGTGAGACTGGAACAATAGAACGTGTTGAAGGGAAAATGGTACTTAATACTGCTCTTTCGCAGGCTCGCGCAATCCATGTTGCATATCCTGATACCAAACCGCAAACAATTGCACCACTTTGTGCTCGATTGAGTATACAAAATGCGCGCTCAGAAAAAACGGATTCTGTTGCTACGTTACAAGGGGATGAAAAAAATTTGTTTTCCGCTTCTGTATTTTTACAGCGACGGGATACTATGCTAGATAGTCATTTTCTTTTTACATTGGGAGTGATGCTCATGCTTCTTTGCACAATCGGAGTCTTTCTTGGATATTCTATATCACACAGAAAGTAGCCTATTTTAAGTGTATCCCAATACTTCATATATATACTATATGTGGTCTATGTCAGTAGAGTAAGTTTTTCGTAGCCAGGAATTTGCGGAAGGTACACTGTTGGTGATATTGCTAGATGAGTTATTCCTTGTGCATCATGGAGGCATGACAAAGGGACATCATCCCTAACCAATAAGTTGTGGATAGACTTCAGTGTAGATTTCTGTGAGGTGAAAATGACGAGATGCTTATCACCGAACAGCCAGTCACTGAGTTCCGGCTCAAGATGGTGTGCATTTCCCTTTGCAACCATAAGCCCTTGCTCAACAATATTAGAACTTAGTTTTGTACAAACTTGTGCAATAGCACTCGTATGTGATTCTTTTGCTACATTTTCTCGTATTAGCACATGCATAGGCTCATTACGCCTCTTAGGATAACCAATTATTCCATAATCAAGAATTCCATATTTAAGTCCGAGTATAATGAATTGTCTTGCATCTTGTTCTTGTTCGTGGACCCACGAAGCAAGCACTTGCTTTGCAAGCTCGTGACCACGGATTTGTCTCTGAGGTATGACGTGAAGCAACCACAACGCTCTTCTTGTGGCGTGATACTCATCTCTTAAAGTTAGTATTGATTGTTGGAGTGTTGTTCGGGAATCATGTGTTTGTCGTACTACTCCACTCTGTCGTACTTGTTCAGCAAACCATGCTGCGAATACAGGATTATGGTTGGCATACGACAAAAGCGCTTGGACACTTGTTAGCCCGTACGTTCCCGTGGTGACGGGTTGTAGTTGTTTCGTTTTCATAGGTATTCAATGTTAGATGAATAGAGAACGCTTATCTACAGTACTGATGCTATTTTACCATATCCAAAGTAAGTGTTAATCTAGCGAAATGTGTAGAGTTTGTTAGGATACTCTTGTATACTTGGGATACAATGAATGAGCAAGAAGTAAAAAATAAAAGAAAACGCCGGGGTCCTCGTGTTGTACGATTGTTTTTACGGCTTGTGGCTGCTGGTGCGTTATTTTTTCGAGACAAAATACAAGCAGATTTTGTTACGATAATTGCACAAAGTCGTTTGTTTATAGGTATAGCCATGCTTGGTGTTGGTATACTAGCGTTTCAGTCAGACAAATATTGTGATGGAAATCCTTCAACATATGCAGCATGTACTCGCCCATCAACATATTATTACTACCCGTGGTGGGCTATTGCACTCGTTGTGCTCGGTTCTTTTTCGGTTGTTCTTTGGTTTTTGCGAAAACGTAATTAACGTAAGAACCAAGCTCGTTATAATATGAGCAAATATTCGTACTTTTATATTTTACTTTTAATTGCTGTGGGTACAGTTTTAACGTTTTCTACAGAGCGTATTTTTGCTGATGACCCCCCCGCAATAACTGGAGTACAGGTAGCAACAAGTACGAAAGATTCGGCAACGATAGTATGGACAACTAACAAAGCTGCTGATTCAATCGTCAATTTTGGTAAACAACCTCACTATGGCATCATGCGTGACTCTGGGTACGATAAAACACAACACTCAATCAAGCTCGAAGACCTTGATGCATCTACGGTGTATCACTTTCGTGTTTCAAGTGCGGATGCGTTAGGAAATCAAGGGGTTTCTGGTGACTATGTCTTTGTTACAGGAGGATTCCAAGATATCAAAGATATTCAAAAGGTAACCTCCATGTCCCAGCAAGCAATCGTTGGGCAGGCAAAAGATGCCATTTCCCAAATCACCGACCCTGAAGCATTGAAGATTATTCAATCAGAAATTACTAATCAGGCTCAAGATCTACTTCGTCCTCCCGAGGTTATTGGACTGGCTCGTGCTATTGATATTACTGCGACTGAGGCAAAGATTATATGGGCTACGAGCAGGGATTCAAATTCTATTGTACGGTTTTCCACGGAGGGACAATGGAATGGAACCGACTACGCACAGACTGTCGCTGTGTTAGAAGACTCAACAAAGTCTCATGAGGTACTCATTACTGGATTGTATCCCGCTACCACATACCATTTCCAAGTCGAGTCTGAAGATGAATTCGGCCTCTCAGGTGCGGGTGAGGATACGACATTTACAACAAAGTCTCCCGTACCAGCCATCGAAAACGTGCAAATCGTAAAAATTGAAGAGGATTCGGCAACATTCGCATGGTCAACCAACATACCTGCTGCGGGTGCTGTAGTGTATGAAAATACCGTGACTGGGGAAATTCGTTCAGAAGGAAGTCCAGAATTTCTCACGACACAAACCGTACGTCTGACCGACCTTACCCTTGGCGTGACCTATGTTGCTATCGTAAAAGCGGAGAATGAGCAGGGTGAGCCTTCAGAAAGTGATCCCATCACTTTTACTACAATACGAGATGAAGAACCGCCGATTATCAGTCGTGTAAACAATGAGTCGACTCTCTATCCGGGAGCGGAGACAAGAATTCAGACTATTGTGAGCTGGGGTACCGATGAACCAAGTTTCTGTGGCATGTACTATAGTGAAGGTTTGGCTCCGGCAGAGAACGCCACAAAAATGGCAATGAACACCGAGCCATCTATTGATCATGTGCGAGTGGTTACGGAGTTTTTGCCTTCGACGGTGTACAAGTTTTGGATAGAGTGTGAAGACCGTTCTGAAAATTCAATACGTTCAGAGGACTTTGTATTGTTTACTCCAGAAAAGGAAAAGAGCATTATCGACATCATCCTTGAAAACTTTGAGGGAACCTTTGGATGGGTAAAGAACATAGGGGGATAAAGTATGAGATCAATCATTACCACAAAAAATGTAGATGTGACGTATAACTTTGGGAAGTCCAATGAGTTTAGGGCGCTCAAAGATGTAACCTGTGAAATTGCGGCTCGTGAGTACA
>Ga0209212_1008382_pt1 | contig 11121 bp, 8 predicted proteins | sample RifGroC2_FD_183996 | JGI IMG/M metagenome (GOLD analysis project Ga0209212, IMG submission 183996) | Groundwater microbial communities from Rifle, Colorado, USA - Groundwater C2 (SPAdes) (version 2) | ecosystem: Environmental > Aquatic > Deep subsurface > Groundwater | place: Rifle, Colorado... | reverse complement strand
GAGCCGGTACCGTTCGAAACCAGCGTGTTCGCCGATCTGATCGAACGCCTCAAGGCCGCCGGACACGGCGACGAGTTCATTGCACGGCAGGTCAGCCGCCTGGAAATCGAACTGGTGCTGACAGCGCACCCCACCGAAGTTTCACGGCGCACGTTGATCCAGAAGTACGACGCCATCGCCGAACAGCTGGCCGCACGGGACCACACCGACCTCTCCGACGCCGAGCAGGCGAAGATCGAGCTGCAGCTGCAGCGCCTGATCGCCGAGGTCTGGCACACCGAGGAAATTCGTCGCAACCGACCGACGCCGGTGGAAGAGGCGCGGTGGGGCTTCGCCGCCATCGAGAACTCGCTGTGGAAGGCCGTACCCAATGTATTGCGCCAGACCGATGCGACGCTCAGGCGGACGACCGGGCTGCACCTGCCACTGGAAGCCGCGCCGATCCGCTTCGCCTCCTGGATGGGCGGCGACCGCGATGGCAACCCGAACGTGACCGCGATGGTATCCCGCGAAGTGTTGCTGACCGCGCGCTGGGTGGCTGCCGATCTGTACCTGCGGGAGATCGAAGGGTTGATCACCGCATTGTCGATGAGCGAAGCGAGTGAGGAACTGCTGCGCCTGACCGGTGATTCGGCCGAGCCATACCGGGTCCTGCTCAAGCCCCTGCGTCAACGGCTGCGGGCGACCCGGGAGTGGGCGCGAGCGGCCATCGAGCATGGCCAGCCGGCTCCGGCGGAAGTGCTGCAGGACTGCGCCGAGCTGCGTCGGCCGCTGGAACTCTGCTACCGCTCGTTGCATGCCCGCGGGATGGGCATGATCGCCGATGGCGCGCTGCTTGACTGCCTGCGGCGACTGGCCGTGTTCGGGCTGTTCCTGGTACGGCTGGACATTCGCCAGGACGCGGCACGGCATGCCGCAGCACTGGCGGAAATCACCGATTACCTCGGGCTGGGCGACTATCAGGCGTGGGACGAGCAGCGGCGACTGGACTGGCTGCAGCTTGAACTGGGCAATCGTCGCCCGTTGCTGCCGGCGCATTATCATCCGTCGGCCGATACCGCCGAGGTGCTCGCCACCTGCGCGGTGATCGCCGAGGCGCCAGCGGCGTCACTTGGCTCCTATGTCATTTCCATGGCCCATGCGGCCTCCGATGTACTCGCCGTGCAGTTGCTGCTCAAGGAAGCCGGCCTGCGGCGACCGATGCGTGTGGTGCCGCTGTTCGAAACCCTGGATGACCTGAACAACGCCGCGCCGATCATCGACCGCCTGCTCGCCCTGCCCGGGTATCGCCAGCGTCTGCATGGCCCGCAGGAGGTGATGATCGGCTACTCCGACTCGGCCAAGGATGCTGGCACCACTGCCGCCGCCTGGGCCCAGTACCGCGCTCAGGAACGGCTGGTGGACGTATGCCGGGAGCACGACGTCGAACTGTTGCTGTTCCATGGCCGCGGCGGCACCGTGGGGCGTGGCGGTGGCCCGGCGCATGCGGCGATTCTGTCGCAGCCGCCGGGCTCGGTAGTCGGGCGCTTCCGTACCACCGAACAGGGCGAAATGATTCGCTTCAAATTCGGCCTGCCGGACATCGCCGAGCAGAACCTCAATCTGTACCTCGCCGCGGTGCTCGAGGCGACTCTGTTGCCGCCGCCGATGCCCGAGGCCGACTGGCGTGAGACCATGGATCGCCTGTCCGCCGAAGGGGTGGCGGCCTATCGTGGCGTGGTACGCGAGCATCCGCTGTTCGTCGATTACTTCCGCCAGGCGACACCCGAGCTGGAACTGGGCCGTTTGCCGTTGGGCAGTCGCCCCTCCAAACGTCGCGAGGGTGGGGTGGAAAGCCTGCGGGCGATTCCCTGGATTTTCGCCTGGACGCAAACGCGGCTGATGCTGCCCGCCTGGCTTGGGTGGGAGCAGGCGCTGCAGAGCGCACTGACGCGCGGCGAGGGCGAGCGGCTGGCCGAAATGCGTGCGCGATGGCCGTTTTTCACTACGCGCATCGACATGCTGGAAATGGTGCTGGCCAAGGCCGATGCCGATATCGCAAGGCGTTACGATGAGCGCCTGGTGCAGCCGGAACTGCTTTCCCTTGGTAGCGATTTGCGTGACCGATTGTCGCAGGTGGTCGGCGCTGTGCTGAGCGTGACCGGCCAGGCCGATCTGCTCGACCACAGCCCGAAGACCCAGGAGGCGTTCAGTCTGCGCAACACCTATCTTGATCCGTTGCACCTGCTGCAGATAGAACTGCTGGCTCGCTCAAGGCAGCAGCAGAACCCGGCAGACAGCCCGCTCGAGCAGGCGCTGCTGGTCAGTGTGGCGGGTATCGCGGCGGGCTTGCGCAACACGGGCTGAAGTGGCGGTTCCTGGCGCTCAACGGCTGCGCGATGCGTAGTCGTTGAGCGCAACTCGCGTCGAATCGTGACATTTATGCGGGTCGATAGACGCTTTCGGGACGGCTTGTGCCGCCTCGGTGCGCTGTGTATCGTGTTCAACCTTTTGTCGCATGGCGGCAAACCAGAATTTTTGATTCGTCAGCGAAGAGCCACTCCGGCCCGCTGGCAGGATCGCCCCCCTTCTAAGAAACTCGAGGACTCATCATGCGTGTGATTCTGCTGGGAGCGCCCGGTGCCGGAAAAGGTACCCAGGCTGGCTTCATTACCAAAAAATTCGGTATTCCGCAGATCTCCACGGGCGACATGCTGCGTGCCGCAGTCAAGGCGGGCACCGAGCTGGGCCTCAAGGCCAAGAGCGTGATGGATGCCGGTGGCCTGGTTTCCGATGACCTGATCATCAACCTGGTCAAGGAGCGCATCGCGCAGCCGGATTGCGCCAATGGCTTCCTCTTCGACGGCTTCCCGCGCACCATTCCCCAGGCCGAAGCTTTGAAGGAAGCAGGCGTGCGCATCGATAATGTGATCGAGATCGCCGTGGACGACGAGGAGATCGTCGGCCGCATCGCGGGTCGCCGTGTGCATCCGGCTTCCGGCCGCGTCTATCACACCGAGCACAACCCACCGAAGGTTGCTGGCAAGGACGACGAAACCGGCGATGAGCTGATCCAGCGCGAAGACGACAAGGAAGAGACCGTGCGTCATCGCCTGTCCGTCTACCATGCGCAGACCAAGCCGCTGGTGGACTTCTACCAGAGCCTGGCAGCCGCGGAAGGCACGCCGAAGTACAGCTGCATCGAAGGTGTCGGTTCGGTGGACGAGATTACGGCCAAGGTGTTCGCTGCACTGAGCTGATCGAAGCTGCCTGGCACGAGCGATAGAAATGCCCGTATCGAAAGATACGGGCATTTTTTTGCCCAGAGATCTGGACAGGCGCGAAAGAACCCGCTCCGCGAATACGTTAGAATCGGCGCCTTTTTACCAACCGGACCGACCCGATGACCACTCTGCTGGCCCTGGATACTGCCACCGAAGCCTGCTCAGTCGCGCTGTTGCACGACGGCAAGGTGCTGAGTCACTACGAGGTGATTCCGCGCCTGCATGCCCAGCGGCTGCTGCCGATGGTGCAGACGCTGCTCGGTGAGGCCGGGGTTGCGCTGTCCGCGGTGGATGCCATCGCTTTCGGGCGGGGCCCAGGTGCCTTTACCGGCGTGCGGATTGCAATCGGTGTGGTGCAGGGCCTGGCGTTCGCGTTGCAGCGGCCGGTGCTGCCGGTTTCGACCCTCGCGACCATTGCCCAACGGGCCTGGCGTGAGCACGGCGCAGCGCAGGTCGCGGCGGCCATCGATGCGCGCATGGACGAGGTCTACTGGGGCTGTTATCGCGCGCAGGCCGGGGAGATGCAGCTGGTCGGCAGTGAGGCCGTGCTGCCGCCCGAGCAGGCGGTGCTGCCGCGCGATGCAGGTGACGACTGGTTTGGCGCCGGTACCGGCTGGGGTTACGGCGAGCGGATAACCGCGGCCGTACGTACGCACGACGCCGGGATGCTGCCGCATGCCGAAGATCTGCTGAGTCTGGCTAGTTTCGCCTGGCGCCGAGGCGAAGCGCTGGAGGCCGATCAGGCCCAGCCGGTCTATCTGCGGGACAATGTTGCGACGCCCAAAGGGATCAAATGACGAGGAACGTTGCCAAACTCCTGGCTGCCCGTTAGAGTCGCCGGGCCTCTGATCGAGTCCAATGATGCGCGTCGAAAGCTCCTTTCCCGTTCCCTATTCAACGGATCGTTCTGCCCGTACCGGCAGGGCGGCGGATAGCTATGGGGAAACACAGCGGGTCGCGCAGGCGCAGCGCGGGGTCGACAGCCGCTCCGGTCAGGATTACCAGCCCCAGGCCGATCGTCCGCAGCAGCGGGTCAATTCCAGCGCGCTGGTCGAACGCTACTCCGCATTCCGCTATGACGAGCCGCAGCCCGAGCGCCCACTGACCAGTCGCGTGGCCCAGGCGCTGGCCAGCTACGCCAGCACCGCCAGCATGAGCGTCGAGTTCGACGGCGCAGAGGTGCTCGGGCTCGACCTCTACGCCTGAGGCGGTTCGATCTGCCAGAGCTTCCCTATTACATCGGTTGTCCCTCTTGGAACGAGAGTGCGTGGCTCGGCTCGTTGTACCCGACGGCTACGCCGGCTTCCGATTTCCTTGCCGCCTACTGTTCCACCTTCAATACAGTCGAGGGCAATACCACGCTGTACGCCTGGCCATCGGAGCAGAAGGTCCAGCGCTGGGCCGGCGAGATGCCCGAGGGCTTCCGCTTCTGTGCCAAATTTCCCCGCGATGTCAGCCAGGCCGGCGATCTGCGTGCGGCGCTGGAGCAGGCGCATGCCTTCCAGCGGCTGTTGCTGCCATTGGGGCGAAGGGTAACGCCGTTCTGGCTGCAACTGCCCGCCAGCGTTGGGCCATTCAGATTGAGCGAGCTTGCGGCGTTCATCGATGGCTTCGACGCAGCGCTGGCGATCGAGGTGCGGCATCCCGGATTCTTCGACCGAGGGGATGGCGAGCGCGCGTTGAACCGATTGCTGCGTGATCGCGGCATTGAGCGCATCTGCCTAGATACCCGCGCGCTGTTCAGCTGCCACTCTCGCGACCCCGCCGTGTTGCATGCGCAGAGCAAGAAGCCGCGTCTGCCGGTACGCCCGGTGGCATTCAGCGATTCGCCGCAGGTGCGCTTCGTCGGTCACCCCGAGCTGGAGGCGAACGACGCATTCATGGCGCCCTGGCTGGACAAGGTGGCTGGTTGGATCGATGCAGGCAAGACGCCGCACGTCTATCTGCATACCCCCGACAATCATCGTGCGCCCGAGCTGGCGATGCGTTTTCACGGCTTGCTGAGCGAGCGCTTGCCCGGCCTGCCGGCCCTGCCTGCATTGCACCCTGCGCCGCAGATGTCCTTGCTGTCGGATTGAGCCAGCGATTTCGACCAGTTTTGTAAAACATCCCTTTCAACTTCGCGGGTTGGCTGTTGCCCATAAGGAATGACCTTTGGCCGCTTCTTTCTTCTCCTGTTGCTGCTGCTTGCCGGCTTCGCCCTGGCGATGCGGCAGGATCTGATCGACATCCCGCCGCGCTGGAACCCCTGGGCGCCGCTGGACATCCGTGAGCCGCCGAACCTGTTGACGCCACTCAAGCTACGGCGCCTGCAGCAGGACCGAACGCTCTGCGAACAGGCGCTCGCCACGGCGCCGCTGCGTTATTCAGCCGTGCCGGACAGCACGCCGGAGCCCGGCTGTCCGGTCGAGAACAGCGTTCGGGTGCAGGGCTCGGACGTGCGGTTCAACGGGCCTTTTCTCGCCACCTGTCCGCTGGCGGCGGCTTATGCGATGTTCGAGTTGCACGGGCTTCAGCCGGCGGCCCAGGCAGTATTCGAGCAGCCGGTGGTGCGCATTGATCACTTCGGCAGCTTTGCCTGTCGCAACATCGCCCGCAGCAACCGCCGCAGCCAGCACGCCAGCGCCAATGCGCTGGATATGGCGGGCTTTCACCTTGAGGATGGCACCCGCATCACCGTGGCTCGGGACTGGGACGGCGAGGGCGACAAGGCGCGTTTCCTGCGGCTGGCTCGCGATGCGGCCTGCGATGCGTTCAACGTGACGCTCGGGCCGGAATACAACGCGGCCCACCACGACCACTTTCACGTCGACATGGGTGGCTTCGGCATGTGCCGCTGAACGCTCGCGCGCAGCCTGGAATGCTCTGGCACAATGCGCGGCTTTCCATCACCGCTGGATGCCCAATGTCCGCACGCAACCCTGTGGTTCGAGTCGAACCGCTGACTCCTCAGTTCGCCGCTGCCGCCCATCAATGGGCGCAGCGTCTCGACTTGCCGGAAATTCAGGACGCGGCCGAATTCGCTTTGCAGATTGGCTCGGACGGCTTGCAGCTGCAGTTGCTCGAGGCGCAGGCACCGGGGCCGGTACGGGTGGATTTCGTCGAGGGGGCCGCAGCGCACCGGCGTCAGTTCGGTGGTGGCAGTGGGCAGATGATCGCCAAGGCCGTGGGCATCCAGCCCGGTATCCGGCCACGGGTGCTGGATGCTACAGCGGGGCTCGGGCGCGATGCCTTTGTGCTGGCGACGCTGGGCTGTGAAGTGAGCCTGATCGAACGCCAGCCGCTGATTGCCGCGCTGCTGGAGGATGGTCTGGGTCGCGCGTCTGGGGACGCCGAGGTGGGGGCGATCGCCGCGCGGATGACCCTGCTCAAGGGCAATGCCATCGAGCTGATGACGCAGTGGCAGGGCGAGGCGCCGCAGGTCATCTACCTCGACCCGATGTTTCCCCATCGCGAAAAGAGTGCGCTGGTGAAGAAGGAGATGCGCCTGTTCCGACCCTTCGTCGGCGACGATATGGACGCGCCGGCGCTGCTGGCCGCGGCACTGGAGCTGGCCAGCCATCGTGTGGTGGTCAAGCGTCCGCGCAAGGCGCCGGCCATCGAAGGCGCCAAGCCCGGCTACAGCCTGGAAGGAAAATCCAGCCGCTACGACATCTATCCGAAGAAGAAGCTGCAGGGCTGATTCCGCAGTCCGCGAACCTCTCGCTTGCTCAGGTCAGCAACGATAGGCGCGCAGAAACACACTCACCGCGTCCCGGACGTGCAGGTTGCCTTCCTCATCGGTTGGCGCCTCGGCATAGCCGACCAGCAGGCGGAAATGCTGGGCACCCTTGATCAGCGAGCAGAAATGCTCGGCGGCGCGCAGTGGGTCGTCGATCTCCAACAAGCCCAGCGCGCCGGCCCTGCTGAACAGCTGTTGCAGATCGCACAGCAGCTGTTGCGGGCCGGCATCGAAGAACATCTTCACCAGCCCCGGATTCTGCGTCGCCATCGCCACCATCACCCGATGCAGACCGATGGACTCGGGGCTATTGACCAGCTCATTGAAGGCGCCGCCGATCGCCAGCAGCACCTGCTCGATGTCGCAATCCGCCTCCACCTGAAACAGCCGCCTCGGCAGGCGCGTTTCGCAGGTGGTCTTCACGGCCGCGCTGAAGAGCGCCTCCTTGTCCTTGAAGTGGCTGTACAGCGTGAGCTTGGAAACGCCGGCTTCGGCGGCAATGGCCTCCATGCTGCTGCCTTCGTAGCCGTTGCCGAGGAACAGCACCTGCGCGGCAGCGAGGATCGCCTCGCGCTTGGCGGGGTCCTTCGGACGGCCTGGGCCGGGCGATACGGAATGGATTTCTGTCATGGGCGTTTTAATAGTGGACTGGCTGGTACGCTATTTTTACTATACCGCTCAGTATAAGTATTCCAATCCGCTTCGCGACAGAGAGACTTCATCGTGTTCCGACATGCCTTGTCCCTTGCCTCTATGTTCGGTAGTGCACTTGTTCTGGTCGCCTGCGGCAACGGCGAGCCGCCGCAGCAGCTGCCTCGTCCGGTCATGGTGGTGCAGCCGCAGCCGGCCAGCGAAGCACGCGAGAGCTATCCCGGCGAAGTGCACGCGCGTTACGAGCCTGAGCTGGCCTTTCGCATCGGTGGCAAGGTCGTCGAGCGGCTGGTCGAAGCGGGCGACCGCGTACGCAAGGACCAGCCCTTGGCTCGTCTCGATCCGCAGGATGTGCGGCTGCAGCTGGACGGCATGCGCGCGCAGGTGGCGGCCGCGGAAGCCAATCTGCGCGTGGCCAAGGCCGAACATGACCGCTACAAGGCGCTGCTCGGTCGCCAGCTTGTCAGCCAGTCGCAGTTCGATAACGCCGACAACTCCTATCGCGCCGCGGCTGCCCGTTTGCAGCAGGCGCGCGCCGAATTCGATGTGGCCAGCAATCAGGTCGATTACGCGGTACTGCGCGCCACCAGCGATGGCTTGATCGCGCAGCGCCGAGTCGAGGTGGGGCAGGTGGTCGCTGCGGGGCAGACCGCGTTCGTACTGGCAGCGGATGGCGAGCGGGAAGTGGCCATCGATCTGCCGGAGCAATCGCTGGAGCGCTACCGGGTTGGCCAGGAAGTCGAGGTCGAACTCTGGTCGCAACCGGGGCGCCACTATCTCGGCAAGATCCGCGAACTCTCGCCAGCCGCCGATGCGCAGTCGCGGACCTATTCCGCGCGCGTTGCCTTCAGCGAACAGGAGGTGCCGGCCGAGCTGGGACAGAGCGCGCTGGTGAGCATTCGCCGCGATGGCGAAGTGTCGCTGGCGGTGCCGCTGTCAGCGCTGAGTGCGGAAAAGGGCCGGGCGCACGTATGGCGGCTCAAGGCCGACTCCACCGTAGAGCGCGTCGAAGTACGTGCAGGGCCCTTCGGCGAACAGCTGGTGCCAGTCCTCGAAGGGCTTGACGCCGACGACTGGATCGTCCTGGCCGGGGTGCAAATGCTCAGCGATAACCAGCCGGTTCGCCCGGTGGATCGCCACAATCGCCCCGTCGAGCTGGCCGCCCAGGAGTAATCGCGATGCGCTTCAATCTCTCCGCCTGGGCGCTGCAGAACCGGCAGATCGTCGTCTACCTGATGCTGCTGCTGGCGATCGTCGGCGCGCTGTCCTACAGCAAGCTAGGCCAGAGCGAGGACCCGCCATTCACCTTCAAGGCCATGGTCATCCAGACGCAATGGCCGGGCGCTACCGCCGAGGAAGTATCGCGCCAAGTCACCGAGCGCATCGAGAAGAAGCTGATGGAAACCGGCGAGTACGAGCGCATCGTCTCGTTCTCCCGACCGGGCGAATCCAATGTCACCTTCATGGCACGCGACTCGATGCGCTCGAAGGACATTCCCGACCTCTGGTACCAGATTCGCAAGAAGATTGGCGACATCCAGCACACCTTTCCGCCGGGTGTGCAGGGGCCCTTCTTCAATGACGAGTTCGGCACCACCTTCGGCAACATCTACGCCCTGACTGGCGACGGTTTCGACTACGCGATCCTCAAGGACTACGCCGACCGCATCCAGCTGCAGCTGCAGCGGGTGAAGAACGTCGGCAAGGTCGAGCTGATCGGCCTGCAGGACGAGAAGATATGGATCGAGCTCTCCAACGTCAAACTGGCCACGCTCGGGGTTCCGCTGGAAGCCGTGCGCCAGGCGCTGGAGGCGCAGAACGCGGTAACGGCTGCCGGTTTCGTCGAGACCATCAGCGATCGGGTGCAGCTGCGCGTCACCGGCAGCTTCGAGACGGTCAAGGAGATTCGTGATTTCCCCATCCGCGTTGCCGGCCGCACCTTCCGTATCGGTGATGTTGCCGAGGTACATCGCGGCTTCAACGACCCGCCCGCGCCGCGCATGCGCTTCATGGGCGAGCCGGCCCTGGGTCTGGCGGTTTCGATGAAAAGCGGTGGTGACATCCTGGTGCTGGGCGAGGCACTGGAGCAGGAGTTCGCCCGCCTGCAGCGGGAGCTGCCGGCGGGGATGCAGCTGCGCAAGGTCTCGGATCAGCCCGCTGCGGTGAAGACCAGCGTAGGTGAGTTCGTCAAGGTGTTGATCGAAGCGCTGGTGATCGTATTGCTGGTGAGTTTCTTCTCGCTAGGCGTGCGTACCGGGCTGGTGGTCGCGCTGTCGATTCCGCTGGTGCTGGCGATGACTTTCGCCGCCATGAGCTATCTGGACATCGGCCTGCACAAGATCTCCCTTGGCGCCCTGGTCCTGGCTCTCGGGCTGATGGTGGACGACGCGATCATTGCGGTGGAGATGATGGCGATCAAGATGGAGCAGGGCTACGACCGCCTCAAGGCCGCCAGCTTCGCCTGGACCAGCACGGCATTCCCGATGCTGACCGGCACGCTGATCACCGCGGCGGGTTTCCTGCCGATCGCCACCGCCAATTCCAGTACCGGCGAATACACCCGCTCGATCTTCCAGGTGGTCGCCATTTCGCTCATTGCGTCCTGGATCGCCGCTGTAATGTTCGTGCCGCTGATCGGCGAAAAGCTGCTGCCGGACCTGGCCAAAAAATCGGCACACAAGCACGGCGCGAGCAGTGAAGGCCACGATCCTTACGCAACGCCGTTCTACCAGCGAGTGCGTCGCGTGGTGACCTTCTGCGTGCGCCGGCGCAAGACCGTCATCCTGCTCACCCTGGCGATCTTCGTCGCCGCGGTGGTGCTGTTCCGTCTGGTGCCGCAACAGTTCTTCCCCGCTTCCGGCCGTTTGGAGCTGATGGTCGATCTCAAACTGGCCGAAGGCGCCTCGTTGAAGGCGACCGAAGCAGAGGTGGCGCGGCTGGAACAGCTGCTCAAGGAACGAGCCGGCATCGACAACTTCGTGGCTTACGTCGGCACCGGCTCGCCGCGTTTCTACCTGCCGCTGGACCAGCAGCTGCCGGCGACCAGCTTCGCCCAGTTCGTCGTGCTGGCCGACAGCATCGAGTCCCGCGAGTCCCTGCGCGCCTGGCTGATCGAACGCATGCGCGAGGATTTCCCGAGCCTGCGCGGTCGCGTGACGCGGCTGGAGAATGGCCCGCCGGTGGGCTATCCGGTGCAGTTCCGTGTCACCGGCGAGCATATCGACGTGGTGCGCGGGCTGGCTCGCCAGGTCGCTGCCAAGGTCAACGAGAACCCGCACGTGGCCAACGTCCATCTGGACTGGCAGGAGCCGAGCAAGATGGTCCGGCTCAACGTCGATCAGGATCGTGCCCGGGCGTTGGGCGTGACCACCGCCGAGCTGTCCAGCTTCCTGCGGCGCACATTCACCGGCAGCAGCGTCAGCCAGTTCCGCGAGGACAACGAGCTGATCGAGATCCTCCTGCGCGGCACCGAGCGTGAACGGCTCG
>Ga0209212_1008378_pt1 | contig 11124 bp, 8 predicted proteins | sample RifGroC2_FD_183996 | JGI IMG/M metagenome (GOLD analysis project Ga0209212, IMG submission 183996) | Groundwater microbial communities from Rifle, Colorado, USA - Groundwater C2 (SPAdes) (version 2) | ecosystem: Environmental > Aquatic > Deep subsurface > Groundwater | place: Rifle, Colorado... | reverse complement strand
ATCTCTGAGGAGGAACCGGCGGCGGAAGGGCGCGAATATGGCGCCGCCTGCGAGGAGATGGCGAGATGGCTGCTTTTCAACAACCTGCTTCCCTTCCTGCCTTCATCAACTCCGAGAAAGCCTCTGGAGGCATCGGTTTCCCGAAATAAAACCCTTGCACCCGCTCACATCCGGCATTCACCAGATGCATGATCTGCCCTTCCGTTTCGACCCCTTCTGCTATCACCTGCATATTCATATGCTTTGCCATTCCTACGATCGTATTTATGATGGTAATGTCACTCTCGTTCTCCAGCACTCCGCTGACAAATGAGCGATCTATCTTCAGTTCGGTCAGGGGAAGCTTCTTCAAATAGCTGAGCGACGAGTATCCCGTTCCGAAATCATCGATAGAAATGGCGAACCCAAGCAGCCGCAGCTGGTTGAACTTTTCAAGCTCGCTGTCCGACTGGTTCATCAGGATGTTCTCCGTCAGCTCCAGGCAGATATTAGTCGGCAGGCAGCCTGCTTCCTCAACAATCTTGCGTATCCGTTCCACTATGTCGGCTGACTGGAACTGCCGGGGTGAAATGTTCACCGACATCTTGAAGCCGGGCGGGATCTCCCCTTCTCTTTCCCACTCCTTCAATTGGTTGCATGCAGTCTGCAACACCCATTCTCCTACGGGGACAATAAGGCCTGTATCCTCGAGAATGCTGATGAATTCTGTCGGGCCGACTGGCTCTTCGCCTGCGGGATACCAGCGTAAAAGGGCTTCGCTCCCGATGATCCCCTCAGTTCTCACGTCGACCTGCGGCTGGTAATGGAGCATGAATTCGTTCCGCTCCAGTGCCCGGCGAAGCCTGTTTTCCCTATTCAGCCGATTCTCGATCATCGACTGAATCTCGTCGGTGAAGAACTGATACGTGTTCCTCCCTTCTTTCTTTGCATGGTACATGGCAATGTCCGCATTTTTGAGCAGCAGATCGAAGGAAGTGCCATCCTGTGGATACCCGGCTATGCCGATGCTGACGGTGATGAATATCTCCTGGTTGGCAATCTGAAAAGGCTCCTGCAACCTGAGGAGGATCTCTTCCGCTATCCGTGCCGCCTCATTATAATTGTTGAGATTCGTCGGCACGATTACGAACTCGTCACCCCCGAGCCGCGCCAGCGTATCGGACTTGCGAATCATGCCGGAGAGGCGGAGGGAAACCTCCTTGAGCAGAATATCCCCTACGTGATGACCAGATGTATCGTTGATCGACTTGAAGTTATCCAGATCGAGGAGCATTACCGCCAGGTGGCGGTCAAGCCTGTTGCCGACGGCAATAGCCTGCTGCAGACGATCCGCGAGCAACGTCCGATTCGGTAGCCCGGTGAGGGAATCGAAGTTCGCCTGGTACGACAACTTGCTGACCATTCCCTCCAGATTTCCCGCCATCCTGTTGAAGCTCTCGGCAAGCAAGCCAATTTCATCTCTCCCCTTATGCTCGATCCTGGTGCCCCAATCGCCCCTGCCGATCAGGTCGGCCGCTTCAGTCAACTGGGCGAGGCGGCGGGTAAGGAGGGTGCCGGAGAATATGCCCAAGGCGCAAATTGCCACAAGGCCCATCAGGGAGAACAGGATGCTCCTGGTTAGAAGCTCGGCATCCTGCAGTTTCAGATCCGCATGGGAAAACAGTACCCCCACGCTCCCCAGCTTTCCCGACGCATTGGTGATATCGAACAGAACCCATTCGTGTTCGGTATCTCTCAGATGGAGCGTGACCCGGCGACCCAGTTCCATCGGATCTGTACTGGCGACGATCGTATTGGAGGAGTTGGACAGACAGATATGAACGACCTGCGGATCACGCTTCAGCTTTTGCAGGTAAAGCTGCATCACGTCATAATCACCGGTCATCAGCGTGTTGCGTGAAATGTCCTGGAGAAAATTGAAAAAGACCAGCTCCTTCATGGCGGTCTGGCGAAGCAGGAGTTGCTGGCTGGCCGTGTGGTGCTGCCACAGGAGGAGCACGAGGAGCAATCCGGAAAGGGAGGAAACAAAGATTGCTATACGATATTTAAGAGAAATATTACGGATCATCGGTGCCCCAGTTTTCTGAGCAGCTGACGCGCACTATCGTAGTCGGCGTCGGAAACGGGGATGAACGGCTTTCTCGTCTTATCAGGCACAAACATCTTCCGCAGCTCCGGCCTGACATTCTCCAAGTCAGTAGCCAGCAGCGCCTTCCTTATGCTTCCGCGCTCTTTCCGAGGCAGATCCCCGCGGACGATAAAAAGGGGCGCCGAAATGACGGGAGATTTGTAAAAAACGGAAAAGCTGGTCTGCAACTGCTGTTCCGCCAACCGGACGATTGCCGGAGAAACGCCGCAGGCATCGACACTTCCGATGAGCAGCTGCTGCATGCACGCCATGTGGGACTTGAAATAGGCCATTTTTACATCACGGCCTCCATCGAGTCCCTCCGCCTTCAGCGTGATCCTGTTGAGAATGGACACCGTCGATTCCTCGGGAGGGTTGCCGAGGACCCGCCCTTTCAGGTCGCTGAGCGACTTGATGGAACTCCCCTCCTTGACGACGAAGTGGCTGGCTAGATCCTCCGACCGCGCGGCTACCGGCAGATATCCGGCAGGTTTGCCGACCTGCACATAATCGAAGGGATGCACAAATGCTATGTCGAACGCTTTTCGTTCCAACTGCTGGCTGAATTTTACGAATGACCCCGAACTGACGAGAACGAGTTGCTTCCCCAACTGCGTGCCGATCTCCTTCCCCAAGGGGCCGAAGAGTGCTTCTATATTGGCAACAGGCATGAACGGGAAGGCGCCCATGGTGTACTGTTGTCCCTGGCTCGCAGCGACGGCAGGAGTGGCGACTGTGAAAAATAACGAAAAGAGTATCAAGACTGCTTTCGATGACACTGGTGTTCCTTTTCGGCGCATGAAGAGTAGTTGCATGCAGAAGTATAGAACAATCTCTATATACATCGACAAAAAACAATAAATGCTTTAGGAAAATTTACTTTAAGAACGCGCCCCTATTTCATACTTCGCGGGTACCTGCTGGCTGTCACCTCTCCGGACGGCTTATAAGAACTGATTCAATTTCCGCCTGGAATAGCCGTCATTTTGCTTCTTCTTAACGAGGAATATGCTATTATGCGGTCGCAAAAACAACATCAGAATCGGGGCGCACGCGACCCTACATCACGGACAAAGGAGGCCAGTGCATGGCAAGTGTCAAAGGGACCAGGACTGAACAGAACCTGCTCAAGTCGTTCGCCGGCGAAAGCCAGGCGCGCAACCGCTACACCTATTTCGCCGCAGCAGCCCGCAAGGAAGGGTATGTGCAGATTGCCGATATTTTTGAAGAAACTGCCAACCAGGAAAAGGAACATGCCAAGCGTTTCTTCAAGTTTTTGGAGGGGGGAGACCTGGAAATAACGGCCTGCTTTCCTGCGGGCAAAATTGGCACGACGGCGGAAAACCTGCTGGCAGCCGCCAACGGGGAACATGAAGAATATACTGAACTTTATCCGGAATTTGCCACTATTGCCCAACAGGAAGGCTTTCCCGAGATAGCCGCCGTCTGGACCGCAATATCCGTTGCCGAAAAGCAGCACGAGAAACGGTATCGCGATCTCCTGGCCAACGTGGAAAAGGGGCGGGTATTCTCACGTGAGCAATCCGTGACCTGGCGCTGCCGCAACTGCGGCTATCTCCATGAGGGGAACGATGCCCTGGAGAAATGCCCTGCCTGCGCCCATCCGAAGGCGCATTTCGAGCTTCACGGCGAAAACTGGTAACAACAGTACAAAAAGGGGCGTCCGTCTGGGGCGCCCCTAGTTTTTGCGTTAACAGGTTGTTAAAAACCCAGGTTGTTCAAAAGCAGCCAGATCGTCGCACCCGCAGGAGCGACCGCGCAAGGCGTAGCAGCGCTACGCCGCACAAGGGAGTGACGAGGACGGCGGCGAGATGGCTGTTTTTCAACAACCGGCTATCGCTACAAGTGGCTCAACTGTCCCGCGTACACGAATGACAGTCGTATCACCAGTCCTCCCGCAAGCACCATCAGCGCGCTTACTTTCATCTTCAACAGTGCCTCTCCCGTCAGTTCGTCTCCATGCTCTTCCTTTATCTCCATGAATTTCATCACGAGCGCTATCGGCAGAACGGTGAGTAGAAACAGCATCCCCATGCCATACCAGAAGTATTCATGACTGAAGGTGAAAAAGGGGAGGATCGATTCACGGTGAGCACCGGAAGAGGTGTACTGACCATAGAAGAAAAGAGGGAGCAAGATCATTTCCGCCAGGATGAGCCAGATATCCACCTTGGTGAAGAAGAGCTTAACCTTCTTTTCCTTCGCGAGCATGATCATAAATGCCGCGCCAGCCGACATGGCCGACGTCAGGAACAGTACCGGCAGGAGCGCAGAGTTCCACAGCGGCCTGGCGACAAAAGAACTGAGAAGGACGCCGGTATAGATCCCGATGAAAACAGCGATTCCGAAATTGACCGCGGCGATTTGCAACCGGTACCTGCCGAGGCTCGCGGACCAGTCCTGCAGAATTCCGAGCCGTAGCAGGTTGCGCTTCTCTTCCGGAAACGTCGCCAGGGCATACATGATACTTACGGGATAGAAGACGATCAATCCCCACGACCCCCAGGACATCGGGGAGAGCGGTTGCACGGTCAGATAGAACCAGAACACGTTCAGCTTTCGCTCCAGATCGAGGAAAATGAATAACATGCCGATGCTGAGTATCACCGGCACGAGTATCGGGGCCGTTATTGCGGCTCGTTCTCCTTCGGCCAGTGCCCCCCCTTTGCGGACATGCAGGACGGATGTCATTATTGCCAGGCCGGCGGATAGCCCGCCCAGGAAAAGATACAGGGACACTCGCCAGTCCCATACATACAGGGTGGGAAAAGCAATGGCGTTCGCTCCGGTTATGGTCAATTCCATAGGTTGCTCCTATTCGGGTTTACTGAATGTCTTGACATAAAATACCCGGGGCTTCGTCCCGGCGCCCTTCAGCAGGACTTCCGCGTGATTCTCCCGTAATGCTTCGCTGACGGCGCTGTCCGGGTCGTCGAGGTCGCCAAAGATCCGCGACTTGCCCACGCATGTGGCCACACAGGCTGGTTCCTTCCCCTCCTTGAGCCGGTGGTCGCAAAACGTGCATTTATCGGCAAAGCCCTTTTCATGATTGATGTACCGCGCGTCATACGGACAAGCTGCCATGCAGGCCTTGCACCCAACACAGCGGTGTTTCTTCAACAGGACCAGACCGTCCTCTTTCCGCTTGTAGGAAGCGCCCGTCGGACAGTTGTAGACACAGGGTGGATTGTCACAGTGATTGCAAAGTTCGGGGCGAAGATCCATCCGCAGTAGCGGGAACTGTCCTTCAACCTGTTCTACCACCCGGGTCCGGTACTGTTCGGGAGGAACATCGTTTTCTTTTTTGCAGGCAACGACGCAGGCCATACAGGCGACACAGCGACGCTTATCGATGACCATCGCATAACTAGGCATGCTTCTTCTCCTCTTCAAGGCGGACAAAATTCACCCGCATCCCGGTACTCCCGGCAATGGGGTCGACGGCATAACGGGTAACGAGACCCTGATCGTCGCCTCCCTTGCGAAAGGCATTCTTCAGCTCTTTCGGTGACACGCCGAACCCGTGCACCATGTAGACGCAGTCTCGCCTGATCCTTTCCGTTACTTTGAGTTTCACAGGATTGCTCCTGATGCCGTCCTGGTTGATGAGCGTGACATAGGTCCCGTTGCGGAGCCCCATCTGCCTGGCAGCAGCCGTATTTAGCCATACTTCGTTCTCCGGGTGCAGTTCGTGCAGTTCCGGATTGTTGATCGTGCGGCTGAAGGTATGCACCGGGCTTCTGCCGTAGACAAGCCGGAATTCCCCCGCAGCCGGTTGCGGATGTTTCGTGTAACGGGGCACCGGGTCGAAACCCTTTTCCTTCAGCTCATTGCTGCACAGCTCGATCTTCCCCGAATGGGTATTGAACTCAGGCTGGTTTGATGGCGTTATGTACGGATTTGCCGTACCGGGAAAGGCAATCGTCCCCACCTTTTTCAGCTCTTCATAACTGATCCCCAGCAGCGCGCACTGGGACTTGATTTTGGCTTCGTAAGTTCCCCATGGGAAATACTCCCCCAAGTCGAGACGTTTAGCCAGTTCCTTGGCGATCCACCAGCCCGGTTTTGAATCGTACATTGGCTGGACCGCCGGCTGACGCAGGGATACCGTCAGGCTCTTTCCCTTGCCGATCGCCAGCGCGTCGTGACGCTCCAGGTAGGTGCATTCAGGAAGGATGACATCTGCCATCATGACGGTATCCATCGGCATCACGTCCACCGCCACCAGCAGGTCCAGTTTCTGGATTGCCTCCATTGTTTCCTTCTGGTTCGGCAGCGCTTTCATCAGATTCGTGCCGGTAACAATCCAGCCGCGGATGGGATAGGGCTGTCCCGTCAGCGTCGCCGTCCTGATGACCTGTGTCAGCCCCTCGGCTCCGGCAAGGGGGTAGCCGCAGGTGTTCAACGCCTCCGCGGTAAATTCCGGATACGCCTTGCTTGCAGCCTTGGGCACCGCCGCCGTGGTCGCCATGAAAACGCCCCCTTCGCGGCCCCATGTCCCCAAGAGGGCCATGAGAATAGCCATGGCCCGCGTTCTCTGCACATCATCGCCATACCAGGTGGCATGACGTCCCGGATGAATGCATACGGCAGGAGCATTCCGCGCCATCATTCGTGCCGTCTCTTGTATGGTTGCGGCAGGAATTTCGGTTTCCTTCTCGGCCCACTCCGGCGTGTACTCCTTAACTGCTGCGGCCAACTCCGGAAAGCCGCTCGCGTAGCTGTCGATATAGGCCTTGTCGTGCCAGCCGTTGGTTATGATGACATTGATCCAGGCCAGAAGCAGCGCCAGATCGGTGGCGGGACGTATGGGCAGCCACGCGTGGGCCTTGCCGGCGGCGGTGGAAAACCGCGGGTCGACCACGATCAGCTGTGCGCCCCGTGCCATTGCCTCGGTGAAATCCTGCACCTGAGAGTTGTGCATGTTTTCGCCGAGATGGGAGCCGATGAGGACGATCACCTTGCTGTTTGCCAGGTCCAGCCGCTCCGGCGACCCAACCGTTTCACCGAATGTCAGTTCGAGCCCCACATCGCGCGGGCCGCGGCATTGCGCGAAGGAGGGCATTCCCACGTTCTCCGATCCGTAAGCGTACAACAGCGGAAGGAAATGATCCGTCGGCGTGCCATGGGTGAATAGCGCGACAGATTCGGGACCGTGCTTCTCCTTGATGAGTTTCAGTTTCTCGGCGACAAGGCTGAGAGCCTCTTCCCAGGTAGCCTGCCGGTATTTTCCTTCGCCACGTTTGCCGGTGCTTATCATGGGGTGCTTGAGGCGGTTCGGGTCATACAGGAGCCCTGCGCCGCCGTTACCGCGACCGCAGAGCTTTCCTCTGGCACCGGGGTGGTTAGGGTTGCCTTCAAGTTTCACGACACGCCCGTTAATAACCTTCGCCATCGCTCCGCATTTCCAGAAACAGATTTCGCAGAAGGTAGGCACATAGGTTCCCTGGACCATTCCCTTCTCTTCCGCCCAAAGCAGGAATTTTTCAGGAAGCATGGCAGAAGCAGCCAATCCGGATGAAACCAGTCCTGTGGTTTTCAAGAATGTTCTGCGCGAGAATTTAACTGTCACGATGGATCCCTTTCCCCTGCTGCTTTGCATAAATATCAACGTCACCAGAAGTCACAACACTGATAAATGCAAAACTGCTCATATATGTATTGAAAAGTATATATAAAAGCATTATTAGTAAAGTGACACATTCGCAACGGGTATTGCGCTTTTTGCAACGGAGGGACGGACGTGGATACAGTCTATTTGAGGACATTCATTGAAACGTTGAGGACGGGCAATCTGACCAAGGCTTCGGGGAATCTTTTCATCACACCCTCCACCGCCTCAAGGCGATTGAAACTGATCGAAGACCATTTCGGACACACCTTGCTTGACAGGTCGGGGCCAGTGCTGACCGCTACGGAGGCAGGCAGGATGGTAGCAGATCAGGCTGCCAGAATCCTGGCCCTCGAAAGCGAACTGAAGGCAAAACTGCATGCGATGGATCACGATGAAGAAGTTCTTTTCTGCTGCACGCACTCCTTTGGCATTGCCCATCTGCCGCAGGTCTTTGCCGATTTCATGGTAACCAACCCGGACACCGCCAAAATGAAACTGTATTTCGACCAGCCGGACAATATTGTGGTGGGAATGCGGGAAAATCGATACAACCTGGCGGTATTCGAGCATTGCATTCATTGCACCTGCTTCAGGAGCGACGAATTCGCCATGTATGCTCTGCCCAGCGATGAGGTGGTGTTCGTCAGTTCCCCCGACAAGGTCATCGGCAGCAAGATGCTCAGCATTGACCAGGTATTTGAGCACACCCTTTACGGGCAGAATGAAGGAAGCTGCGCGAGCAAGTTCCTCGCGACTAACCTCAGATTGATGGGAAGGAATGTCTCGGAGTTCACCAACCACATCGTGGTCGATGATCTGCACATGATCATCAATGCGGTGCTGCAGGGGAATGGAATAGCATGCGTTTCCAGAGGCGTTGTCGAAAAGCACGTAAATGCGGGAAGGTTGGTGGAGCATCGCGTGGAAGGGTTCATCCACGGCAGAAAAAGAACGCTCTTCGTCAGCAGGAGCAAGGGGATGAACTCAATGACGGAAAGCCTGCGGAACTGCATCCTCGATTATTTCAGGGATGTATCCATGAGCTAATCAGTGGTGGTGCGGCTATTTTTTCATGTCAATGCCGTAGCTCTTAATCTTCCGGTGCAGATTGCTCCGCTCCAGCTCTATTGCTTCGGCCGTTTTGCTGATATTCCAGTCGTTCTCCTCCAGCTTCTGGAGAATGAATTCCTTTTCGAATTCCTCCCGGGCTTCCCGCAGTGAGCTTCTCTCCAGGAAAGCCTCGACCCTGCTTCCCCCAGCGGCGCGCGCATCTCCCGCACAGATGTAATCAGGCAGCTGATTGGCAGCGATAGTATTGCCGGGCGTCATGATCACGAGCCGCTCAACGATATTTTTCAGTTCGCGGACATTCCCCGGCCACTCGTATTCCACCATCAGCGCCTCCGCCTCGGGAAGGATCATTTTTCTGCCCCCCCCTTCCCGGCGGCAGAAGGTCGCCAGGAAGTGCTCAATCAGGAGCGGTATGTCCTCTTTCCGGTCCCGCAGGCTCGGCACCTTGAACGGGACGACATTCAGCCGGTAGTAGAGGTCCTCCCGAAATCGCCCCACCTTGATCTCTTCCTCCAGGACCTTGTTGGTAGCCGCAATGATCCGGACATCAACTTCGATGGTCCGCGTGCCGCCGACTCGCTCGAACCTCCGCTCCTGCAGGATGCGCAACACTTTCGCCTGGGTCTTGAAGGACATGTCCCCGATTTCGTCCAGGAAAATGGTTCCTCCGTCCGCTACGTCGAACTTTCCCTTTTTCTGGGCAACCGCTCCCGTAAAAGCGCCGCGCTCGTGGCCAAACAGCTCCGACTCGATCAGTTCCTCGGGAATTGCAGCGCAATTGATGGCAATGAACGGCCTGTCGCGGCGCTGACTGTAGTAATGAATGGAACGGGCCACCAGTTCCTTCCCCGTGCCGTTCTCGCCGGTGATCAAGACCGATGCGTTTGTGGGAGCAACCAGCCTGATCTGGTCCCGCATCTGGCTCATCGGCAGGGAGGTACCGATCATTTCATGATCCTGCAGCACCATTCCCCGCAGAGATGCGTTCTCCTCGCGGAGCCGGTTCATCCCCAGCGCATTTTTAACGGAAACGATTACCTTCTCCAGGGAAAGCGGTTTTTCGATGAAATCGTAGGCACCAAGTTTGGTGGACCTGACAGCTGTTTCGATGGTTCCGTGGCCCGACATCATTATCACGAGAAGGCCGGGATAAGTCTGTTTCAGCTTCTGCAGGGTCTCCAGGCCATCCATCCGCGGCATCCAGATGTCGAGCAACACCAAATCGGGCATGTCCCGTTCGACCATAACAACGGCTTCCATCCCGTCTGCGGCACAGAACGTCCGGAAACCCTCATCTTCAAGAATGCCGGAAAGCGAAGTGCGGATCGCCTCTTCGTCATCAACTACCAGTATCGTCATGCTCATAGGAACGTCCCTTGGCTGGTTCTGCTATTTTAAGCGCGCTTCAATAACCCCGCAAGGTTGTTCAAAAGTGGCCATATCGTCGCACCCGCAGCAAGCCCCGCGGAGGCGTAATACCATCTGGGGCATAAACAGCGCTATGTCCCGGACTATAGCACCAGCGGCGACAGATTCGCGATGATTCCGTCGTCGGCGACGACCGAAGGCCCGCAGGCGTAGCAGCGCTACGTCGAGGAGCCTGAGGAGGAGCCGGCGGCGGAAGGGCGCGAATATGGCGCCGCGTATGCGAGGACGGCGGCGAGATGGCTGTTTTTCAACAGCCCTTACAGAACCTCCTGCGCCAGCTTGCGCCACGCCGGCAGGCTTCTTTCTATGACACCCTTGTCAACACAGTAGGCAATGCGGAAAAAACCGGGAGCGCCGAAACCGGCACCGGGAACGAGCAGCAGCCTGTATTCCTGGGCTCTCCTCACAAATTCGACGTCGTCGGCCAGCGGAGACTGGGGGAAAAGATAGAATGCCCCCCCGGGCTTGACCATCCGGAATCCCATTGCCGTCAGATTATCATAGAGCAGATCGCGTTTTTCCTGGTAACAGGAGATATCCACCGAAACCCGCTGCAGGCCCGCAACAAGCCGCTGCATGAGTGCAGGCGCGTTGACGTAGCCGAGAACGCGGTTGCAGAAGACTGCTCCCTCCATGAACAGGCCGGCATCGGTCATACGGGGATTAGCAGCGAGGTAGCCGATCCGCTCGCCAGGGAGGGCCAGGTCCTTGCTGTGGGAGGTAACAATGACCGAATTAGCCACATAGGGAAAGATATTGGGGACGGTGAGTCCATCGTAACAGATGCGTGAGTATGGTTCATCGGATATGACATAGATCTGGCGCCCCAGTTCCCGTTCTTTTCGGCCGAGCATCTCCCCCA
>Ga0209212_1008375_pt1 | contig 11125 bp, 9 predicted proteins | sample RifGroC2_FD_183996 | JGI IMG/M metagenome (GOLD analysis project Ga0209212, IMG submission 183996) | Groundwater microbial communities from Rifle, Colorado, USA - Groundwater C2 (SPAdes) (version 2) | ecosystem: Environmental > Aquatic > Deep subsurface > Groundwater | place: Rifle, Colorado... | reverse complement strand
AACGGTGAATCTACAGGAAAAGAACCTTCTGTAAGGCTCGTTGCTTCAAAAAAAGGAATGATTAAATTGAAGGTCATTGAGGGGGATCCCATTTCTGAAAAAATCTTCAGAGGAAGTGAATTATTAATACAGGCAGCTGATCAGATGCTTCCGTCCGCTTTATATATTTTGGGGGTATTGCACCTTTATGGAAATGGAGTTGTCAAAGATGAAGCAGAGGCTGCCAGATTATTTCAATTGGCAGCTGAACAAGGAGATGCATCCGTTCAATGTAGAGTGGGCTTAAGGTACTATAATGGGGATGGACTTCCCCAAAATGTAGAAGAAGCCGCCAGATTGTTTCGATTAGCAGCTCGCCAAGGAGATTCAAAGGCTCAATCTATGTTAGAAGGAATGCCTCTGATTCCGTAAGAGTCGATCTGGCAGAGGTCGCTAGCTGATATGGTCAATTGCATCCATGTAACCTAGAGGCCCTAAAAACCGTGGGGGAACTGCTTTTTTTCTCAAAAAAGCGATTTCTGGCACCCCTTCCGAGAAGGAGGTAACTGCGCTCTAATAAGTTCTTTCAGAACCTATTAGAGCGCAGACGTGGTTCAATCATAATATTTCCTAAATGTATCTTCATTTTCCTGAAAAATAGGGTTTTTAGAGGTGTCCTCCTTTCCTTTTTTATCGGGAAAAAGGGTGTCCAATAAAAACGGAGTTTACTACATAAGCTATTTGATGTAGTGAAAATGCTAGGGAGATTTTTATGAAAACATAAAAATATGAAAATATGAAAAAATTTTCGTTTTTGATTTTTTTTAAAAGAAGCGTTCTTAAACAAGGGGCGTTTCTATTAGTTGTGATTGGATTTATTGGAACAATGGGGGGGTGTTCCGGAAAACCGACCCTTCCGCGACACACGGTATGGTTTTCCTTTGAAGCAACGCCGTTATTGCCGCCTGCCCTTGTGAAGAACGTTGTTCTTCCCTATAGTGAGGTGGCTATCACGATTTCGTCAAAGCCAGCCTTCCCTCCTGAAGAAATCATTGACGTAGAGCTCGTGCAGGTTGAGCTTGGGTATTGCCTTGCCTTTCAAGTCGGGCCACAAGTATCGATTCCTTTGTATCAAACATCCATGTTGAATTTGGGGAAAAAAATAGTCCTCATGAATGGCTCTCAAGCATTGGGATTTCGTTTGCTCGATGTTCCTATTATGGATGGGCAGATTTACATCTTTGTAGAAATGTCTGAATCTGAGATGCGTGCCTTTGTACAAAATTTAAAATGCGAACTTCGAAAAACACCTGCTCTTTCATTAGGGAAGGAGAGGACTCTTAGATAAAGGGAAAAATGTCCTGGAAAACCGCTTTAGGAGGCCCAAAAGCTGTTTCCCTGAGGATTTTTTTCAAAAACTTAAAGCAATCAATCGATCAATGTCAGATTCATTTTTATCATTACTGAACAAAAATTGCAGGGTTTTAAATCAAAACGCGGACGGGGTTATTGCGTTTGAAAAGGCCGAAGGCGTCTTATCTCATCCAAACAAGAAGGAGGATTTTTCGAGAAGTTTATTCAATACGGAATACAATGAAGAAGACGAATGCTACGTTTTTCAAAAAAAGTCGCTGTATTTGATTCACCGATTAGATTCGCCAACTTCAGGAATATTATTATGTGCTAATAATAAGAATTTAGCCCTCTCGCTAAAGGAAGCGTTTGAATCCAGGAATGTAGATAAATGCTATTACGCCTGGGTAAAGGGTGGGGTGGGGGCGAAAGGGATTTGGAGGGATTTTTTATCGAAAAAAGAAACCCCAAGGGGAATTCGAATGCACTCTAACAAAAGTGGAAATCTGGCAGAAACGCGGTTCGAAAGCGTTAAAAAAATCTTTTTTCTGAACCACACCCTTTCCTTGCTGAAATTGTATCCTCTGACTGGGCGTACGCATCAATTACGTGTTCATTGCCAATTAAACCATTGTCCTATCATTGGGGATCTTACTTATGGCGATTTCAACTTCAACCGAACTTTTTCTAAGCAAACTAATATCAATCGTCTCCTTCTGCACGCCTTTTCCCTAAAAATCTCCTATTCCGTTCGCAACCGCCTCCACGAATTTAATGTAACTTCCCCTTTACCCTCGGTGTTTGATTTTTAGTGAATGGTTTTGGTGAAAATTCCTTATCCAGGATTCGCGTTATAGTTAAATAGATTGAAAATGAATCCAGTATTTTGTTTTGGGACATCTTCTCATCCATCGCATAATAAAAACCGTAAGGTTTTGATTATGCGATTATTGAAAGTGTTTCTTGGGAAGGTGCGGAAACCCTTCTTCTCCTCAGAAAGAAGGGTTTCCTCGTATCTACTCTCTATGCTATTAACTACAAGTAACCTTTTCGCCGAAGGAAAAATCGATCGATTTTTCCTTCGGCGATATTCGCTTTCCTTTGGAAATGCGAAACCCTTTCCCTGTTTCCCTCGCGAAAAGAAAGGTTTTTCCCCTTGTCGCACTTAACTTGCCTATGCTATACTAAGCACAACTAGAAAGAGTTAGCCTTGTCAGAAGCCGCTTCCCTAATAATATTTTAAAAAAGTTGGGAAAGAGAGTTGACAAGTTAGGTAAAAAAGATGGTTATAGAAAGCCTACTTCAAAGAGGGGTAGAGAGAAGAAAAAGTTCTTTGAGAAGAGGTCGACGAAGGTTTAAAAATAAAATAAAAATTTTAAAAAAAGTAGTTGACGGAATAATCCAGATAGTGTTTAAAAGATGGCTCTTAAGTTGAGTGAGGCTCTGAGAGGAGCGGGCATGAAACTGAGAAAGTTCTTTGGATGTGGAATGGAGCGGTTTTAAGTTGTTTTTAAGGTTTTAAAAAAAATTAAAAAAATTAAAAAAAAGACTTGAGTTCGTAAAAGGAAGCAGTAGGGTACTTCGAATCAAAATAAATGAGGTGACTGACGTTGCCGAAGAGAGGCGCTGAGGCGCGAAAGATTTTTAAAAGTTCTTTGAAAGTTAAAATGTACGATTGTTCGGATCCTACGAACAATTCTTTTGAATAAAAAAGTAGAGATTAATGACCAGAAATGGGAGTTAATTGAATACTCACAATGAATCACAGGATTCAATCTCTGAGATATTGAGAAATATGTTCGGAGAGTTTGATCCTGGCTCAGAGTGAACGTTGGCGGCGTGGTTAAGACATGCAAGTCGAGCGATAATCTGCAGCAATGTAGAGGAAAGCGGCGGACGGGTGCGTAACACGTGAGCAATCTACCCTTTAGTTGAGGACAACCCGTTGAAAGATGGGCTAATACTGAATGTGGTGCTTGGCTGCATAGCTGAGTAACTAAAGCTTGAGAAGGCGCTAAAGGAGGAGCTCGCGGTCTATCAGCTAGTTGGCGGGGTAAAGGCCCACCAAGGCAAAGACGGATAGCTGGTCTGAGAGGATGATCAGCCACACTGGAACTGAGACACGGTCCAGACACCTACGGGTGGCAGCAGTTTCGAATCATTCACAATGGACGAAAGTCTGATGGTGCAACGCCGCGTGAGGGATGAAGGTCTTCGGATTGTAAACCTCTGTCATTAGGGACCAAAGGTTAGGTTAATAGCCTAATTTGAGATAACCTAAAGAGGAAGTAGTGGCAAACTCTGTGCCAGCAGCCGCGGTAATACAGAGACTACGAACGTTACTCGGATTCACTGGGCGTAAAGGGTGCGCAGGCGGCTGGGTGTGTTAGATGTGAAATACCGGAGCTTAACTCCGGAGCTGCGTCTAAAACTACCCAGCTAGAGTTTTGGAGGGGTAAGCGGAATTCCGGAAGTAGCAGTGAAATGCGTAGATATCCGGAGGAACACCAATGGCGAAGGCAGCTTACTGGACAAAAACTGACGCTCATGCACGAAAGCGTGGGGAGCAAAAAGGATTAGATACCCTTGTAGTCCACGCTGTAAACGTTGCACACTAGGCTTTGGGGCGCTCGACCGTCTCAGGGCTCAAGCTAACGCGTTAAGTGTGCCGCCTGAGGACTACGGCCGCAAGGCTAAAACTCAAAGGAATTGACGGGGGCCCGCACAAGCGGTGGAGCATGTGGCTTAATTCGATGCAACGCGAAGAACCTTACCTAGACTTGACATGGACTGGACGACATATGAAAGTATGTTTCCAGCAATGGCCAGTTCACAGGTGCTGCATGGCTGTCGTCAGCTCGTGTCGTGAGATGTTCGGTTAAGTCCGGTAACGAGCGCAACCCTCGTCCTTAGTTGCCAACAGGTAAAGCTGGGAACTCTAGGGAGACAATCCCCCTATGGGGGAGGGAAGGTGGGGATGACGTCAAGTCAGTATGGCCCTTACGTCTAGGGCTGCACACGTTCTACAATGCCTGGTACAGAAGGAAGCAATACCGCGAGGTGGAGCAAAACCCGAAAGCCAGGCCCAGTTCAGATTGGAGTCTGCAACTCGACTCCATGAAGTTGGAATCGCTAGTAATGGCGTATCAGCGACGACGCCGTGAATACGTTCCCGGGCCTTGTACACACCGCCCGTCAAGTCATGAAAGCCGGTTTTACCCGAAGTATGTGAGCTAACCGCAAGGGGGCAGCATCCTAAGGTATGGCTGGTGATTGGGACTAAGTCGTAACAAGGTAGCCCTAGGGGAACCTGGGGCTGGATCACCTCCTTTCTAAGGAGAAATCTCGATTAGACGAAAGTCTAATGCGGAGATATCGGTCGAGTCAACCAGTTCGCTGGTTGATTGGGGTCCGGACTAATCGTACAGTTTAGCTTTTAAGAACTTTAGTTCTTTGTAAGAAAATACCATCGAATTTTTGCTTAATCTTAGAAGGGTTTAGTAAAAAAAGGGGGCCGTAGTCTCAGTTGGAAGAGCGCCTGCTTTGCAAGCAGGAGGTCGTCGGTTCGAACCCGATCGGCTCCACCAAAGGAGTTGAGGGCGGACCAGCAACGAGGGTTGAAGTTCCTGAATTTTAGGGCTCATAGCTCAGTTGGTTAGAGCACACGCTTGATAAGCGTGGGGTCGATGGTTCAAGTCCATCTGGGCCCACCATAAAGGGGTAGGATGGTGATAAATTTCTTTAGTTCTTTGATAGTTTAGTTTATTGTGGAACAGATATTTTTATATCTGATTACAATTTTTCATGCGAATTATGAATCAAACTCATAAGGGCAATAGGTGAATGCCTTGGCGACACAAGACGATGAAGGACGTGGCTAACTGCGAAAAGCCTCGGGGAGCTGTAAGCAAGCTTTGATCCGGGGATATCCGAATGGGGAAACCTGGCTGGTAGTGATATCAGTCAACTTACACTGAATAAATAGGTGTAAGTGGTAAGACTTGCAGAATTGAAACATCTAAGTAAGCAAAGGAAAAGAAAGCGAAAGCGATTCTCTGAGTAGTGGCGAACGAAAAGGGAACAGCCCAAACCATCGGGATTTATCCTGGTGGGGTTGTAGGACCCCGATATGGGACCTTGAAAGATAGAAGAATCTTCTGGAAAGAAGAGCCAAAGAAGGTGATAGCCCTGTATTCGAAATCTGGAGAGGCTCTAGGGAGTTCCTGAGTAACACGGGACACGTGAAACCCCGTGTGAATCCACGCGGACCACCGCGTAAGGCTAAATACTAAGTGTCGACCGATAGTGAACAAGTACCGCGAGGGAAAGGCGAAAAGAACCCCGGTTAGGGGAGTGAAATAGAACCTGAAACCTATTGCCTACAAGCAGTCGAAGCTCCTTTATGGAGTGACGGCATACCTTTTGCATAATGGGTCTGGGAGTTATTATCAGTAGCAAGCTTAAGGTCCTACGGACTGGAGGCGGAGCGAAAGCGAGTCTGAATAGGGCGTTAGTTGCTGGTAATAAACCCGAAACGGGATGATCTATCCATGGCCAGGTTGAAACTTGGGTAAAACCAAGTGGAGGACCGAACTTGTGGGCCTTGAGAAGCTCTAGGATGAGCTGTGGATAGGAGCGAAAGACTAATCAAATTCCGTAATAGCTGGTTCTCTCCGAAATATATTTAGGTATAGCCTTGCATACTGATCATTGGGGGTAGAGCACTGAAAAGACTAGGGCTCACACCAGAGTACCAAACCTTATCAAACTCCGAATACCAATGAGCGCAGTGCAGGAGACAGACCGTAGGGGATAAGCTCTATGGTCGAAAGGGAAACAGCCCACACCGCCGATTAAGGTCCCAAAATCACTACTAAGTGGCTTAAAGGATGTAAATCTACACAGACAATGGGGATGTTGGCTTAGAGGCAGCCATCATTTAAACAGTGCGTAACAGCTGACCCATCGAGTGGGTTTGCGCCAAAAATGATCGGGACTAAGTAGTGTACCGAAATCGCGGGTCTTGTATGTTTCGACATATAGGGCGGTAGGAGAGCGTTCCAATCGGACTGAAGCCTGAGGGTAACTGAGGGTGGACTGATTGGAAGTGAGCATCCAGACATGAGTAACGATAAATATGGTTGAATTCCATATCGCCGTAAGGACCAGGTTTCCTGGGGAAGGTTCGTCCGCCCAGGGTTAGTCGGGAACTAAGACGAGGCCGAAAGGAATAGTCGATGACCAACAGGTTAATATTCCTGTACCACTTAATACGCGTTATCACCAAAGGAGTGACGGAGAAGGCTAATTTAGCGCCCTGTTGAATGGGTCGTCTAAGCACGTAGGCTGTTCAGTAGGCAAATCCGCTGAACATTAAGGCTGAAATGTGATGGGACCCCAAAGCTACGGCTGAGGGGGATTAAATGATGCCACGCTTCCAAGAAAAGCTTCGTTGGGAGTTTATTAAGTGCCCGTACCGCAAACTGACACAGGTGTCCGAGATGAGTATTCTAAGGCGCGTGAGTTAAATCTCTCTAAGGAACTCGGCAATCTAGCCCCGTAACTTCGGAAGAAGGGGTGCCTGTCTTCGGACAGGCCGCAGTGACTAGGCCCAACCGACTGTTTAGCAAAAACACAGCTCTCTGCAAAATCGTAAGACGATGTATAGGGAGTGACACGTGACCAATGCGGAAAGGTGAAAGTCTGAGGTTAACGCTTCGGATCTAAGCCCCCGTGAATGTCGGCCGTAACTATAACGGTCCTAAGGTAGCGAAATTCCTTGTCGGGTAAGTTCCGACCTGCACGAATCGTGTAACGAGTTGGGTGCTGTCTCAGAGAGAGGCTCAGTGAAATTGTAGTCGCGGTTAAGATGCCGCGTTCCCGCAGCAGGACGGAAAGACCCTATGAACCTTTACTGTAACCTGGTATTGGCATTTGATATTCAGTGCGTAGCATAGGTGGGAGACTTTGATCCTTTTCTCCAGGGAAAAGGGGAGTCATAATATGAAATACCACTCTCTGATAATTAGATGTCTAACTCCTTCCCATAAACTGGGAGGGGGACAGTGCTAGGGGGTCAGTTTGACTGGGGCGGTCTCCTCCGAAAAAGTAACGGAGGATTGCGATGGTTTCCTCAGGCCGGTTGGTAATCGGCTGGAGAGCGCATGGGTATAAGGAAGCTTTACTGTGAGACATACAAGTCGAGCAGTTGCGAAAGCAGGCCCAAGTGATCCGGTAGTAGGACGTGGAACCGCTATCGCTTAAAGGATAAAAGGTACTCTAGGGATAACAGGCTGATAACGCCCAAGCGTTCATAGCGACGGCGTTGTTTGGCACCTCGATGTCGGCTCATCACATCCTGGGGCTGGAGAAGGTCCCAAGGGTTTGGCTGTTCGCCAATTAAAGTGGTACGCGAGCTGGGTTCAGAACGTCGTGAGACAGTTCGGTCCTCTATCCGCTGCGGGCGTTGGAGATTTGAGGGGTTCATTCCTTAGTACGAGAGGACCGGGAATGACGAACCGATGGTGTTCCGGTTATTGTGTCAACAGTATCGCCGGGTAGCCAAGTTCGGAAGAGATAAGCGCTGAAAGCATCTAAGCGCCAAGCTCCTCCCAAGATAAGATCTCCCTTGGGGTTAAACCCCACTAAAGGGCCCTGGTAGACTACCAGGTCGATAGGTCGTATGTGTAAGTGCAGTAATGCATTCAGCTTAACGATACTAATTGCCCGTGCGGTTTGATTCATAATTCAAAACATCTTACTTTTGTAATCTAAGTTATAAATCTAGGAATTTGAAATCTATTTGCTAAAACAAATAGACTTACGCAATAAACTAAACTTCAACTCTCTTTCTCCTAAAACTATACCTCCCTCCCTCTTACTAAGATTGGCAAAAAGGGGAGCGGTAGACGTTGAAGGCAAAAAGCGCGTTTTTATTAACCAGTTTATAAATGGTAGGCGAGTTTAACGACTCCTTTCCCTTTGTAAAAATCTAGCGAGGTATAGCTGAGATAACTCTTCTGGTGATAATAGGCGAGGGGTCACACACGTTCCCTTCCCGAACACGCTCGTTAAGCCCTCGACCGCCCATGGTAGTATGACGCAATGTCATGCGAGAGTAGGTGATTGCCAGATTATAAGCCCCCTATAGCAATGTAGGGGGCTTTCCTTGTGCGTATTGCAAAATAGAAGTAATTACCTTTCCTTAAAAATAATATTATAGACTGGTCGCTCTGTAAGACGTCACATGATTTGTTACACGTCAATAGCCGAAAGAAATATTTAACAGATGCCATTAAGAAATTACTTCCATCTGATGGTATTCACCAAAAAAAGAAACCTTTTACCCCTCCTATAAGCACTTGGATGGAAAATGAATTAAAGGAAGATATATATGAGACCCCTTGTATCTTTATTTAACCAGGATAGCTAGCTACAGTGTTGAGTAAGAAGGCAGAAAGAAGTAGCTGTTGCACTAGTGCCAATAAGCACGTTTCGAAGATTTGTTCTTCTGCCTCGTTATTAATCGATAAAGACCGAACAGTATCTTAGGAAGCCCAAAGGGGTCATCCTGTATTTTACAAAGGTTGGTCTAAACAATAATCAAGACTAGGGGATCATTATGAAAAGCCTAGATGTAATTGGAATCGATGTTTCGAAGAAAACGATGGATGTTTGCGCTCTTTTTAATGACAAGTTGAGAAAACAGGCCTTTGAAAATACCGAAGTTGGACACAAGAGCCTCGCGAACTGGATAGGCAAGCTCGGCTTACTGGATCCACACGTTTGCATGGAGGCAACAGGCTGTTATTCCGAAAGGGTTGCGGAATTCCTTCATGAGGGCAATGTTAGGGTTAATATCGTCAATCCATTCCAAATAAAGTCCTTCAGGTGCAGCAAGATGGTTCGCCAGAAGACTGACTCTAGTGCTGCAGAAATTATCGCCCAGTTCTGCCTCCAGAATGAACCTACACTTTGGAAACCCAAGTCTCGCATTAACAAAGGATTACATGAAATCAATATTTGTATAGAAAAACTGAAGAAGGAACTCCATCAATGGACTAATCTTCTTGAAAAAACAATACTCAATAAAATGCTACAACCATTTATTGATCAAAAAATTGAAAATTTAAAAAAATCGATACAAGTTTTGGAAAAGGAAGAAAAAAGATCATCGAAAAAGAATCCAATTTGAAGCAAAAGATTGATTTACTCGAAGGAATAACAGGAGTTGGCCAAAAAATGGCACAGACAATTGTATCTGAAATGCCTGATGTAACTAACTTCCATACCGCAAAACAATTTGCCGCCTATGTAGGTGTCACTCCCTCCCATTTCCAATCCGGGTCCTCGGTTAAAGGTAAATCTCATATTTCAAAACTGAGTTCCTCTAAAATAAGAAACGTTCTGTATATGAGCGCGTTAGTTGTAAAAAATCATAACCAGTATTCCAGCGATTTTGTCCAAAATTTAACTCAAAAAGGCAAATGCGCTAAGGTCATTATTGTCGCTATCATGAGAAAGTTAATGCACATCTTCTTCGGTATCCTTAAAAACAATTCTCCTTTTAATCAAAATTTAGCTTTTTCCTTCTTGACCTAAAGACAGTATCTTCTGACTTGAATCCACCTTCCCCTAAACGATATGTATTGCAATTTAATCAGAAAAACTATTCAATGCGTCGCGTGAAAAACTTAAAATCGGCGCTTCTTTTTATTCAAATTATTGTATCGTCGCATTATTACTCGCTAGCAGAGGAGTTGTTAGTGATCCCTAATGCAGATGGAGGTGATGCTGCAATCAGGGTTATTGATGAGCGCTATCAAAAGAATGCGAAAACATATTTTATAAATAAGATTATTCATGCAAGAAAGTCAATTGATCTGACGATGTACCAGTTAGATGATGATGAAATTATTTTGGCCTTGATTGGAGCCAGAACCAACGGGGTTGTTGTCCGCATAATAACAGAGTTGAAAAATGCTTATTCTCATGAAAAAAATTTAGAAGCTCAGACGAAAAAAGCTATTGCTATTGAGAAATTGAGTCGTGCTGGTATTGAATTAAGAGGGCTTCCTAAGTACATTTTTGAAAAATCACCAAAGCAATCCCAAGTTCATTCAAAGCTCTTGGTTGTAGATGAAGAATGTGCGGTGATTATGTCTTGCAACTGGGATGAGCCTACTCTGAGAAAAACTCGTGATTTCGGAGTAGTCTTCGATGAAAAAGAAATCATAAGAATGTTACGTGTAATATTTGATTCGGACTGGAGTGAAATACCATTGAAACAAGAAGATATATCTCTTTTTAACAAAATACCAGCAACTAATATTCCCCAACTTATTGTCGGTCCTGACGATAATCAAAGGGAAATTTTTATAAATCTATGCAAATTGGCAAAAAAGAGTATTAGAATATATAATCAGAGCTTTAATGACGAAAAATTTGTTCAAAATTTATGCAAACTTATCAAACCTGAATTAAAAGTTGAGCTTCTGATGTTGGAATATCCTTTTTCTTCAACAAAAAATGCCAACTTTGTTTACCAAGAAATGCTTAAGCAGTCAGGTGGTTTAGTTTATTTCAATGACGAGCGCTACATACATGCAAAGGTTATAATTGTCGATGACAGTTATGCTTATATCGGGTCCTGCAATATTTATGAACCTTCATTTTTATTTAATAGAGAATTGGGGTGGATCACTACAAATAAAAAAATAATTGAACAGCTAATTGTTTCTTTCGAAAAAGATAAGCTTTTCTGTCATAACATGCCATAATAAGAATATGTTAT
>Ga0209212_1008371_pt1 | contig 11127 bp, 7 predicted proteins | sample RifGroC2_FD_183996 | JGI IMG/M metagenome (GOLD analysis project Ga0209212, IMG submission 183996) | Groundwater microbial communities from Rifle, Colorado, USA - Groundwater C2 (SPAdes) (version 2) | ecosystem: Environmental > Aquatic > Deep subsurface > Groundwater | place: Rifle, Colorado... | reverse complement strand
AGATCACTGGATACAATAGGTATCCGCGTCAACTGCATTCCCTGCGGATCAACACCGCTGACGTTGGGTATAAGAGGAGATGGCGCCACCACGCTTCTCATGCAGAAACCCGCTCCGCCGCAGTTCGTTTTGCATGAGCAAGCAATCCATCAGATTGCCACAGGTATTGCGCTCTGTCAACCGAACATTTTCTTTGCCACAAGCATTGGAGAGGTAGAACTTTCTTGTGTTCAAACCGCCTTTGAAAGACTTGAGCAAACATTTTGCGTGTTTTGCCCTCGTATTTCAATTCTCGGAAAAGAACATCACGAGAAAGGACTTCTCAAAGCCATGGCAAGTGCTGATGCCGTCTTCATGAACAGACGAGAATACCGCCACCTCACAGACGGCGAGTTTGCTTCCGACAAGGCATTTTCCTCTCAAAAACATATTGTGTATGCCGTGAAGATGCTTGCTCCGTATATCACGGACGCAAGACAACGCCTTTTTGTGGTGACGTGCGATACAGATGGGGCTTCTGCCGTCGCGCACCGAAACGGCAACACAGAAGGGATTCATGACGTACAGGCAATTCCAATTACTCCTGTCGTGGATACCACCGGCGCAGGAGACGCTTTCGCTCTTGGCATGACGATTGCCTTGTGTCGTGGTATTCCATGGCAAACCGCAATGGAATGGGGAACAAAACTTGCGGCTGAAAACGTAAAAGGCCCCGGCGGCTGGTTTGCCGCTGACACAAAAAACAATCCCCTTGTTATCACCCCCGCGTTCTTTGACCCTCCAACCACCTAAAATATCCAATTTCTCGGATTAAAACCAATCCGAGTTTTTTTTATGAGTTAATTGTCTTAATCAATTGGTAATACGCGTCGTCTTTCATCCATGGATATGCACCGAGCACTGGTTTCATATAATCCATAAATTCATCCGTAGCACGCATTTGTTTCCAATCAAAAAAATTATCCGGCACAAAACGGTAATTCCCCTCACCAATAACATTTTCAAGCTTGCATTCGCCAACTTCAACAACAGCGCCATTCCTCACAACGCTTGGCATAAACCCAAATTTTTCCTCTTTTAATAATTCAATGCTTTTTATGCCCAATTTATACGCAATAACGCGGTCAATATCTATGGGGTGCCCGCTCTCCAAAAAATTTCCAGGATAAATAGCTTTGGCATAAACTCCCAAATCTTTTTTTAACCTATCGCGCAGAGCAAGACAAACATATTCCCGCCGAACAGTGCCAAAATGATCTGTTTGGTCGTCGTCGCGGGCATTCAATGGTTCAAACCGCGCTTCCTGGCTTACCACCACGCATGCAAAATTTCCGTTTTCTTCATACCTCTCTCCAGTCAAACGCACCACCTCTGACAAACTCACCTGCTTTTCCGGAGGAATTATAACATCTGCTCCTCCGCACGCGCCAGCCAACGCGAGCCATCCGGCATGCATACCCAAAGCTTCAATCACAAAAATACGAGAAAGCGTATACGCCGCGTCCTCCCTGATTTCTTTGACAATCTGTGCCATTTGAATCGCGGCAGAGGGGTATCCGGGAGTCCAATACGTTTCTGATAAATCATTATCAATAGTTTTGGGAATTCCTATAACAGGAATGCCTTCTTTTTTAAAAAGCTCACATGCTTCACCAAGCGTATCATTGCCGCCAATCGCAAAAATCACATCTATCTGATGTTCTTTAATTTTGAGCTTCACTTGTTCAATGCCGTTCTCTACTTTAAAAATATTAGTGCGCGAAGAACGCAAAAAAGTTCCCCCAATTTTTTGTATCAGTTCAGTATCCACGGAAGAAATATCCACTATTTTCCCATTATCAAGCAAACTCGCCCACCCTCTTAACCCTCCCAAAACAGTAATGCCACTTTCACGCGCGGCGTCAATCACCCCTGCGAGTGTTGCGTTCAAAGCAGGTGCCAACCCCCCTCCAGTAAATACTATAATACGTTTATAATCCATATATTTCTGACTCCATTATACCCATGAGCAAGCTGTTTGTCTACACAATTCATGATATCTTAAGATACAAAAACAGCCCACCTTATAAGTTCCGGCGATGGTCTACTTTTGCGGCTCCGGGTTGGGAACAGCTATCATCGACACTGAACTGCTTAACTACCGAGTTCGGGATGGGATCGGGTGTGGCCAGCTCGTTTGAATCACCGAAACATATAAAGTGGGCTGTCTAAAAAACTGTCACCCTACGCGTTTTGTGCGCGTGGATGGACAGTCCCTTGTAACGAAAATACAAAATGGTGCAATTAATTGAATACTATTCTTCTTGAATCAATCTTCCGAAAGATGGAGAAGAGAACGATCGATTAGTACTCCTCCGCTCAACTCGTTACCGAGCTTACACGTAGAGCCTATCAAGGTCGTCGTCTACAACCGATCTATGAAATTTAATCTTGAAGACGGCTTCACGCTTAGATGCTTTCAGCGTTTATCCGCTCCGAACTTGGCTACCCGGCAATGCGCTTGGTAGCACAACCGACACACCAGAGGTTCGTCCTTCCCGGTCCTCTCGTCACATATTCCCTTATTTCTAAGAGTGTAGACTATATCTTCACCCCAATTTAAATGGGGTGTCAGCGTATTATAGAAGTTTAATTCCTGATTATCAGGTACCTTCTATCTTTCCGTGCCTTTGGGCAAGGATTAGTCGTTACGGGGTCAATCCTACAATATTTTGTAATTCTTCTTTGCTCTTTTTAAGTTTTGTTGCATAATTATTTTTTTGAACAATCAAAATATAATGCAACAATTTTACTTTTTCTTTTTGAGTAAGAAGCTTTATGCTTTTTCGCGATAACAAACTGCATGCGGCAAAAACCGCTTGAGCTTGAAGTTTTTTAAACTTAATGTATGGAAGTAATAAGCAAAGAATATCACGAATTTGTTGAAACCCATTTATTCTTATCCTTGAAGCATAATACTGCCATCGCCATCTAAAAAACCGGCGATATATGCACATTCTACTATTGTAAGACGACTTCCCACGGTATTATCTTTATAAAATTTTATGGTCCTCACGTATATGATACCACTTATCCTTTGGACCTTCAAGATAAGAAGCTTAAGACCATATTTTTATAATAAGACTTCACCGTTATAAGCTGAATTGTCATCACATCTTACGATGTGAAGTAGCAATAACCCTATATGGGTTTACTAGGGAAGAGTCTTCTCAAATTTCCGCGCCCATAACAGATAGGAGACCGACAATTTGTTACTTTGCAAACCACATCAATAACAACTTTTGCTCTGTGGTGGCATATCATTTCTGATATGCTCTGCATATCGCTATGCAGTTCGGACTATATCTTCCTCGTTTTAGAGGTTCGACGTATAGTCTCTGAGGGTTTTACTTCACTGTGAAACATGAAACTCTGGAATTATATGAAGTAATCTTCCCTGCTGATTGTCTGCACTCAACACTTTTTTACATGTCATATACTATAAAGTATACCACGTAGTGTGAGATTCTTCCAACTCCTACTCCTGTAAAGAAGTTGTGCCAGATTTTCCAGCATTTAGTCGAATTTATAGACAGCACGATTTTCTATACTGTCTCGCGACGTTCTGAACCCAGCTCGCGTACCGCTTTAATTGGCGAACAGCCAAACCCTTGGGAGCTTCTCCACCCCCAGGATGCGATGAGCCGACATCGAGGTGCCAAACCGGGTCGTCGATGTGGACTCTTGGACCCGATCAGCCTGTTATCCCCGGAGTAGCTTTTATTCGTTGAGCTTCGACCATCCTATATTGGATCGTCGGATCACTATGTTCTGCTTTCGCAACTGCTCGACATGTCCGTCTTGCAGTAAAGCAGGCTTGTGCCATTACACGTCCAGCTCCGTTTCCATCGGAGCTAAGCCTACCTTTGTAAACGCCTCCGTTACATTTTAGGAGGCATCCGCCCCAGACAAACTATCCACCAGATACTGTCTCCCACTCCGGATGACGGAGCGGAATGAAGGGTTAAAAAAACATAAGGGTGGTGTCTCATCGGCCCCTTGCGGGTCCCACCTACTCTGAACATACGTATTCTTAACTCAATACCAAGTTATAGTAAAGCTTCACGGGGTCTTTTCGTCTAGTTATGGGTAGGAGGCATCTTCACCTCCCTTGCAATTTCACTGAGTCCCTCGTTGAGAGAGTCTTCAAGTCGTTATGCCATTCGTGCGGGTCGGAACTCACCCGACAAGGAATTTCGCTCTGTCTGTTATCCCCTGCTTTTAAAGTAGGGATCTTAATCATTTCTGTTAAGATCTGCATGTCGCCATGCAGTTCGGACTATATCTTTCTCATATTAATGAGATTCGGCGTGTAGTCTCTGAGGATTCTCTAAACGGATTACTTTTTTACGGTTCATTCGTGATTTCAATGTCATAATTTTCTGTTCTGACCTTGAGTCACGACGAATTCCGGAAAAATCTGAACCTGTTATCCATTCCGCATAAAGCCTTTCCTGCTGGTTGTCTGCACTAGAAACTTTTTTACTTGGTATATTTATTTTAAGGAATAAATATACCATAGTAGTCCTAGATTCTCCAGAGATTCCAGCATATAGCCAAATTTTACTAAGGCAACGAATTTTCACCTTAGGACCGTTCATACTAATGTTAACTCACAATCTCTTGTGAGATCGGACTATATCTTCTTCGAAGTTTCATCACGAAACTTACGAGGTCTAACGTATAGTCTCTGAGGATTTTCTTGTTGCATTATATGACGAATTGTGTACTTTCTTTTTCTACCGATACCTTCATTCAAAGTCTCACGTAATACCATAATCTGTTGCAATCCTTCCACGGTGAGATGTTTTTTTTCCATCATCAACCTAATAATTTGCTTAAAGATGGAAAAATTTTTTTTCTTGCGTTGAGACAAAAACGGAAATCGTTCAAAGAAAGGTATCACTCGTTCAGTCAGAGATAGTGGATTGCTAACAACATAATAATATATACCATCTGGCCTAGATTGTAGACGTCCACATCCTAAAAGTTGTCTAAACTGTGCAAGAATGTACAGTTCTTTTTGTGATACGTTAAAGGTTGGAACTACCTGCCACCCCATAGCATGGTCGGGTCGTCTACGTAATGATACATTAAAACTCCCTTCACCATCGGTGAAACCAGAGAAATAATAACCTTTTTCAATTGGTATATATCTCAACCACTCTGCACTTGTTTGTTGCATATAATATTCAAGAATCTTTCCTGCGGATTGTCTGCGGCTCTAGTTAAAAGCCACTGGTTGATTTTTACTGCCGATTATTCGACGAGTACAACCAGACAAACAGAGTTTCCCGCAAATAGTTAGATTTATTTACGTAACTACAATGTCCTAGATTTATAGTTACGGCCGGCGTTCATCAGCGCTTCGGTTCAAGGCTGCCGCCCTTGCGGGCATGACCTCTCCCCTTAACGTTCTGACACTGGCCAGGCATCAGCCCCTATACATCATCTTTCGATTTTGCAGAGACCTGTGTTTTTGGTAAACAGTCGCTTGAAGTCTTTCGCTGCGCCCCATCTTGCGATGGGGAAGGCTTATCCCGAAGTTACGCCTGCTTAATTGCCGAGTTCCTTAACGAGGGTTCTCTCATACACCTGAGCATATTCACGCCCGTCCACCTGTGTCGGTTTGCGGTACAGACTCTGTATGCTTAACGTTTTTTGTCTTTTCTCGGCACCTCTCTATCCCCAATCAACAAACGCCTTGCGGCGTTCATTTCTATCTTTCGAAACGCGTATAACCGAAACGCGCTGACAACTTCAAGATGCGTCAACAAAAAACAAACATACAAAGGTGCAGGAATATTAACCTGCTTAGCCATCGGCTACCTCCCCTTTAATTGAGAGCTCACCTTAGGATTGACTAACCCTGGGTCGAGTTGCGTTGCCCAGGAAACCTTGGACTTACGGTGTTCCGAGTTTTCATCGGAATTTTTGTTACTTATGCCAACATTCTCCCTTCTGAACGCTCCACCGGCTCTCACGAGTCCGACTTCACCGCATTCAGAATGTTCCTCTACCGCTTGACGCAGTCAACACAATGTACTACAACCGCACGCGTCTCTTTGCCATGCTTATTCTTAACTCATTTAATAGGCTCGCCTTCGGCTTCGCCTAAAAATTATTTGTAATATATCATGTTGACTGCGTCAAACCCGTATCTTCGGTATCATGTTTGAGCCCCGGTACATTTTCGGCGCAAAATAACTTGACCAGTGAGCTGTTACGCTTTCTTTAAAGGATGGCTGCTTCTAAGCCGACCTCCTGGTTGTATAAGTCACTTCACCACCTTTTACACTTAACATGAATTTAGGGACCTTAAATGACGGTCTGGGCTGTTCCCCTTTTGACTAGTGGAGCTTAGCCCCCACAGTCTGACTCCTAAGATATAGTCTCTGGCATTCGGAGTTTGGTTAAAGTGCTACGGATTGCTCCGCACCACCTCATTCAGTGCTCTACCGCCAGAGGGATCTCTTAAGGCTAGCCCTAAAGCTATTTCGAGGAAAACCAGCTATCACCGAGTTCGATTAGAATTTCTCTCCTTACCACAGCTCATCCCCGTGTGTTGCACAGCACGTGGGTTCGGACCTCCATGTACCTTTCGGTACACTTCATCCTGGCCATGGTAAGCTCACCCGGCTTCGGGTCTTATATGTGCCACTAAATCGCCCTATTCAGACTTGGTTTCCCTACGGCTCCTTCCGTTGTCCGGAATTAACCTTGCGACACACATAAACTCGTTGGCTCATTCTTCAATAGGAACGCCATCACCCCTTTCGAGGCTCTGACTCCTTGTAAGCGTATGGTTTCAGATACTATTTCATCGCCCTTCCGGGCTGCTTTTCACCTTTCCCTCATGGTACTTGTTCACTATCGATCACAAAAAGTATTTAGTCTTGGAACATAGTCGTCCCAGCTTCACGCGGGATTTCACGAGTCCCGCGCTACTTGTGAGCAGTTCTCACAGAGTGATATTTTTTTTCATGTACGGGGCTTTCACCATCTATGGCCGGTCATTCCAGACCGTTCCATTAAAAAATATCATTTCTTCTCTGTCTATCCTCATTGAGGGGGATAACAAAACTGTCACGCAACACCATCCCGCATATTGGCCCTCAAACCTTAAACAGCATACATAATCTCAACTTGCGTCAAAACTTGCCATACTGCTCAATGCAGGTGGTTTAGACTGCTCCCCGTTCGCTCGCCACTACTTGGGGAATGAGTTTCGCATACACGAAACATTGATTTCTTTTCCTCCGGTTACTGAGATGTTTCACTTCACCGGGTGTACTTCATTATCCTATGAATTCAGATAATGATTATGCGACATAACTCGCACAGGGTTTCCCCATTCGGAGATCTCCGGATCACAGGCTGCTTGCCGCCTCCCCGAAGCATATCGTCGGCTGCTACGTCCTTCTTAGTCTTTTTGTGTCAAGGCATCCACCATACGCTCTTAATGCTCTTCTCCATCTTTCGATGGATTGTATACAAGAGAATATTATTAACTAATTGCTTTAATGCTTTTGCTATTTTCATTTGTTCTTGAATTGTCAAAGATCACGTGGCGAATACCGGCCACCATGAAACGTTTGCGCATGCACCCAAGCGCTTCATGCTTTCCGGTATTTTCTTTTTTTACTTGAACAAAAAATAAAAAACCGCCAATTCCGGCGGATACTTTTAAAAGTATGGTTCTTAACCGCCGAAAGACTTCTTTAGTAAACGTATTTTCATATATTCTTGTGTGAAGAAAATGTTTACTCAGAGGTCCATGTCTGGCGGCGCGTTTTTTTGAAAACACTTCGTCCAAAAACTGTACATGAGAGAGATTTTTACTCGTGATGAATAGTATAGTACTAACCACTTAATTTGTCAAGGATTTCTTCATCTATTTTATTGATTGCATAAAAAATGCTTTAATTAGCAAAAATATCACCTCAAAAAGGTGATATTTAAAAGTTATGCACAAAGCCTATTTATTTCCCCAAATTATACAATCTTTTAACTTCCGCGGCACTTAACGCGTAATTATACAAACGAACATCATCAACGCGCCCATCATAAAACGAACCTGTGCCGGTGCGTGCACCAAAGGTAAGTGCTGAAGTATCATCTGAAATACTGCCGGAAGCAGAGGTTGATAAATCACACGTGGAAGTAATATCCACTAACGTTTCTTGAACTCCATTTACATACAGTTTGAGTATGCTTGAGACGTTGGTGTCAACCACAATGGTCACATTGTGCCACTTTCCAAGATTAAAAGTATTTGTTGATGCTCCACCGTACAATCCGCCGGACAATTTAACAAACCCACAAAATTGATTTCCATTTGCCGAAAAAATTCCATATCCCGCAGTATTTACATTTCCTTTTTCAACAATAGAATTAATATTACCCGAAACTGTCGAAACAGTTCTTGGGCGCACCCACGCGGAAAGCGTCATTGTGGCAGATGGCTTGAGTGCGCTTTGATCTGCTATTGTTACATAGCTTGTTGAACCGTCAAAATTCAAAGCCTGTCCTGTCTTTCCCACCACTCTCGTTGGCAAAGTCGTGCCGGTAATAGTGCCTGTGGCAAAACTTGTGCTCTTGTCATACGCGTCTGTGCCTGCCATATCTTGCGCATTAAAACTCCACATACCAACCAAATTTGTTTTTGCGCGGGCATTGGTTGATGCGTTCACTTTTGACGCGCCTAAATTATATAACTGTTTAACCTCTGCCGCGGAAAGCGCGCGATTATAGATTCTTAAATCATCAATTGAACCATTAAACAACGTTTGGGCATTGCCATCACAACGTCGTCCTATACACAAATTTGATGTAGAAGTGATTGTATTAAGTGTTGTATAAGTGGATGAATTATCTCGTACGCCATCAATATAAATGAGCATTGTCTTGGAAGATCTGATATGCTCCACCACAACATTATGCCACTTATTATCTGAAATACTGGTAAGGGAAGACACCTGTGGAGCATTACCACCGTCATAACGGGCAAAGAAAATTGTACCATCTGAATTAGCCCTAACAGTATATGAATACCCACCGGCGGTTCCATCCCATTTTTCCAAGATTATCGCACTACTTACTGTTTGAGGATTAAATTTTGTCCAAAATCCTATAGTGAAATCATCGGTATTGGCAAAATTGATAGAATTCTGATGGTTAATAGTAACATATCTGCTTGAACCATCTACTGAAATTGCTTGTCCTAATTTTCCCGTTACACGCGTTACGGTACCGGTAATAGTGCCTGTGGCAAAACTTGTGCTCTTGTCATATGCATTGGTACCTGCCATATCTTGCGCGTCAAAACTCCACATACCCACTAGACCGCTTTTTGCTCTGTCGTTTGTGGATTGATTGATTTTCGCGGCATATACATTTCCCGCAATCAGACTCACCAACACAAAGATGCACAAAAAAGTACCTACGGAAAACAACATGAATAAATTGCGTTGAATAACTTTCATTGATTTCATAATTTATTTGCTGTGTGAACGGCGCCCTATTGCAACCCAATCAAATGTGGTGGTCGCATAAGATGCGTCTTGAGTCTTTACTGTAAAACTCTTTGCGTCTTTTTCATCCACATACAAAATACCTCCTTTTGAGGTGAGTGTTACAGAAACTTTGAGCGGAACAGATTCATCAATCGTCTGAGCGTCAAGAGCGGAAAATTCAATTTTCTTTTCTCCATTTTCTAGTTTGCTTGAACCGGAAAATACTACTTCGCGGCCATCCGCGCTCTGCAAGCCATAAAGTTCTTTTGAACCTTCTGAAGTTTTTACTGTCTGGATGATATTGCCATCTTCATCAATACGCCACGCGCCTTTTACGCCATGAATTTCTTTAACCTCAAGTATCATTTTGCCGGCCAAGTTGAGGTCAACATCTTGTGATAAGGTGCCATCTTGGTTCAACGCAAGAGTCAGTGTTGCTTGTGTTTCTCTGTTTCCTTCAAGATAACCTTTGTTCACCAACACAATAATACGCGCCTCGCCTTCTTCCAAAGATTCCAATGCAATACCTATAAGCGCGGCTGATTTCCCGCTTTGTGGATCATATTTCATCGCGTAACCCGCCTTTGACGCGGTAACAAGATAATCCCCCGAGTGAATAGCACCATTTTCGGCAGTTGCTTTGGTGCGCACCAGTCCAGCCATGCCAAGAGGCGCACGATTTTCTCCGCTTGCGCCTATGATAAACGCGCCGGTGTCTGAAATTACACCTGCCACGGAGTGTTCATAGGCGGAAGAAGATTTTTTGAAATGATTTGTACCGTCTGGATCAACCACCACCACATCACCCGGCTCCACTTTTTCTCCACGAGTGATATTTACATTTTCCGCAAAGTCGCCAATGCCGTATTGAGTTGAATTTGCGCTGAATCCGGCAGTTGCGTATACATTACCACCGCCTGAAATCGCGAATTTATTAGTCCCGTTGTTTTGCACGGCCATCAAAACTCGATCGAGATCTGTTCCTATGGTTGTTGAAGTCATTGCACCGCCAGCCGCTACCGTATTAAATGCAAATCCTCCTGCGCCTTTGGCATCGGTCACATAAGAAGTAAAAGTGTTAGTGCTCGCCGTAGAAGATACCACCAACCCAGCAGTGCCAGAACGGAACAAACTCAAGGTACCAGATGCTGAAAGATTACCATACGTATCCACGGTTAATTTGTTTGCCGCATCAAGTAATGTGTTGCCCGCATAAGGTGATTGTGTGCGCACTCCAACAACTCCTCTATTGTTGATGTATAACAAACTCTGTCCGGTGGAAGACGCGACATTAAATATATTTTCTGTGGTAGTGGCGGACTGAACCGCAAATGTTTGCAACGGAGTTGAAGTATTTACCCCCACGCGCCAATTTTTTGTGGATCCATCGCTATAACCAGTGGTCTGTCCAAATACGGTAAGCACATCATTGGAACTTATCTGCGCGGAAAAACTCATGGTTAAGCTCGCTGTGGTTGTGCTCGTAGGCAAATCAACCCATGATTGTATACCGGAATTACTTTCAAATGAAAGTGAACCAACGGAAGCACTTTCCACCGTAACCACACCGGAA
>Ga0209212_1008368_pt1 | contig 11130 bp, 6 predicted proteins | sample RifGroC2_FD_183996 | JGI IMG/M metagenome (GOLD analysis project Ga0209212, IMG submission 183996) | Groundwater microbial communities from Rifle, Colorado, USA - Groundwater C2 (SPAdes) (version 2) | ecosystem: Environmental > Aquatic > Deep subsurface > Groundwater | place: Rifle, Colorado... | reverse complement strand
TCTGGCGGAGCTGAAACAGCTCGCGCCGATGGCCGAAGACGCCGCGTTCCGCCAGGAGTTCCGGGCGGTCAAGCAGGAGAACAAGAAGCATCTGGCGGAGATCATCAAGATGCGGCTCAAGCTGGACGTGAACCCCGCTTCGCTCTTCGATGTGCAGATCAAGCGCATCCATGAGTACAAACGCCAGCTCCTGAACGTATTGCACATCGTTACCCGCTACAACCGGATCCGCGAAGGCCGCATTGCCAACCTGGTTCCGCGCACCGTGATCTTCGGCGGCAAGGCCGCGCCCGGCTATGCCATGGCCAAGCTCATCATCAGGCTGATCCACAGCGTGGGGGACATCGTGAACCACGACCCGGCGACCCGCGATCTCCTGAAGGTGGTCTTTATCCCGGACTACAATGTTTCGAATGCCGAGAAGATCATCCCCGCCTGCGATCTGTCCGAGCAGATCTCAACTGCCGGCACCGAAGCGTCGGGCACGGGCAACATGAAGTTCGGGTTGAACGGCGCGCTCACCATCGGGACCCTGGACGGCGCCAACATCGAGATGAAGGACGAGGTCGGCGACGACAACATCTTCATCTTCGGCCTTACGGCGGCAGAGGCGGCCGCGCTCCGTGCGCAGGGCTACCATCCCGGGGACCACTACCAGGGGAACGCGGAGCTCAGGCAGGCCCTTGACATGATCGGCTCGGGGTTCTTTTCCCCTGACGCGTGCGACCAGTTCAGGCCGATCGTTGATACCCTTACCCGGCATGGCGACCATTTCCTGCTGCTCGCTGACTATGCCTCGTATATTGCCGGCCAGGAACGGGTCGACGCGGTCTACCGCGACCCCGAGGAATGGACCCGGCGCGCGGTCCTGAACGTGGCCAACATGGGGAAGTTCTCCAGCGACCGCACGATCAAAGAGTATGCCGACCGCATCTGGAATGTGAATCCCGTGGTCGGGAAGTAGCCGCGTTCAATCCAAGACCGGAAGAGAGGGAACCATGAAAATATCCGAGAGTATCAAGCAGGCACTGGACAAAAAGAAATTCAAAAATCTGAAGGATGCCGCAACATTCCTGGACATCAGCCCTGAGCTTCTCCGGGTCATTCTGAACAAGGGACATCTTCCGAAGGACCGAACGCTTGCCACCATAGCGAGCAGACTGGGCCTGGACAAGTCAGGACTGATCCTGGCCGCCCACCGGGAAAAGGTCCCGGCCGATGTGAAAGGTTTTTTTCTCTCACCCTCGGCAACGCACTACAAGGAGGGAAAGCGGATCTTTCCGTTGTCCTCGGAGCAGAGCGATTATCTCGGCAAGATCCTGAGCCCCGTGGAAATACAGCTGATCAGAAAGTACCGGCAGGTCACGGAAGAAGGCAAGACGCAGATCATGGGTTTTATTGAATACACCTACGCGGCAAAGCGGAACGGGTAGCGCTTTTTCACTTTTGTTTTGTCCCGGAGACTTATATGATTTCTATGGCTGCCTGCCGCTGATCCGGGAATGACAGTTTAACGCGTATTTATTACCACGGAATATACGGAAGAGGTTATAAAAAGGCTTTGGGTTTTCCGTGTGGTCAGTGTATTCCGTGGTTAAAAGACTTTAAAAACGATTCGTTCGATCTCAGCCTTTTGTCCCGCTTTCTGCCGCATCCAGCTCTTCTTCCAGCCGGTCCATCCTGAAGTGCAACAAGATTTTTATGAATAACGGGGAATGCAGCGGGTCTTCTGCCATGCCGAAGAGATGGCTGTCGCAGCTGCAATCCGTTGGGCCGAAGCCGGGAATGGACCAGGCTGCGATGGTCCGGAGCGCATCGGCTATGCTGCAGGCGAGGTCTTCGCCGGCACGCACCGGCAGGACGGCTGTCACAACCGCCTGTTCCCGGAGATGGTCCAGAGGGGTCACAAGCGTTCGGCGCTTTCGCTGATGATGGGCAGCGCGTTTGCTCAGATCGTCCGGCGCCGAGCCGACATAACAATAAAACCCCTTGGGAAAGGAGATCATGCCGGGATCGCCGGTCCTGATCCTGCGGTTCCGCGCAAGATGGAGGAGCACGATGTAGCTCCCGCGGTCCTGCGCTACCCGCTCGATGATATCCCACGGGATCAGCAGCTCCCGCACAGAACTGCCGAGCGAGAGATCGCTTTTCCATTCAACGGCCATTGCCCTGATCATGACCCGGTCCCTGACCGCAAGCAGCGTTCGGCTGAACTCGAGGTCGGTGTGATAATCAGGCATGAAGTACCGCGGTCTGGGCGAGTGAACAACGAAGAGCACCGCTGTTGCCATGCCCGAGCCGGCAAGCCCGGCCAGTTCGAGCAGGTGCCGTTTGCCCCGCGCTGTTACGGCATCGGGAAACATGGCGATCTTGTTCCCGAAGAGGGTGCAGGATTTTACCTCGAGCACCACGTTTCTTTTCTCCCGGCGGAGCAGGAAATCGAAACGGCTGTGGCCGATGGCGTGCTCGGCTTTCAGAACAACGGCACCTTCGAGCCCGGGTACCTTGTTCTGTTCGACCAGGTGTCGTGCCACCAGGTTATTGGCATGGGTGTGGAGCATGACCGGAAGGCCGTCCCGCTCTACGGCAACGACCAGATAAGGGATCTTTCTGCCTTGCGACAGCTCTTGTTGAACGAGGAAAAGCTTTGCCTCAGGCAGAAAAAGCTCGTGGAGCCTTCCCGGGTTCGGGAGGTAAGCGCGCACGAGCCGGTCGTTGACCAGGCAGTGGACGATGAACCGGTTCGGACGGGAGCGGAAAACAGCGGTGATGATGTTGGGGAAGAAGATCATGAATTATCTCAAAAAGTCTTTGGACACGGAAAGTTCGGATTAACGTCGGATAAGGGCGTAAAGCCCCGGGAAAGGGGACTAAGGTAAAGCACCTCTGCATTAAAAATCCGCCATGATCCGTCTCTTATCCGCCTTGATCAGTGTCAAAGGTCTTTCTGGATCGTTGCTTCTGAGCGCTCTCTCGGGGAGGTTTCCTGAGAGGAAGGTGCAGGTAGGATCACGACACGCCCGGTCATGCGGCATCTCCGTCCAGCGCCTCCCGGACCTTCTTGAGCAGGTCAGCCGGCGGGGCGGGTTTTGCGATAAAGAGCAGTCCCTTTTCGAGGACCCCTTTTTTATGGATGATGTCGGCGGTATAGCCGCTCATAAAGAGCGCTTTGACGCCGGGTTTTAGCTTTTGCAGTTCGTTGTAAGCATCGAGGCCGTTCTTCTTCGGCATGACCACATCCAGAATGGCAAGCGAGATCGTGTCCGCATGCTCCTTGAACTTTTCCACGGCATCTTCGCCGTCCCGTGCCTCAATGACGCGGTAGCCGAACTCCTCCAAAATAGTCCTGGTCAGGCCGCGAACCGTATCATCGTCCTCGGCAAGGAGCACGGTTTCGCTTCCCCGGGGAACGGGTAAAGCCGCGGCAACGTTCTCATCCCAGTCGCCCTTGTCCCCTGAGATGAGCGGGAGATAGATTCTGAAGCAAGAACCCTTGCCGGGTTCGCTGTACACGGTGATCAACCCGTTATGCTGTTTCACGATGCCGTAGACCATGGACAGTCCCAGGCCCGTGCCTCTTCCGACGCCCTTGGTCGTGAAGAAGGGGTCGAAGATCCGCTGGCGCGTTGCTTCGTCCATGCCCAGGCCGGTATCGGTGATGGCGATGAGCGCAAAAGCACCCTTTCCTCCAAAGGCATGGAGTTTCCCGAAATCCTCGCTCAGAACGGTCCTCGATGTCTCGATCAGGAGCGCACCGCCTGACGGCATGGCGTCTCGCGCATTGGTGCTGAGGTTCATCAGGGCCTGGTCGATCTGGATGCTGTCGGCCATGACCACAAGGGGTTCGTCCGCCAGGTTCGTCCGCAGGTCGATGTCCTCGCCGATCAGGCGCCGGAGCAGCAGGGCGGTCCGGTTGACCTGGGCGTTGATGTCGACGGGCCTGGGAGCGATGATCTGTTTACGGCTATAGGTAAGCAGGCTTTGCGTCAGATGGGCGGCCCGGTCGGCCGAGGAAAGGATCTGCTCCACGTTATGCCGCAAGGGGTCGTCGGCACGCAGCTTCATCAGCAGAAGGCTCCCGTATCCCGAAATCGCGGTCAGGATGTTGTTGAAGTCGTGCGCCACGCCTCCGGCGAGCTGTCCCACCGCCTCCATCTTCTGCGCCTGCCGAAGCTGGCTTTCGAGCTGGCGGCGCTCCGTGATGTCCGTTGCCATGACCAGCCTGGCGTGATGTCCGGAAAAAACGACCGAATGGGTGGCGATCTCCACAAAGATCGTGTTCCCGTCCTTTTTCCGGTGCCGCCAGACGCCTGCTGCATCAAGCCCCTCGGTCGCGTGCGCAACATTCTTCATCAGCGCAGGGACGTCCTCGGCAGGCCGGATGTCTGCGATGGTCATGGAAAGGAACTCCTTCTGCGAATAGCCATAAGCCTGCTGCGCGGCGTCGTTGACGGTGAGGAACCGGAGCGTTTCCAGGTCGTAGACCCACATGGGGTGAGGGTTGTTCTCGAAGAGCAGCCGGTATTTTTCTTCGCTGCCTGACAGCAGTGCCTGCTGCTGCGCGAAGGTGCGCGTTGCCAGAAAGATGCCGCCCAGGCCGATGCACCACAGGACCGCATGGGTAAGGCCGATGGTCCGGCGCTCCTGCTGCTCCGTTGCAAAAAAGGGCGCCAGCGGAACGGCAATGCTGATGCCTCCCCGGATATCGCCCACCGCATACCCCTGGTGGCCGTGGCACGCGAGGCACCCTTGCTCCGTCTTGAAGGGTTTCATGATCCGCAGGTATTCATTCCCGTCGATCTGCACGGCGGCGCTTGCTTCCGCGCTGCCTTGCTCGAATGCGCGAAGGGCCTGTTCTTCCCAGGCATCGGGCTTGTTGGCCGGATTGAGGAACTTGAGGCTCGTCAGGTGGTTCCTGATCGGAAGGGCCGACTGCCGGCCGAGGATCTCAAAGACCTGGCGGGTCATCCAGGCGGGGTTCACCAGGGTAAGGTTCCTGCCGCCTTTTGTTGTTACATCCCGCTGGGGCACGTTCAGATAGGGGTTCGGCCGCAGCTTTTCGGTCACGGGCACGTAGACGCCGCCGTGTCCCGCAGCCCAGCTGCGGTAGGCCAGGTTCAATTCGTAGAACGTTAATGCCGCTGTGCGCGCTTTTTCCAGAATGTTCCGGTGAGCGAGGTACAGGTTCCAGGTCAATGAAATAATGATGATGGCGGTCCAGCCCAGCATGAGGCTGCCGGTGATCGTTTTAGAGAGGCGGAGGTTGACGGGCTGATCGGTCTTTGTCATGAGATCTTCGGTTCGGAATGGAGGTGATGCGGCGTTTTAAACCGCTGAGGGTAGTATACCAGATTCGGCGGGTGTCCGATGCTGTTTCACCCCTTCATGGGAGTGCCGGATTCGATCCAGATATCCACTGCCGCGGGGTCCATGGCCCGGGAGATGAGGAAGCCCTGACCATAGTGGCACCGAAGGTCCTTGATGCTCGAAAGCTGGTGGTCGAGCTCGATCCCTTCGGCAATGACCTGCAGGTTCAAGCTTTTGGCCAGCGTGACGATGGAGGTGATGATAGCATCGTTCTCGCCGTTCTCCAGAAGCTTCCCGACGAAGGCGCGGTCGATCTTGAGCGCGGTGATGGGGAAACGGTGCAAATGGCTGAGCGAGGAATAACCCGTCCCGAAGTCATCGATATGAAGGTGAACGCCCATGGCGCGCAAACGGTCCATGGTCTCGATGGCGCTGTCGATGTCCGCCATGATCATGCTTTCCGTTATTTCCAGCGCCAGGCTTTCCGGCGGGAGTCCGGTTTCCTGCAGGATCCGCGTGATAACCTCGGCCAGGTCGGAGCGGGAGAACTGCTTTCCCGAAATGTTCATGCTCATGGTAAGCGGCGGGTCCTGGGGGTACCGCTGCTGCCAGAGCTTGAGGCGGCGACAGGCTTCGACCAGCACCCATTCTCCCAGCGGGGCGATCAAACCGGTCTCTTCCGCCAGCGGAATGAACTCCATGGGATAGATCAGTCCGTGCCGCGGGTGGTTCCACCGGATCAGGGCCTCGAAGCCGATGAGCCGCTGCGTCTGCAAATTCATGATGGGCTGGTAGTGGAGGACGAACTCCTGCTGGTCCACGGCCCTGCGCAGATCAGCCTCGAGCTGGAGCCGCGCGATGACCCCGGCGTGCATCCGTGAGTCGTAGATCTCGTAGCAGGCGCCGCCCCGCGCCTTGGCCTGGTACATGGCGATGTCGGCATCGCGCAGCAGCTGCTCGGGCCGCTCATAGCCCGGGGTATTGGGAGCGATGCCGATGCTGACCCCCGTAAAGACGCTGCTCCCGGCGAGGAGGAAGGGGTGCGCCAGCTCCATGCGGATCCGCTCGGCGATGTCAACGGCGTCGCTCACATCGCTGATGCTCTCGAGCAGGATCGCGAACTCGTCCCCGCCGAGGCGCGCCACGGTGTCGCCCGGCCGCAGACAGCCCGCTATTTTCTTGCCGACCGCGATAAGCAGCTGGTCGCCGGCAAGGTGGCCCAGGCTGTCGTTAATGACCTTGAAGCGGTCCATGTCGAGGAACAGCACGGCAAAGAGGGCGTCGCCGCGGCGCCGGGTGCTGTCGATGATGTGTTGCAGCCGGTCCATGAACAGCGCGCGGTTCGGCAGCCCCGTCAGTGCGTCGTGGAAGGCATCGTACAAGAGCTGCGCCTCGGCGCGCTTCCGCGCCGTGATATCGGTCTGGGAGCCTGCCATGCGGTAGGCCTGTCCGGACTTGCCGCGCACGGCCATACCGCGGTTCAACACCCAGCCGTAGGTGCCGTTCTTGTGGCGGATGCGGAACTCACCTTCAAAGTGCTGATTATCTCCGATGACGTGCGAGGCGATCATCGCCTCCAGCGCGACCCGGTCGTCGGGATGGACCCTGCTCAGCCATTCCTCGGGGGCGTTCGATATGTCCTGGTCGCCGAAGCCCAGCATGGACTTCCAGCGGGGCGAGTAGTAGATCGTATTGGTGCGCAGGTCCCAGTCCCAGAGTCCGTCGTTGGCGCCGCGCGCGGCGAGGGCGTATCGGTCCTCGCTTTCCCGGAGCGCTTCCTCGGTCTTCTTGCGCTCCGTGATGTCGCGGGTGTACTCGACCACATGGGAGAGCCGGCCGTCCGGTGCGACAATGGGATACGTATAGATTTCAAGCCACATACGGTGGCCGTCGGGGGCGATCACGAGCTTCTCCTTTGCGCAGGAGTCGCCGGATAAAAAGGTCTTCTGAACAATGCAGTTGTCGCAGTGCGAGGTCCGGCCGTAGAGCACGTCATAGCAGCAGCGCCCTGCCAATCCGGCGAGCTTCATCCGTTTGAGCTCGGCATAGGCGTCGTTCGCCCGGACGATGCGGTAGTTGCGGTCGAAGATGCAGAACGGATCGTGGATGCTGTTGAAGATGTTGTTCAGGAACGACTCGGAGCCCGTCAGGGCGGATTCGGTCTGTTTGCGGCCGGCGATCTCCGTCTCGATCTTGGCGTAGCCGTCCTTCAGCGCCGCGCTCATGGTGTTAAAGCGGGCGGCGAGTTCGCCGAACTCGGTCTTGTCGGCAACATCGACCTGGTATCCCAGTTCGCCTGCCGCGATCCGCCTCGTGGCCTCTACCAGGAGGTTAATGGGCCGCGTAATGGCCGCGGTCAGCTGCAAGGCGATGATGGCGCCGAAGACAAAGGTGGCGATCAGCATGATGAAAATGATCACCCATGCTTTTCTGATCTTGCGCATGACGCCGCGCGTCAGATTCTCCAGTCGTTTGCCGGCCTGGAGGGACATCCGCTCGGTTTCCAGCAGCAGTTTGTTGCCCGTGGCAGCGGCGTCCATCTTCATCTTCAGGATGTGCCGGCTGTTGGCTGACGCGGTTATGAAATAGCTCAGGTGTCTTTCGTATTCGAGGACCATGGAGCGGAGACCGTTTAGCTGCGCGGTGATCTCGGGCGAGTGGTGGCAGGTGGTGCAGTTTTTCGACGCTCTGTCCAGGCGATTGACGTTGTCCGCGATCTCGTCAAGCCGGCGGCCCAGTGAGGTGTTCACGGTATACAGGTCGGACTGGACCGCCTGGATGGACATGATGAGGTCCTTCCGGAGATCCTCGATCTGGTGGAGCGTCACCAGCCGGCTGAGCGTGCCGGTGGTGTTGATGATATAGAGCGTGGCGAAGCCAGCGCTCAGGACCGTGAAGAGAAACAGGGCGAGCAGGTACCGCAGGATCTTTCGTCTCATGAAACGCCCGCCCCTGCGGCAAAGGAGCTTCGGTCCTGCACGTTATTTGTTCCGGTAGTCATACTGTTTTATATTGATCCCGGCTTTTTTCGCCAGCTCAAACACCGGCAGGTAGTCGCTCACGTTCGTGTCAATGAACCGGAGTGCGCCGAACTGCTGCAGCACGGCTGCCCCCTCGGGGTCCTTGTCCAGGTCCAGCAGCGCCTGCTTGAGCTTCTGCTTCAGCCCCGCATCGAGCTTCTTGCGGACGCAGAGCCCGTTCGAAGGCACCCAGGGCGATTCGGCAATGACGATCAGATCGCGGGCAACGCGCGAATCGTCCGCTTTCACCCGGTCGTAGATGCTGTGCTTTGCCGCTCCGACGTCGGCCTGGCCTTCCAGCACCGCATGGATCGCCGCATCATGGCTTCCGGCAAAATAGGAGCTGCTGAAGAAGTGGTCCATGTCCCTGATGCCCTGTTCCTTAAGATAGGCGAGCGGAAAGACGTATCCGGCCGTTGTCGCTTTTTCGACAAAAGCCATTCTCTTGCCTTTCATGCCGTTGACATCCCGGATATTGCTGTCCCGCCGCGCGAAAAGATACCCGCGGTATGACGAAGTGTTGTCGAGGTTTACCGGGCGGGCAAGGGGTATGACCCCCAGTTTTTCGATGGCCAGCGCGCCCGTAAAGGAGCCGAAAAAGGCACCGTCCATGTTCTCAGAAGTAAAGCGGTCGAGGATATTGCCGTAGCGGCTCAGGATGGTGAATTTGATCTCCACGCCCGTCTTTTTCGAGAGATAGTCGCCGAGCAGGAGGAAGCGCTCCTTCTGTTTGAATACGTTCATCTCCGGTATGAGGCCGATGAGGAGCTTTTGCTGGGCAGCCTGGGGAAAGGCCAGAAGCGGAACAAGCATAAGGATGGCGGAAAAGAAAACCGTACGTGCGATCCGTTTCATTATTACCTCCCCAGGCATCCAAAAGTGGTATTTGCGACCCCGGTATTGTAATATATTGCGACTAAAAGTCAACAGGATTGTATAATCTTTTGGATTAAACAAATTTAATTGTGAGGGTAGTGTGATCCAATCATAGGCCCCAGTTTCAAGATCTGTCTGCGCACAAACGGGAGCGCGCGTCCTTGCGGCAGGTTTTACCAATGCGTCAATTTTAGAGCGCACCGACAGGCCTATGCCTCCGCCAGAGTTTTCCGTTTGCCCCTGACGCGGTAACCGGTTATACTGATACCTGTGGGCACTGCAGTCCATGATGCCATGCCTCCCGGAGCAGGAACCTCGTCATAAAACAAAGGACCAATGATGTCAAAGATCCCTGCCATCACCCCCCATCGCGCCACGTTCTTTCGCGTCCTGCTCGCCGCTGCGCTGCTGGCAATATCATTTCTGGCAACGACCAGCCTCGCCATCCCTGTTGCCGAGGATATGAACGACAAGATCAACCACGTCATCGCTTTTTTTCTGCTCGCCCTGCTGGTCGACCTCTCCTTTCCTGCGTGGTCGTTCCTGACCAAAGTGCTTGTTCTGATCGCCTACGGCCTTTCTCTTGAGGCCGTGCAGGCCTATCTGCCCTATCGCAGTTGTTCGCTCTTTGACCTCGGAGCCGATGCAGTCGGTTTGGCCCTCTACGGCATCTGTCAGCCGGCGCTCAGATATGTCCCGTTCCTCGGGAAGGGACCGGAGGAGAGTGCCAGGGAGAACCCCTAGCAATCGCATAATTGCCCCAGTTGCACATCCGTGCCGACGCGTCGTCGGCAGAACAACGAATGAAAACCCCTCACCTGCCCTCTCCCGGGGGATTTTCAGTTGATGGTAGTGTCAAAAGTTTCTTGAAAACCGGAGAGGTAAGGATGAAACCACAGTGGGCACGGAGAAGTGCTCTGTGCTTTTAACCGACACAACAATAAGACCATTCTTGAAGATGAGAGGAATGCAGTAACTGAGAAAATACTGCCGAGGGAGGACGCAGAGGGGGAGGCCGGTGAAAATCCTCAACCATTTTGAGATTTAAAGATTCTCTGTGTTTTCTGTGGTTAGATTTTGACATTACGCAGTTGATCGTTGGAGGTCCTCTCATGAAAAAAAACTCAGCTGTCCTGATCATTGCCATCCTGTTCCTCTGCGGCTGCATGGCCAAACAGGGCAAGGAACCCGGCGCCGCGCCCCTTTTCGAGGACCGGCGTATGAAGAACGTGACCCGGCTTACCGATGACGGCGACAACGGCGAGGCCTATTTTTCCCGGGACGGGCAGAAGCTTATTTTCCAATCAAGCCGCGAGAACCAGGCCTGCGACAAGATCTGGACCATGAACATCGACGGGTCAGACAAGAGGATGGTCAGCCCGGACCACGGTGCCAATACGTGCTCCTTCTTCTTCCCCGACGGACGGATCGTGTTTGCCTCCACGAACCACCTTCCCGGCGCCTGTCCTCCGCGGCCCGAGACGCCGAAAGGGGCGCGCTACGTCTGGCCGCTCTATCCCTACGATATTTTTACGGCCGATGCCGACGGCTCGAACCTCAGGAAGATCACCCATAATCCGAAGTACGATGCCGAACCCGTGGTCTCGTCCGACGGGAAGCAGATCGTGTTCGGGTCGCAGCGGGAAGGCGATTTCGATATCTACGTCATGAACGCCGACGGCACGAACGTGCGGCGGCTCACGGACCGCGTGGGCTATGACGGCGGGCCCTGGTTCTCTCCGGACAACACCAGGATCGTCTGGCGCGCCTGGTATCCGGTCACCGATGAAGAGAAGGCCCGGTGGCAGGACGCCATGGACAAGGACTACATCATCGCCGTGCCGCTGGACCTCTGGGTCATGGACGCCGACGGTTCGAACAAGCGCCTGCTGCTGCAGAACGGGGCCACCAACTGGGCGCCGTCGTG
>Ga0209212_1008367_pt1 | contig 11130 bp, 10 predicted proteins | sample RifGroC2_FD_183996 | JGI IMG/M metagenome (GOLD analysis project Ga0209212, IMG submission 183996) | Groundwater microbial communities from Rifle, Colorado, USA - Groundwater C2 (SPAdes) (version 2) | ecosystem: Environmental > Aquatic > Deep subsurface > Groundwater | place: Rifle, Colorado... | reverse complement strand
AGCACGTTGTTGCGCTTGTAGTCGTCGACCGTCATGCCGTAATGGGCGGCGCGTTGCGCCAGCACCTCCGGCGTCCAGATGCCGGTGTCGAACACCGCGTTCGGATGCACCAAGTTGATCCTGATTTTATCCGCCCCCCACTCCAGTGCGGCGACGCGGGCGAGCTGCGTCAGCGCCGCCTTCGACGCGGAATAGGCCGCGGCACCCGGACCCGGCGCTGGGACGTTCTTCGAGCCGATCACCACCACGCGGCCATACCGCGGCGCCGCTTTCAGCAACGGATGCGCCTCGCGCATGATCGCCAGGTTGGCGTCCAGGTTGATCGCCATCACCCTGCGCCATTCGTCGTCGCCTAGCGCGCCGATCTTCCTGCCGCCAGGGAATATCCCGGCGTTCAGCACCAGCATGTCGAGCCCGCCGTAATGGCGAATGGTTTTTTCGATGATTTCCCTGATCGCGCTCGCCGCAGTCATATCTGCCGCGATGCCCAGGAAATCTGCGCGCCCGCCGTGCAGGGATGCCACCGCCGGATTGATGTCCACCCCCACCACGGCGGCACCCCGGTTCAGCAATGACTGCACGCAAGCCTTGCCGATGCCGGAGGCCGCGCCGGTCACCAGCGCGACCTCGCCGGCAAAGGCTTTCGGCGCGCCGGCCTTCTTCAGCTTGGCCTGCTCGAGGTCCCAATATTCCACTCTGAACAGTTCCGCCTCACCCAATGCCCGATAGCCGCCGAGCTTTTCGCCGCGCAGGATGATGTCCTGCGTATGCAGATAAAGATCCTCGATGATCTGCGTGTCGCGCGCCGAGCGGCCGGCACTGACCAAGCCGAACTCGGGATCGAGAATCACGCGCGGCGCGGGATCGAGCATGGTCAGCGGAGCCTTGGCCGATCTGGAATTCTTCTCGAAATATTTTCTGTATGCCTGCGCATAGGCCGCGACATCGCGCCCGAACAGTGGCAGGCGCTTGGTGCGGATGACGTGATCCGGCGTGGCCGGGCCGCGTTGCGATATGGCCGCGATGTCCGGATGGCGCGCAAAGGCCAGCGCGGCACTGCCGGCATTGCTGCGCAGCAACAGCGGAAAACCGGCGGCAGCGGAAACCTGCTTTCTCAATTCCGTCACGGCTGACCAATCTGCGGCCGGTTCAATATCGGCTGCCGGGACCAGCGGAGCGTTCCGCTCCAGGTAATCTTCGGCGCGGCCAACCAGTTCGATCATGCGCTCGTAGGACTGCTGCGCGCTGTCGCCGAAGCTGAAGATGCCGTGGTTCATCAGCACCATGCCTATGGTGCGCGGCGTAGCCTGCGCGGGAAACACCTCGGCGCACAGCTTCGCCAGATCGAAACCGGGCATCACGTAAGGCAGCACGATGACCTCGTTGCCGAACAGCTCGCGGATGCGCGCCTCGCCATTGGGCGTATTGGTGAGCGTGACGATCGCGTCGGCATGGGTATGGTCGACGAAACGGTGCGGGATCAGCGCATGCAGGATCGCCTCGACCGACGGCGCGGGCGCATTCGGGTCGAGCGAAGCCAGCTTGAGTTCGCGCGCCATGTCGATGTCGGACAGTTTTTCCAGGCGCGACAGCTTCAGCATTGCGTCCATGCGCACCGCGACGAAGTCCTTGGGCTCTATCGTGGCAAGGTCCGAGCCGCTGCCTTTCACAAACAGCGTCGCCTCGTCCTCGCCGAAGATATTTGTACTGACACCCTTCACCGAGGTGTTGCCGCCGCCGTGCAGCACCAGGTTAGTATTCGCGCCGAGCAGCCGCGAGCTGTAGACGCGCTGCGCGAGAATGTCCTGTTGCTTGTTTGCTTCGATATCGTTCCAGAGGTTTTCCATGCTTGTTCCTGTTAACTGATATTACTTACTGCTCATAAAAGACCTGTCCACGAAAGACACGAAAAGCACGAAATAAAATCAAAACAACCCATAACAAGAGCAATATTTTCACTTCCGATTTTCAATATTGAACGTCGTCTGCGCCAGCTATTGATTCAATTTTTCGTGCTTTTCGTGTCTTTCGTGGGCCATGTTTTTCCATCATGCCAGCGCGCGCATCGCCCCGGCCTCCGCCTTCACCACGCCGCGTTCGGTGATCAAGCCGGTCACCAGCCGCGCCGGGGTCACGTCGAAGCCGTAGTTGGCGGCGCGCGAACCTTGCGGAGTGACCTGTACGGTGCGCACCTGCCCGTCGCCGCACAGCCCGGCGATATGCGTCACTTCTTCCGCAGCGCGCTCCTCGATGGGGATTTCTTTCACGCCGTCCTGCAGCGTCCAGTCGATCGTCGGGGTGGGCAGCGCGACATAGAACGGCACGCCGTTGTCGTGCGCCGCGAGGGCTTTGAGATAAGTGCCGATCTTGTTGCACACGTCGCCGCGCGCGGTGACGCGGTCGCAGCCGACGATCGCCATGTCCACCATGCTGTGCTGCATCAGGTGCCCACCCGCATTGTCCACGATCACGGTATGCGGCACGCCGTGCTGGCCGAGCTCCCATGCGGTAAGGCTGGCGCCCTGGTTGCGCGGGCGCGTCTCGTCCACCCAGACATGCAGCGGAATGCCCGCGTCGAACGCGGCATAGACCGGCGCCAGCGCCGTACCCCAGTCCACCGTCGCCAGCCAGCCGGCGTTGCAGTGGGTGAGGATGTTGACCGTGCTGCCCTTGCGCTGGTGAATCGCGCGGATGATCTCGCTGCCGTGTTTGCCGATGCTCGCGTTGATCGCCACGTCCTCGTCGGCGATGCGCGCCGCTTCCTGCCAGGCTGCGGCGGCGCGTTCGCTTTCAGCTAAAGGTGCCAGCAGCGCGCGCATCTTCTCCACGCCCCAGCGCAGATTCACCGCCGTGGGACGCGCCGCGAGGAGCACGCTGCACGTCGCGGCCAGCGCGGCATCCGAGGCGTGATCCTTCATCGACAGCGCGACCCCATAGGCCGCCGTCACGCCGATCAGCGGCGCGCCGCGCACCTGCATGTCGCGGATCGCGCGCTCGGCGTCACGCATGGTGTTCAGGCGCAAGGTGATGAATTCGTGCGGCAGCCGCGTCTGGTCGATGATCTCCACCGCCGCGTTATCGGCGGTGGGCCAGATGGTGCGATAGGGTTTACCGTTGACTTTCATTTATTAGTCGCCTTCGAACTCGCACAAGGCAAACACCTTGTGCCCCTGTTTCTCCAGCCGCGCCCGCCCGCCGATATCCGGCAGGTCGATCACGAAACAGCATTCCACCACCACCCCGCCCATGTCCTCGATCAGGCCGGCGGCGGCTTCCGCGGTGCCGCCGGTGGCGATCAGGTCGTCCACCAGCAATACGCGGTCGCCCTTCTGGATCGCGTCGGTGTGAATCTCGATGCGGTCGCTGCCGTATTCGAGCTGATAGTCGCGCCCCACCGTTGCGGCGGGCAGCTTGCCCTTCTTGCGCACCGGCACGAAGCCGAGACCGAGTTCGTAGGCGACCGGCGTGCCGATGATGAAGCCGCGCGATTCGATGCCGGCGACCTTGTCGATCTTCATGCCCTTGTAGCGGCTGACGATTTCGTGGATCGTGGCGCGCAGCCCGACCGGGTCTTTCAACAGCGTGGTAATGTCGCGGAACATGATGCCCTGATGGGGGTAGTGCGGAATGGTGCGAATTCTGGATTTGATTGGCATATAGACTCCTGGTAAGTGGAAAGTGGATCGCTGCGCTCAGTGGGAAGTGGGAAGTGGGGGGTGTTTTTTCCACTCCCTACTTTCCACTCCCTACTCCCCGTTCTTCAAGCACTCGCCCCGCTACGGCGGACAGCTTCTCGACCATCGCCGGATCGCGCGCTTCCGGCGCAGTGATGATGGCGTACTGCAACACGCTGCGGCAGCCGCATTCACAGGCTTTCGCGTCGCCCTGCACGCGCGGCGCAACGTTCTTGACCAGCGCACGCGCCTTGTCGGCATTCTCCAGCAGCACCTTGACGATGGCCTCGACGGTGACGTCGTCATGGTTGGGATGCCAGCAGTCGTAGTCGGTCACCATCGCGACGGTGGCGTAACACATCTCGGCCTCGCGCGCGAGCTTGGCTTCCGGCATGTTGGTCATGCCGATCACGTCGCAATTCCACGAGCGGTACAGTTCCGATTCCGCCAGGCTGGAGAATTGCGGGCCTTCCATCACCAGATAGGTGCCGCCGCGCGATACCTGGATGCCGGCCTGTTGCGCCGCCGCATGGAGATGATCGCCGAGACGATGGCACACCGGATGCGCCATCGACACATGCGCGACCAGCCCGCTGCCGAAGAAGCTCTTTTCCCGCGCGAAGGTGCGGTCGATGAACTGGTCGACGATGACGAACATGCCCGGCATGAGATGTTCGCGCAGCGATCCGACCGCGCTCACCGAAATGATATCCGTCACGCCGAGGCGCTTGAGCGCGTCGATGTTGGCGCGGAAATTGATTGCGGATGGCGGTATTTTGTGCCCGCGCCCGTGGCGCGGCAGGAAGGCAATGGATTGCCCCGCCAGTTCGCCGATCAGAATTTCGTCCGACGGCTCGCCGAATGCCGATTCCGCCTTCACCCAGCGGGTGTTCTGCAACCCGTCGATGTTGTAAACGCCGCTGCCACCGATAATGCCCAACATATTGTTTTCCTCCGTTATTCTGAAAATGCAATTTAAGCCACAGAGTACACAGAGGCCACAGAGAAAAACAGACTCCGCAGACTCTGGTATGTGTTCAACTCTTTTCGATTATCCCAGAAGCTGCCATAAAAATTCGCGAGGAGGGATGGATGCAAGGCGCACGGAACGCAGAAACCGGAATGTACTTAAAGTACATGAGGATTTCGAGTACCGCGCAACGCCGCATAACCAGCCACTTGGCTGCTGTATTTTGGCAGCCTAGTGGAATGGCTAGTAGTTCCATCAGACGCCCTCCGCAGCAATTTTTAAACTACAACCGGTACGCGGGCGGTCAATGCGCACATCAACTCATAGCTGACGGTTCCCGCCGCGCGCGCCACTTCTTCGACCGGCAAGCCTTCACCCCACAACGTAACGGCACTGCCGACGTCAACCTGCGGCAATCTGCTCAAATCCGCATACAGCATGTCCATCGAGACGCGCCCCAACGTCTGTGTCATTTGTCCGTCCACCAGCAGCGGCGTGCCATTCGGCGCATGGCGCGGATAGCCGTCGGCGTAGCCGCAGGCGACGATGCCGACGCGCATCGCATGTTCGGCGCGGAACAGCGCGCCGTAGCCGATCTCGTCGCCGGCGCACAATTCCTGCACGGCAATGATGCGGCTGCGCAAGGTCATCGCCGGTTGCAGCCCGAGTTGCTGTGCGCTGACATCGGCAAACGGCGACGCACCGTACAGCATCAGGCCGGGACGTACCCAGTCGCCGTGCGTTTCCGGGTAGCGCAGCAATGCGGCTGAATTGGCCAGCGAGCGCGCCACGCGATACGGCGCGGCAAAATTGTTGAACCGGGCAAACGGCTCGGCGATGCCGCGCGGTTCGTCGGCGTTGGCGAAGTGTGTCATCAGCGTGATGTCGCGCACGGCGCGGTGGCGGCGCAGTTGTTCCAGCGCCGGCGCCGCCTGCTGCGGCGAGAAACCGAGCCGGTTCATGCCGCTGTTGACCTTGAGCCAGACGTCCAGCTTCTCACGCCCCGGATAAGCGTCGAGCACGGCAACCTGCCACGCAGCGTGAATCACGCAAGCCAGGTCATAGCGGGCGATGAGAGCCATGTCCTCGGCATTGAAGGCGCCTTCCAGCAGCAGGATCGTCTGGCGGAAGCCCGCCTCGCGCAACTGCACCGCATCCCGGATGTCCAGCAGCGCAAAGCCATCTGTCGCAGACAACGCCCCGGCGACGCGCGGCAGGCCGTGGCCGTAGCCGTCCGCCTTGATGACCGCCATGATGCGCGCGGACGGCGCGGCGCGGCGCGCCACGCGGAGATTGTTTTCCAGCGCGCTCAGGTTGATATGGGCTTGTATCGGGCGAGGCATGATTTCGAGTTTCTGGTTCAGGGTTTTGAGTTTCATGTTCGGGGTCCCAGGTTTCCACTACCTGCTGAGCGCAGCGATCCACTCCCCACTTTCCATGATGTGCGAATGATAGCAGGGGCAATGCTTTCGTGATATAAAACGGCCTGCTAAAAATAATCCCCCGTTTAATGAATCTCGGTTTCTACATCATCCTCGCGGCGCAATTCCTGTCGGCGCTCGCCGACAACGCCTTGCTGTTTGCCGCGATTGCCCTGCTCATGGATTTAAGCTCGCCGGCCTGGCACACGCCGGTATTGCAGCAGAGCTTCATTGTTTCCTATATCGTGCTGGCGCCCTTTGTCGGCGCATTCGCCGACTCGCTGCCCAAGGGGCGCGTGATGTTCATCAGCAACATCATCAAGCTGGCGGGTTGCGTGGTCATGCTGATCGGCGTCCACCCGCTGCTTGCTTACGGCCTGGTCGGGCTGGGAGCTGCGGCCTATTCTCCCGCCAAATACGGCATCCTCGCCGAATACCTGCCGCCCGACCAGTTGGTCAAGGCGAACGGCTGGATGGAGGGATTGACTGTCGCGGCCATCGTGCTCGGCGCGATCATCGGCGGCATCCTGATCAACGCCGCCCTTTTCGCCCCGCTGGTGCAAACGCTGGGCATTCCGCTGATCGACAGTGTGGCCAAACTGGCCATCGCCGTCATCGTGCTGATCTACATCGCCGCTGCAATTTTCAACCTGTATATCCCGTATGTAGCCATTGACCATAAACCGCTCAGCCGCAACCCGGTATTCCTGGCCAGGGATTTCTGGCACTGCTTCAGGCTGCTGTGGAAAGACCCGCTCGGCCAGGTTTCACTGGCGGTCACCACCTTGTTCTGGGGCGCGGGCGCCACGCTGCGCCTGGTGGTATTGGCGTGGGCGGCGGTCGCCTTGCATTACGACATCGGCGCAGCCGCCAAGCTTACCGCGTGGGTAGCGATCGGCATCGCCATCGGCTCGGTGCTGGCGGCCAAGTACATCAAGCTGGAACATTCGGTAAGGGTACTGCCGGTCGGCATCGCGATGGGCATCGTCGTAATGCTGATGGTTCCGGTGGCCGACAGCACACTGGCCGTTTTTCTGCTGATTGCCATCGGCGCGATGGGCGGCTTCTTCGTGGTGCCGATGAACGCGCTGCTGCAACATCGCGGCCACCTGCTGATGGGCGCGGGGCGCTCCATCGCGGTGCAGAACTTCAACGAGAACCTGAGCATCTTCGCCATGCTCGGGCTGTATGCCGTGATGGAAGGGATGGAGCTGCACATCTACGTCATCATTCTGGTGTTCGGCCTGCTGCTGTCCGGCATCATGGCTGTGCTATACAAGAGACACGGGCATGATGCGTACAGGTAGCAGCACGCCGCGCTGTGATTATCCCTGCACCTTCTGCATCGTGGCTGCTGCCAAACACAGATCCTGCCAAGCCTTGGCCTTTTCCATCGGACTGCGCAACAGGTAAGCGGGATGGTAGGTGATGACAAGCGGGATGCCGCTGAAATCATGCAGCCTGCCGCGCAGCGAACCCAGCGCCGCATCGCGCCCCAGCAAGGCAGTCGCGGCAGTCTTGCCCAGCGCAACGATCAGTTTGGGTTTGATCAAGGCGATCTGGCGCTGCAGATAGGGCAGGCAGGTTGCGATTTCATCCCGCTCCGGCGCGCGGTTATTGGGCGGACGGCATTTGACGATGTTGGCGATATAGACATTTTTCCCGCGCCTGAGTTTGATCGCCAGCAGCATGTTGTCGAGCAGCTTGCCCGCCTGCCCGACGAACGGCTCGCCCTGCGCATCTTCATCCGCCCCCGGTCCTTCACCGACAAACAGCCACTCGGCCTGTTCGTCGCCGACGCCGAACACCGTCTGCGTGCAGCCGGCGCGCAGCCTGCAGGCGGTGCAGTCGCGCACCATCGCCTTGAGTTGCGGCCAGTCGAGTTCGCCGATGCGTTGTTCGCGGCTCTTGTCGGTCACCCCCGCCGGAACAACAGCCGTCTTCTGCTCTCCGGCAACTGAATCGCCAGCGACCGGGCCTTCAGCCTTCGATGGTTCGATCGGCTGACCGGAAGGCTTGCCGAAGGGAACAGATGAGACGGGATGAGACGCTGCCGCAGCCGTTTCAACGGGGGCAGGCGCGCCGCGCCGCTGCCACAGCGGATACAGATTCAGCTCGCGCAGCACTGCTTCATTTCTATCCATTGTCTTCATCCTTCAGCCCGCACGCCATCACCAGCGCATCCTCGCAGCCATCCGCATTCCGGTAATAATCCCGCCGCGTGCCGATTTCGCTGAAACCCGCGCTGCGATACAACGCAATCGCAGCGGCATTAGACGGGCGCACTTCGAGAAACACGCGCTTCATATTCATGCCGCATGCAGCCTCCAGCATCTCGCCCAGCATCGCACGCCCCAATCCCCTGCGTTGCTGCGCCGCCGCCACGCCGATGTTAAGCAGTTCCGCTTCATCCGCCGCCGGCATCAATATCGCATAGCCGCGAATCTCGCCGTTGTCCGCTTCATCCACGCGGCATACATAGCCGCTGTTCAGCACGTCGATAAAATTGCCGCGCGTCCACGGAAAACGCTGCACCGCCTGTTCGATGGCGAGCACCGCATCCACGTCGTCCTGTGTCATCGCGCGCATCAACGCCCTTCACGTTCAGATGTCTTCAGCGCCACCTTGTCGCGCAAATACAGCGGCAACGCTTCCGCCGCATCCACACCGCCCCCCTGCGCAAACTGTGCCGCACCGAGCGCGGCAATCGCGGCGGCCTGCGGCACGGCGGCGCCATCCACGCCCTGCAACTGTGCGGCATAGCGTTCAGTCAATGCGATGCCGTGGGCGGCAAAACCGCTGCCCGCGCCGAACCAGTCATCGCCCGGCACCAAGGGAGCATCTTGCGGTTTGCACAAGCGCGGTTCGCTCAGCGCAATCCAGTCGTCGCCCTGCTTTTCGTAGGCCGCGTGATAAATCTCGCCCATGCGCGCATCCAGCGCCGCGATCACGCGCGGCTTGCCGGAAGCCTCTGCCAGCGCCTGCAGCGTGCACACGCCGGCCACCGGCAAATTTGCACCGAGCGCCAGGCCCTGTGCCACACCGCAGGCGATGCGCACCCCGGTGAACGAGCCGGGGCCTTTGCCGAAGGCGATGCCATCCATATCCTGAATCCTGAATCCTGAATCCTGAAGTAGCGCATCCAGCATCGCTATCGCCATTTCGGAGTGCTTCTGTACGGCCAACTCGCAGCGGCTGGTGACCATGCCATCCTGCCACAGCGCGACCGAGCAATATTCGGTGGAGGTTTCCAGCGCCAGTACGACGCGCATCAGTTATCCGCCAGCAGCAACACTACGGCCTGCGCCGCGATCCCTTCGCCGCGCCCGCTGAATCCGAGTTGCTCGGTGGTGGTTGCCTTCACGTTGACGGCGCTTTTTTCCACGCGCAGGTCGGCGGCGATGTTCTCGACCATCCGGAAAATATGCGGCGCCATCTTCGGCGCCTGCGCGATGATGGTCGCATCGACGTTGCCGACGCGATAGCCCTGCTCGCGCACCAGATGCAGCGCCTCGCGCAGCAGGATGCGGCTGTCGATGTCCTTGAACTTCGCGTCGCTGTCGGCGAAATGCCTGCCGATGTCGCCCAGCGCCGCCGCGCCGAGCAGCGCGTCGCTGATCGCATGCAGCAGCACGTCGGCATCGGAATGGCCGAGCAGCCCCCTGTCGTGGGGAATTTCCACGCCGCCGATGATGAGCTTGCGCCCTGCTACCAGCCGGTGAACGTCGAAGCCCTGTCCGATTCTCATTTTTCTTTTCCTTGTTGGAGCAATAATTCTGCCAGCAGCAGATCCTGCGGATAGGTCACCTTGAAATTGACCGATTCGCCCAGCACCAGTTTGGGCTTCAAGCCCAATGCCTCGACCGCGGCAGCCTCGTCGGTAAGTTTCTTTGCATTCCCCAGCGCCTGCGCCAGCAACCCGGCGCGGAACATCTGCGGCGTCTGCGCCTGCCACAACCCTTCCCGTTCTTCGGTGCGGGCGATGCGCTGCCGGTCGTCGGCGCGCTTCAGCGTATCCGCCACCGGCACAGCGAGGATGCCGCCTACCGCGTCGTCGCGCAGCTCCAGAATCAATTTGGCCAGATGCGCCTGCGTCAGGCAGGGACGCGCCGCGTCATGCACCAGCACCCAGTCGTCCGGCTCCAGCTCGGAAGCCAGCAGGCCGTTCGTCACGCTCTCGGCGCGCGTCGCCCCGCCGCAATACAAGGGCTGCAACTTGTCGCCGAAACGCGACCAGTCATAGCCATGGAACAGCGTATCGCCGGGTGCCAGCACCACGAACACCGTGGCGATCTCCGGGCTGGTGCACAGCGTGTTCAGCGCGTGAAAAATCAGCGGCTGCCCGGCCAGCGGCAGGTATTGTTTCGGCAAATCATTGCCCATGCGGGAACCGGAACCGGCGGCAGGAACGAGGGCGTAGAAATCGGACATGGCGGAATTGTAAATTAAAAGGCTGTCGGCGCGCATGGCTTATAATGCGCGCCTCTGTTTCAGGCCGTTCATCGTGCTTCTCTCGTCCAAACATTCCCGCCCCCGCTACGCCCGACTGCACGGCTCATCTGATGCCCTGGCGCTGGCGCAATTCGCCGCATCGCATACTCCGCTGGTGGTGATCGCCGCCAACGCGCTGGAAGCGCAGCGGCTGCTGGAAGAAATTCCGTTCTTCAACCCGGGCCTGCGCGTGCACCTGCTGCCGGACTGGGAGACGCTGCCTTACGACCATTTCTCGCCGCATCAGGACTTGATTTCCGAGCGTTTGGCCACCCTGCACCACATCCGCACGCATGCCTGCGACGTGGTCGTGGTGCCCATCACCACCGCGCTGTATCCGCTGCCGCCGGTGAGCTACCTCGCCGCCTACACCTTTTTCCTGAAGCGCGGCGACAGGCTCGACCTGAACGGGCTGCGCGAACAGATGACGCTGGCGGGCTACACTCATGTACAGCAGGTGCTTACCCCGGGCGAATACTGCGTGCGCGGCGGGTTGATCGACCTGTTTGCGATGGGCAGCACGCTGCCCTATCGCATCGACCTGTTCGATGACGAGATCGAGACCATCGCCACC
>Ga0209212_1008364_pt1 | contig 11132 bp, 15 predicted proteins | sample RifGroC2_FD_183996 | JGI IMG/M metagenome (GOLD analysis project Ga0209212, IMG submission 183996) | Groundwater microbial communities from Rifle, Colorado, USA - Groundwater C2 (SPAdes) (version 2) | ecosystem: Environmental > Aquatic > Deep subsurface > Groundwater | place: Rifle, Colorado... | reverse complement strand
TCATACTTACCGCCTACCACCTGCGTAGCCGGGCTTTCTATGCTGATGACGCACGATCAGGATTCGAATGCTGCTTTCAAGATTTCGATATACGACCGAGTACGGAAAAACTCTCAGCGGGAATGTTCTTCGTCCTCTCGTTGTTGGCGTTCCGAGGCCGGGATGTTCAACCAAGAGCTTGGCGACACGTTCAAATTCTTCAAGAAAACGTCCGGCAACCACAGTGCCAGCTTGTTCGCTATAAAAATCTTGGGCCTCAGCAACGTCATGCTCCGCCCCAGGGTGGAGCGAGAAGGTCATCGCGGAATTCTTGCTCGAAGCCGAGCGATGGCTTCCTGCCCTGGAACTGCCGCGATCAAACCTGATTCCAGTTCGGCTTCCCTTCGATCCGCTTCTCGCTCCCAAGCTTCCTCGACTTCGGGGTCTGAATCAAGGCTAGCGATCAGCCGCTCAAGCAGATGCGATCGTTCGACACGGGCTAATTGCAGGACTTCGGCTTCTAGGACTTCTAGGTTCGTACTCACGCGGACCTCCCAATGCGGTAGATGCTGATAATTCGCAGTTTATCACAGCGAGTGGCGGTCACAGTGGTGCGACCGCTGCGCTGGGTCTGCGATGCCCAACGTTAAGTTGGGCTGCGACACGTCGCTTCATTGGCTGTGGAATGAATTCAATTTTAAGCGTACAACCTACAGCATCGACATATCTCTTGAGTGATGCCATGGAAGGCGCATGCTTCCCCGCGCCTTCTAGCCTTGAGACGGCGCTCTTCGTGGTGCCCATGCGATCAGCGACCGCTTCTTGAGTGAGTCCGCGACAACATCCACAGCCTACGCACAACGAAGCGCATTTCAAACATGTGCGCTTTTGACATGCAGCGATACACCTAACGCACGCAGCACTTTCAATAGCGTGTCGTAGCGCGGCTTCGCACCGGGAGCAAGAGCCTTGTACAGGCTTTCACGCCCCAGCCCGGTATCCTTGGCGAGTTGAGTCATACCACGGGCGCGCGCCACATCCTTGACGGCAACAAGGAATATGTCAGGGTTTTCGTCTTCAAGTGCGGCAGTGAGATAAGCGGCAATCGTTTCTTCATTGTCGAGATAATCGGCTGCATCAAAGGGGGTAAATTTAGTCATGGTCACTCCTTGGGCAAAGTGCGCGCCATTTCCTTGGCGCGCTTGACATCACGTTTCTGGGTGGACTTATCACCGCCCAGCAACAGAAAATAGACCACATCACCCGCGACGGGTGAAATAGGCACGGTAGCCGGGGCCGTAGTGAATCCGCAGCTCGGAAACTCCTTTGCCGACTGGTTCACAATCGCCAAAATTCCCAGCTTCGGCACTCCGAATGCGCTTGGTAATAAGCGCCTTCCCGATCTGATCTTTCAGGTCAACCAGCCAGCTATTAAATTCGTCCGATTTCAGAAACGTGTTCATGCCCCACATCGTATCCGAATAGATACGCTTGTCAAGCGGTTTGCAAATCAAAACAATATCGGGAGAAACGCTTGTACGCGCTGCCGAAACCATTGGGCAATGCACGATGCAACCCGCAGCTTTGTGGAGTGGAGCGGAGAGTTTGAGGGATTTTACGCGCCGGGCGGGGTGATGGATATGGCATCACAGGGCGCGACCTCTAACGTAAAAGTGAGGGGCTGCGCGCTTTTGCGCAGTCCCGCTTGAGCGTAGGGTTAGAACTTCTTTGGATCGGAGACGCCAAGGTCGCGGCAAATCTTAACCGCCAAGTGGTTGTTGATTTCACTATGCCTTGGAACGGCACTTCGTCTGTTTGATTCCGAATGGCACCACCAAGAATGGCTGCCACCTTCGCGGAGCAATGCGCAGCCATGTGAAGTGAGGTGTGCCAGTAAATCTCGCCGCTTCATACGGCTATCGAAAGCTCTTCAAAACCATAGCCTACGGCTTCCAGCGCATCTGCACGATTTAACTCGATGGCCTCAGCTAATGTTTCTCGGAGAGACTTCAATAACTTCTCACGTGTAGATTCTTGGCAATTTACGCCAGGTACCTCTTCAATCCAGCCAATCCACCAATCGGCATCTTGCTTAATTACTGCTGTGTAGTTTGAATTCATAACTTGATCTCCTTAATCAACATCATAGCAAAAGAGCGTAAGAAGTTCTAATGTTCAAATTGAGGGGCTGCGCGCTTTTGGCGCGTCCCGCTCGAATGCAGTGTTAGGCCGCTATACATGCAAGCCCACCGCGATAACAGCCCCAACCCCGAAGCCATAGGGAATATGGGAAAGCGTACTTGCAAGCAAAGCATTGGAGCCTTGCGGCCCGCGCCGCCCGAAAAAACCCCAGCCGAAAGACGGTAGAAGAACGAACCAAGGCAGCGATGACGTAGCCAAGCCGAAGAGCGGGCCGCCAATCAAATGATTGTTGGGAAAGGGCAGACCTGTAGCTTGGAAAAAGAGCGGATAGATAAGTGCTACACCGCCCCCGCCAACAAGGAAATGGAATGCCCAGCCAGCCTTTACCTCGTGGGTGAATGGCTTGGAGTCGAGGACGTTGGCATGGGCGAACTGCCCGCGCAGCAAACTCAAGAACCAACGGCCAACCAAAGCGATATTTACGCCGCTGGTAATTCCGGCCTTGGCGGCATAAGTTTCGGTAACGTCCATAAGCACGGCACCGACAACACCTCCCAGAAAAGCCCAAGCCAATATTTCCATCAGTTACCTCGTATGGCCGCTTTCAAAATCGGCCATCTTCTCAAATCGGTGTATCAGTTTTCAATCGGCGCTCTGTATCAATTTACATCCGGCAGTGACAGGGGTAATCGGGCTACGTTCCTTATTATTCCACCTTATTGTTCTCACCTTATTATTCTTGAGCGTAGTATTAGCCACGGAGGCTCACACATGCACAGCTTGCGCCACCAGCCGTACGCCCAGCGCCGCGCAGACACGACTGATCGTGTCAAAGCGCGGGTGCGCATTCGGTCTGAGAGCCTTATACAGAGCCTCGCGGGTCAGACCGGATTGCTTGGCGATCTCGCTCATACCCCGTGCACGGGCAATGTCACCCAGGGCGGCTGCCAGTAAGGATGCGTCGTTATCTTCCAAAACAACAGTCAGATACTCAGCAATCGCCTGTTCGCTATCGAGATACTCGGCAGCATCAAAATCAGGCAGGTCGGCAATGCGGGTTTTCTTCGTCATGGTTTACTCCTCAATCATCGCCGCGAGTTTCACGGCCTTGGTAATATCGGCGGTTTGTGTGGATTTATCACCGCCGCCCAGCATCACAATCAACACCGATCCGCGTTGGATATAGTACATGCGCCAGCCCGGCCCGAAGTGTTCGCGCATCTCGAACACACCATCGCCAACGGGCGAGACATCACCCAGATTGCCCAGCGTGACTTTGCGCAAACGCTTCACCAAACGGCGTTGTGTCACGCCATCACGGATGCCACAGAGCCAGTCATTGAATTCATCGGTGCGCTTGATCGAGAACATGGGAAAATTGTAGTCGAACGATTACAACAGGTCAACGTCAATTTGATGCAAAACACTTTATGGCAGTGCCTGGCGTAATGGAGCTAATGGGCTGCGCGCTTTCACGCCGACATAGGTGCTTTAGCGCCAATGATGTCGAAGACCCTTGCGATCTTTGCGCAGTCCCGCTTGCTCCATGCAAGGGCATTCCCGGAAACTGTTATTCGATGGGGTAATCGGGCTACGTCCCTTATTATTTTCCGAGACCCAATGCCGGGCGATTGTAGAACGACTGGCCCAGGGCGACCTGTTGTCTGCCAACGTGAAGCTAAGGGGCTGCGCGCTTTTGCGCAGTCCCGCTTGAGCGTAGGGTTAGGCATGAGTTACGCTCGATACACCAGCGTGCAGACGCAGTCCGAGTGCATTGATAACCTTCAAGATGGTCGCAAATTCAGGGTTTCCTTGACCGGACAGGGCTTTGTAAAGTCCCTCACGGGCCAGTCCGGTATCTCGCGCCAATTGTGTCATGCCGCGGGCGCGGGCAATGTCGCCCAGCGCTTTGGCAATAAAGGCGGGGTCGTCGCCAGCTTCATCAAGGCAGGCTTCAAAATACAATGCCCTGTCTTCTTCGGTTTTAAGGTAGTCCACCGTATCGTAAGGTGTGGTTTTAGTTTTTGCCATGGAATTCTCCTAGAGGTTGCGCGCCAGCGTCAGCGCAAGTTTGATGTCACGTTTTTGAGTGCTCTTGTTGCCGCCTGCCAGCAGGATAATGATTTGCCCGTTGCGCTCGGTGTAATACACGCGCCAGCCACTACCAAAGTGCAGTTTCAATTCGCTGACACCCTCGCCAACAGGTTCAACATCGCCCGGATTTCCATCTTGCAGCCGACGAATCCGCGCCTCAATCCGAGCTTTCACCAACTTGTCCGACAAGCCCGTGAACCAGTCTTGGTATTCGTCGGTTTTCTCAAGTTTCATCATGAGTAAAGCGTAATCCATGGATTACGCAATGTCAACCATAATTTACAGTGTGGCGAGAGGGGAATACGCAAGGTATGGCAACGCTTTACTCTTGGGGGGAGATGCCTAACGTAGAAGTCACCGGTGCTGCGCGGCTGTATCGCGCAGCGTCCGTGTGGACTGCCGGGTTGGGCTGCTAGCCAATAGCGCAAAAGTCGGCGCTGCCGAGACGGCGACCAAGACGCCAATGCTCACCGCAGCATCAGCGCGAACACACCCCAGCCCAGGTATTCACGCGTGTAAGCGGCGTAGCGCTCGGGTTCCGAGGTCAGTTGGGCTCTAACCTCTTTCGCCAACTCGTCGTCGGGGTTTGCTTCAAGCCATCGGCGCATGGTGAGCCATTTGGCCGCCTCGTATCTGTCCCAGCCGTCTTGGTCGGCCAGAACCATTTCAACGACGTCGTAGCCAAGGCGACCAAAAGACGCGAGAAGTTCCGGAAGCATGAGAAAGTCGGAGATTGAGTTGGCAAGGCACCCCTTGGCAACATCTTCCGTCGGCGGCAACTGCCGCCAATAGGGCTCGCCGATGAGGATGATCCCGCCGGTGCGCAGACTCCGTGCCAGAAGTTCGATAGTGCCGGCGACTCCCCCGGCGATCCAAGTGGCACCGACACAGGCTGCCACATCGACCTTCTCGTCAGAGACGTAGCCCGCCGCATCGCCATGGATGAACCTGACTTGATTGGCGACGCCGAGTTCTTCAGCACGGAGTTTCGCTTGCTCGGTGAACAACTGGCTCATGTCGATGCCGGTGCCGATGACGCCGTGATCGCGTGCCCAGGTGCACAGCATCTCTCCCGAACCACTGCCGAGGTCGAGTACGCGGGCATCTGACTCCAGACGCAGCGCTGCGCCGAGAGTGGCGAGCTTTTCGGGAGTGATCGGGTTGTGAATGCGGTGAGCACTTTCAGTGATGTTGAATATTCGTGGGATGTCCATTGGGGAAAATCTCCTTACGGGGGTGAATAGATTTGGTCGCTGCCCAACGTTCAAGGTAACCGGCGCTCCGCCGGCTTTTCGGCGGAGCGTCCGTGTTGACCGCAGGGTTGGGCGTCATTAACGCTTCCGCCGAATGACATAGGCGTTGTCTGCCAACGCAAAACCGACCTTGGGGTAATAGGCCATCGCATCGGGCGCGGACATCAGGATAAGGGATACCTCTTCTCCAATAATGGACTGAGTGCGTCGAATTAACTCCCGGCCGATGCCATGCTTCTGATAGTTGACGTCAACTGCAAGATCGGAGAGGTAACAGCAATAGCTGTAGTCCGTCAGCGCCCGACTTACGCCAATTAAGCGAGCTCCGTCCCATGCTGAAATGACAACGTTTGCGTTCGCAAACATTTGCGCGATGCGTGGAATATCTTTCGTTGGTCTGCTAATGCCAGATGCCTCGAAGACGCGAGCAATTTCGACAGGTTCAAGTGGCTGGTTATCGCGGTATTCAATCATTCGACATTAATTCCATTGTCTGGAGCGTGGGATGTGCCGAGTATGACGCCCAACGAATAGCGTTTATCCGCCGCCCTCCCCAAGCTTGTTCGACCCGCAACGTATCAGCGGCGGATAAACCTCGTTGGACTGAACCACGGAGAGCGGTACTTATGGGGATTGTAAGGTTTTGAAACGAGGCGTCAACCAAATATCGGGAAGGCGCTGCAATAGGTAAGGCAGAAACGGACACCCCGGAGCAAGTTTGTGGCTTGCACCGGCGCCGGAAGGCCGCACAAACAGGCCGGTCAAAGCGCCATCCATGCCGCATGGGCGAACGCATCCCCGGCTGGTTCGAACACTCAACCGAAGGGCAAAACGAGAGTGCGGACAAAAAGAATTCATGAGGCTTTATGCGGTGGGGCGCGCGGCAGGCATAAACCCTTTGCCCGGCCACGCGAAGGCGGAATCGCCTGCACCACATGGAACCGGCCTTCGCGGCAGTGCGGACAGTCCAGCCACCCGATGCTCGCTACCCGCCGCATGAACGCCTCCACCGATTCCACCACGACCGGATCAGGAGCGGGCGCTTTCAACGCTTCGCGTGCGGCGGCAAGATTCGCGGCCTTGTGTGCTGGCCCCAGCAAACCGTAGTGACGGATACGCTTGAAGCCGCCGGGCAACACATGCTGCATGAAGCGCCCGATGAACTCGCCCGCCTCTAGTCTCACCACCTTCTTGCGCTTGGCATTGGCCGGCGCGCGCACCCGGAAGCGCACGCTGTTTCCGTCCATGCCCAGGATACGCTCGTTGGAAATCGCCACCCGGTGCGTATAGCGGCCAAGATACTCCAGCACCTGCGCCGGACCGCCCAGCGGCTGTTTGGCATAAACCACCCAGTCGTGGCGGCGCAAAGCGGCAAACAGATTCCGCCACAAACCATCGTCCTTTGCTGCATCGTGGCGCAGACTACCCGCCTTGCGCGCCCCATCGAGCGCGTCCATAAACTTGCCCCGGTACACGCTCGACAGCGCCTTTACCGGAAACAGGAAGCCCCGTTTCGGACTCACCCACTTGCCGTCCGCCGCCAGCGCCCCACCCGCGACCAGAGCATGGACATGAATATGCCGCCCGAGGTCTTGCTTCCAGGTATGCAACACCAGCGTAAAGCTTGGTGTTCCGCCCAGCCAGCGCGGGCTGGCGGCAAACGCATTCAGCGTATCCGCCACCGCGCCGAACAGCAGCGTGTAGAGCGTGCGTGCATCACAACCCGCCAGCCCGTTAAGTGCGTGGGGCAAAGGTTAAAGGGGTCAGGCTCGAATTGTATTTCGTCACGGCAAGCATGTTCAGGTAATTCATAAGTCGCACCGTAACCCGCGCCTGTGGCACAGTCAATATGCCAAACGGCCTATATACTTTCGCTCGGCGCAGGCCGGCCCTATGAAAAATGGAACTATCTTCTTTGTTTGTAGTATTGCCAGAATTTTTTATTACGCATCGCCGTTTGGCAATCAAACGATTGTCCGTACAATGCGCAAACTCACCATGAACACCAGACCATTCCCATCAGCCCCTGCTGCCATCATAAGCCCTCCGAGCCGGCGGGCGGCCAGCTTGCAGTCATTGCGCGATGTGTACTTCAGAAATGGATCTACAAAACAAGAGTGGCAGGGATGTTATGAGTCCATTGAACAGGTGGAACCTTGAGCGAAATTCTGTCCGTCAAGTCACTGGTTACTTCCTTGCGCAACGGCGTGCCCATCGTCGATGGCGTCTCGTTCGGCATCGACCAGGGCGAGACTTTTGCGCTGCTCGGCGAATCGGGTTGCGGCAAGTCGATGACGGCGCTGTCGCTGCTGCGTCTGTTGCCGGACGGTGTGGTGCATGCGGGCGGTGCGGCGCAACTGGATGGCGTGGATATATTCGGCTTGCCCGAACGCGAGATGCGCGACGTGCGCGGCGGCACGGCGGCGATGATTTTCCAGGAGCCGGGGCTGAGTTTGAACCCGGTGATGACGGTGGGGCAGCAGATCGCCGAGGTGTTGGTGTTGCATGGTAGTTCGGCTGTAGGTCGGGATTCATCCCGACATGATGACCGTGTCGGGATGAATCCCGACCTACCGAAGGGGCAGGCGATTACGCAGCGCTGCATCGAGTTGCTGGATCAGGTCGGCATTCCCGACGCGAAACGGCGCGTGACGGAATATCCGTTCCAGCTTTCCGGCGGGATGAAGCAGCGGGTGATGATCGCGATGGCGCTGGCCGGGCAGCCCAAATTATTGATTGCCGACGAGCCGACCACCGCGCTGGACGTGACGATCCAGGCGCAGGTGCTGCAACTGTTGCGCGACACGCAGGATGCCACCGGCATGTCGCTGCTGCTGATTACCCACGATCTCGGCGTAGTGGCGGAAATGGCGCACCGGGTCGGCGTGATGTATGCCGGGCAGATCGTCGAGCAGGCCAGCCGCAAGCAGTTGTTCGATCAACCACTGCATCCCTACACGCAGAAATTGTTTGCTGCCTTGCCGGATGCACGGCACAGCGGGCAGGCATTGGCTGCGATCCCCGGCAACGTGCCGCCGCTTGGCAGCATCACATACGGTTGCCGTTTCGCGTCGCGCTGCGATAAGGCTTGGGCGTTGTGCAGTGAACAGACGCCGGAGTGGGCAAGGCTGGAGGATGGACGAGGGGTGAGATGCCATCTTTATGAGGAAATAGGGGCCAAGGGCAAGAAACAAGAAAGCGCAGGGTGGGTTGAGCGCAGCGATACCCATCATTTGCTCAATATTGGCGATGGGTATCGCTACGCTCAACCCATCCTACCTGATACGAGCCACAAGCTCCTGCAAGTCAAAGACCTGCAAGTCCACTTCCCGATCCGCAAGGGCATTTTGCAGCGCGTGACCGGGTTGGTGAAGGCGGTGGATGGGGTGTCGCTGGAGATTCCGCAGGGACGTACGCTGGCATTGGTCGGCGAATCCGGGTGCGGCAAAACCACGCTGGGCAAGGCGTTGCTGCAGTTGATCTCACCTACGGCGGGCAGCGTGCAGTTTGCTGAGCATGAGCTGACCGGGCTCGCGCCGCGCGAACTGCGCACCCGGCGCGCGGCAATGCAGATGGTGTTCCAGGATCCCTACGCTTCGCTGAACCCGAAAATGCGCATCGCGGAGATTCTCGAAGAGGGTATGACCGCGCTGAATATCGGCGGCAATGGTGCGGCGCGCCAGGCGCATATCGATGGCCTGCTGGACAAGGTCGGTCTTGATCGCGTCGCGAAATGGCGTTATCCGCATGAATTTTCGGGAGGCCAGCGCCAGCGCATCGCCATCGCCCGCGCGCTGGCCGTGTCGCCGCAACTGCTGATCTGCGACGAGCCGACCAGCGCGCTGGATGTCTCGGTGCAAGCGCAAATTCTGAACCTGCTGAAATCGTTGCAGCAGGAATTGAACCTGGGCTACCTATTCATCACCCACAACCTTGCGGTGGTGGAATACCTCGCACATGAAGTGTGCGTGATGTATCTGGGGCGCATCGTTGAACGCGGCACAGCGGAGGAGGTATTGCGTGCGCCCAAACATCCCTATACACAGGCGCTGTTGTCCGCCGTTCCGCGCATTGACGGCAAGGGCATCGAGAGGATCAGGCTGGAAGGCGATTTGCCGTCGCCTGCAGACCCGCCGCCGGGCTGCCATTTCGCGCCGCGCTGCATACATGCCATGCCGCAATGCAGGGAGACTTACCCGGCGCATACAAAAATTTCGGCAACGCGCATCGTGTGTTGCTATTTGTATGAAGATAATGCCGGTTCCGGTTGACGTTCCGGTGGCTTTGGATTACAAAGGAAGCGGAAGTAGGTTGGCAATTGTCGGATATTTTGGCATGAGCCTGAATTTTTAACGTAACAGTCTCAAGGAGCGAATCATGAGTACCAAATTAGCGGGTGTGGAAGGCGATGTCAGCAAAGAAAAGCTTATGCATGATTTGCGCGTTGTAGTGACCGATGCCGAAGAGTTGCTGCGTGCCACCGCTGGCCAGGCGGGTGAAAAAGTAGCGGTAGCGCGTGAGCGTATTCAGGAAAATCTGGCTGCCGCCAAGGCGCGTCTCGTCGTTGCGGAGGAGGCTGTGGTTGCGAAAACCAAGCAGGCGGCAAAAGCGACTGATGAATATGTGCATGAAAATCCATGGAGGGCTGTCGGGATTGGCGCCGGGGTTGGTCTGATTATCGGCATGCTGATTTCGCGCGGCCGTTAAACGATGGCGGAAGCAAGTTCGAGTCTGATGGAATCGATCAAGCGTCTGCTGTCGACGCTGACGTCTATCGTTTCAACGCGGCTGGAACTGCTGGCGAATGAACTTCAGGAAGAGCGTCTGCATTTAACGCAGATGCTCTTTTATGCCTTGTTGACGCTGTTCTGTTTCGGCATCGGCGTATTGTTGCTCACGGCGTTCATCGTGGTGCTGTTCTGGGACGAGCACCGTCTTGCCGCGCTCGGAACGCTGAGCGTTGTTTTCCTTGCCTTGGGCGTGCTGACGGCGATGTTGTTGCGCAGCAAAATGGAAGCAAAATCCAAACTATTTTCTGTCAGCCTGGCCGAGTTGTCCAAGGATAGGGAACATCTGAGTACCCGCCATGAATAGGCAGATGCTTGAAGTGATGCAGCGTCGCGGATATCTGCTGGCAAAAATCGCCTCACAGCGCGAGCAGGCAGCTCAAATCGGCGCACGCTGGGAAACCCCGCTGGCGTTTGCTGACAAGTGCCGGGCTGCCGTGTGTTTTCTGCGTTCCAGGCCTGTGCTTGTCGCCAGCGTGGCGGCTCTGTTTATTGTCCGCAGGCGGGGGCTGATCGGGCTGGTAAAAGGCGGGTGGCGGGTATGGAGAGGATACCGCTACTTCGTTGCGTTTTCGGCAAAGTTGTCGCCGCGAAACTAAATTCCCTTCAGCGCATCGCTTGTTTGCGCTACCTTGTGCGAACGATCTCCTGATCTGGCCGAGCGGTTGCCGGATGCAGTTTGCGCAACAGCAATGGTTTGTCCCACCCTGATTATTTTCAACGGCCCGTTCCACTCCCTCAGTTTGGCAATACTGACACCGTAACGGCGCGCCAGACCGCCAAGTGTTTCACCTCTGCGCACAATATGCCTGGTCGCACGCAAGTCGCCGTTATGGGTGGGTGAAAGGTGCATATTGAATGCCGCAAATTCATCATT
>Ga0209212_1008363_pt1 | contig 11132 bp, 8 predicted proteins | sample RifGroC2_FD_183996 | JGI IMG/M metagenome (GOLD analysis project Ga0209212, IMG submission 183996) | Groundwater microbial communities from Rifle, Colorado, USA - Groundwater C2 (SPAdes) (version 2) | ecosystem: Environmental > Aquatic > Deep subsurface > Groundwater | place: Rifle, Colorado... | reverse complement strand
TGACGGCCTTTATCCATGGAGATTTCAAAAACCTTGCCTCAAGTTCCTTTGATGATAATCCAAAAAGGCTCTCATTTCCGTTAATTCCCATTATCGTCTTTAGCTCGGTCTCTGAGATATGTTTGTTGCCTGAAAACACAATTTCTTTTACCGGAAACATCGTCCTGCGTGCAGTATCAATGGCATACTTAGCGCCCCAGTATGCACCTGTTATAAGCAAAACCAGCGCAAACAATTTAAGCAGACAGCGTCGTTTTTTAGTCCTTGGCGCTGCTGTTTGCTTATTTATACTTCTCGTAAAGTTGAGTCTCCGACTGTTATTCCTCATCTATGCCTTCTCTGCTCTCTTTCAATTGCGCCTTTAAGAATCTCCTCCACAAGCGCCGGGAAATCAAACCCCGCCTCCTTTGCAATCTTCGGCAAGAGGCTTATTTCTGTCATGCCAGGTATTGTGTTAACTTCAAGCACATAGGGATTGCCGTCATTATCAATCCTCAAATCAACCCTTGTCGCTCCTGAACAACCGAGAGCTCTGTTCGCTGAAAGGGCAATATCTTTTGCCTTCATATACACTGATTCATCTATTTTAGGAGGGAGTATATATTCAGTTAAACCTGCTGTGTATTTTGCCTCGTAGCTGTAAAATTCAAGTGATGTCTTTACCTCAACACCTCCAAGCGCCCTGTCATTAAGAATCCCTATATGGACTTCCCTGCCCTCTATATATTTTTCTATGATTATCTCGTTGCCATATGAAAAACCACTCTTGAGCGCGCTTCCAATCTGTCCTTTATCTCTTGCTATGCTCACCCCAATGCTTGATCCTTCGCATACAGGTTTGACAACCCACGGCATTTTAAAGTTAATAGTCGAAAGTTTAGAGTTGAGAGTTTCTGAGTTTTCACTGACGACTGTAAAAGACGGCGCTGGAATTCTGTGATAAGAAAATATCTTCTTTGACGCTGCCTTGTTCATTGCAATCGCCGAAGAAATGACATCAGACCCTGTATAGGGAATCCCCAAAACTTCAAGAAGCCCCTGTATAGAGCCGTCTTCTCCCCAGCCTCCGTGAAGAACAAGAAATGCTATATCAATCGTCTCCTTTTTCAACACCTCGCATATGTTTGACGCCACATCTATCGCAACAACGGGATACCCGAGTTTTTTCAGGGCATTAAAAACTGCGCTCCCGCTTTTCAGCGAAACCTCTCTCTCGCTGGATATGCCGCCCATTAAAACGCCTATTTTTTTATCTGTCAGCATTTCTTCCCATAATCCTGATTTCAAGTTCAAGCTCTATGCCGAAAACTTTCATCACCTTTTTTTTTACCTCATCTATAAGCTCGAGGAAATCCGATGCTTCTGCATCGCCTTTATTGATAAAAAAATTCGCATGCATTCTGCTTACTTCTACGCCTCCGATACGCATTCCCTTGCAGCCTGCTCCATCTATAATCCTTCCTGCGGATGCGCCTTCAGGATTCCTGAATACGCACCCCGCTGACATTTCTGACAGCGGTTGTGTTTCGCGTTTATGTTTGAGAAAAGAATTTATCCTTTTTGCTACGTCTTCTTTCACATCCTTTCTCAGCCTAATGTTTCCACTCAAGATAACAGTATCTTCAGGTATCTTTGACGCCCTGTATTCAAGCCCGAGTTCAGAGACGCTCATCTCGTATATCCCTTTATCAGGGTTCATCATCCTTACAGAGACAAGCGATTTTTTTATTGAATAGCCAAACGCTCCAGCATTCCCTGCGATTGCGCCTCCGACAAAACCGGGTATGCCGGCAAGCCCTTCAATGCCGGAGTATCCATGCTCTTTTGAAAAACTCACAAGCTTCTGAAGCGGTGTCCCTGCCTCAGCAAAAAACATGACTATATCTTTCTCTTCCTTTGCAATATCACTGCGCCATAAATTCTTTAATGAAATAACCGCGCCGAAAATTCCTCCATCTTTTACAAGTATGTTAGAGCCACCGCCAATTGTTACAAAAGGGATGCGTTCTTCATTCAGCGCAGCAAGAATGTTTTCCAGAGACACTGTGTCCTTTGGGCATACAAAGACATCTGCCGGGCCGCCTATTTGAAGATATGTATGCGACCTCATCGGCTCCATGAACTTCACCTCACCTGAAAAGCTGTTCGGAGAGATTATTCCTTGCCATAACTGTTTATCGATAATGTTTCTCATTTCTCTCTTAACTCTTTCAATATCTCCTCTCCGAGTTTCCAGACATCTCCAGCGCCGAGCGTGAAAACCACATCTGAGCTTTTCAATCTCATAAGAAGATTTTCCATTAGTTTCCCTCTGTCGGAAAAATAAGCAGCATCCTTATGCCCTGTCTTTTTGATACGGTCAAGCAGCACATTGGAATCAATGCCATTTATAGGCTTTTCCCCTGCAGAATATATGTCTACCAAGCAAAGAATGTCAGCTTCAGAAAAACAGGGTGTAAACTCATCCATAAGGTCTTTTGTCCTCGTATATCTGTGAGGCTGGAATATAACAAATAATCTCCCTGTGTTTCGGTTGCGAGTTGCAACGACCCGCCGGGTCAGAAGCCCATCCTTTGCCGCATTCAGAGTCGCTTTTATTTCGGTAGGATGATGTCCATAGTCATCAAAAACCTTTATCCCTTTTTCTTCTCCTTTTAATTCAAATCTTCTCTGTATACCGCTGAATTTTTTCAGAGCCTCTTTTATTAGGCCTGCCTCTATCTTTAATTCCCTTGCAACTATTATTGCTGCGAGACTGTTGAGGATGTTATGCACACCGGGTACAGGCAGGCTGAAATTGCCAAGATTTTCCCCTTTATACACGACATTAAAACTCACAGTCATAAACCCTTTCTTTATATCAGCAGCATACACATCAGCATCAGGCGAGAGTCCGTATGTGATATATCTCCTATGCACATAAGTCAGCAGCTTACGAAGCTCCTCATTTTCAATGCATACTATCGACACTCCATAAAACGGGACTTTATTTATGAAAGACAGAAAAGCATCTCTCAATGAATCCATTGTCTTAAAGAAATCCATATGTTCCCTGTCTATATTCGTCACAACTGCTATGGTCGGAGAAAGCCTGAGGAATGAACCGTCACTCTCGTCAGCCTCTGCCACAAGGTAATCTCCTTGCCCCAATCTTGCATTGCTTCCTGTAGCCCTGAGTTTTCCTCCAATAACAACTGTAGGGTCAAGGCCGCTGCTTGCCATTACTGTTGCGATTAACGAAGTCGTTGTTGTCTTTCCGTGCGCGCCTGCAACGAGTATCCCGTATTTCATCCTTGCGAGTTCAGCAAGCATCTCAGCTCTCGGGATTACAGGGATTGATTTTCTTTTTGCCTCAACTACCTCAGCATTGTCCTTAGAAATAGCGGAGGATATAACCACAACATGGGCATCGCCGACATTTTCAGCTCTGTGTCCGATATATACCTTTATGCCGAGGCTGTTCAGCCTGTTTGTCGTTTCAGACTCCTTAACATCCGAACCTGTGACTTCGTAGCCAAGGTTATGAATGACCTCCGCTATCCCGCTCATCCCTATACCTCCGATACCGACAAAGTGAATTATTCTGTATTGTTCAAACAACATCGCTCCTGCATGATACATGATGCACGATACCCCCCTTTAGTTACCCCTTACTAGGGGAGGATTGAGGGGGTTGTATCTTGTATCCTCCATCCTTTTGTTTATCATTCACTGTTCACCGTTTCCTAATGAGGCTCATCGCAATATCAACTACTTTCTGAGCAGCATCCGATCTGCCTACGGATCGGCTTTGCTTTTCCATCTCATGCCTCAGATCTTTATTTTCATAAAGCCCTCTGATATTTTCCGCAAGGATTTCTCCTGTTAATTCATGGTCAAGTATCATCTCTGACGCCTTCAGTTCAAGCAGCTTGCCTGCATTAAGTTCCTGATGATGTCCTGCTGCATAGGGATAAGGGATTAAGATTGCAGACTTGCCAATAGCGGTGAGTTCAGCAAGGGTTGTTGCGCCAGCCCTTGATATTACGAGATCTGCAACTGAGTACGCCTCTGCCATCTGATATATAAACGGCGACACCGTACCCTTGAAACCCCACTTCCGGTAAGACTCCCTTACTTGCTCGTAGCCACGGTCGCCTGTCTGGTGCAGAAACTGCACCTTCTCCTTGAGGTCAAGCATATGATTAAAGGAATCCACTACTGCGCGGTTTATGTTCCTTGCGCCGGAACTGCCGCCAAAAACAAATATTGTAAACTTATCCCTCTCAAGTGAAAAGATGTTATAGGCTGCGTCCCTGTTTCCCGTCAGAATGCACATCCTGATAGGGTTCCCTGTAAAAAATGTCTTTGCCCTCGGGAAAAACGACATGCTTTCCTGATACGTTACCCCTATGGCACCGACAAACTTCCCAAGTATCTTATTCGCAAGTCCGGGCACAGAATTCTGTTCTACTATCATTACAGGGATTGACATTATGGAAGCCGCAAGCACAGGCCCTACAGACGCATAACCTCCCACACCTATCACGATATCAGGAGATACCGCCTTTAGAATTCTGTAAGAATCAAAAATTGAAAACAGCATCTTCCATAAAGCTCTAACCTTCCTCAATAGAGATACGCCGACAAAGCCTTCTGCCCACAGAAATTTTATCGGATATCCTTCACGCGGAATAATCCTCGCCTCAATTCCGTGTTCCGTGCCTATGAATATCACTTCTGTCTTATCCTCTTTTCTTTTTAATTCCTCTGCTATGGCTATGCCCGGGAATATATGCCCTCCGGTGCCGCCTCCTGCGATAATCACCCTCATAACGGCGAGTGAAAAGTGAAAAGTGAAAAGTGAAAAGTTTTTAGAACTTTAAACTTTAAACTTTCAACTTTCAACTTAAAATTGTTTATTCCCATATACCGCTCTCAGCGCCTTTTTTCTCATTACCAGTTCTTTTGTCCTGTCAACGACTCTTCTGCTGTCTTCTCCTTTTGAAAGATTAAGGAGAATACCTACTGCCGCCATATTCACAAGCAGAGCTGACCCCCCGTAACTTATAAACGGCAAAGGAAGCCCCTTTGTCGGAATCATCCCCGTTACAACAAAGAAATTTATCAGCGCCTGAAGCGCAATCATTATTGAAAGGCCAAAAGACAGATAATATACAAAGCTATCCTTCGCCCTGTTAGTCGTGGCTATCCCCCTCACAAACAACATTACGAACAGCAGAAGAATTACCCCTGCGCCTATCAGTCCGAGTTCCTCGCCAACAAGCGAAAAAATAAAATCAGTATGGGTTTCAGGCAAGAATAACAACTTTTGTTTGCTTTCGCCGAGGCCAACCCCTGTAATCCCTCCGCTGCCGAGGGCAATAAACGACTGTATAAGCTGGAAGCCGCTTCCCTGAGGATCATCCCACGGATTAAGGAAAGACATAACACGCTTCCATCTGTACGGCTCTTTTATGAGTTCTATTACTACAGGAAGCGCAAAAACTGCCATTGATAACAAATACCTTAGCCTCATGCCTGAAAAAAACAGCATGGTAAGTGTAATTATGCCAAGGCTTATGGCAGCTCCGAAGTCAGGCTGTTTGAGAAATATGACCTGAAACACCGCCATAATTGCGATTGGCTTTATAAAAGAGACGAAGCTGTCTGTCCTGTAGTGATACGTTGACATGTATTTAGCAAGGAATATCACCATTGAAAGTTTGACCAGCTCTGACGGCTGAAAGGTTGAGGGCCAAAGTTTTAACCATCTTTTTGATCCGCCTGCCGATATCCCCATTCCCGGGATAAAGACAAGAACAAGAATTAGCAGAGAGAATACAAGCAGAGGCAGTGCGATCTTTTTCAGAGTGTCGGGTTCCAACTTGTAAGCAGTAAACAGTGCCACAAACCCAAGCAGCATAGTAAACAAATGCCTTTTGAAATAGAAAAACTGAGTTACGTCTTTTTTTGCCATGGATGGGGTTACCACTGCTGTTGAACTGTATATCATGAGCGCCCCCAGCCCCAGCAGGAAAAACGTGATTAACAAAAACCATCTGTCATACGTTTTATTCATCCCGTTAGACATCCTCTCCATATCCCGCCAAACCTTTAATAAAATAATAAAATCTAACGGGATTCATCTCAGAATAACCCCTTCACAATCTTTTTAAACTGATCTCCCCTGTCTTTGTAATCCCTGAACATATCAAAACTTGCGCATGCGGGAGAAAGAAGCACAACATCGCCTTTTGATGCTGATTTTCTAGATATCATCACAGCCTCTTCCAGATTATCCGCAAATATGGCCTCTGTAAGTCCGCCAAGGACTTTTTTTATCTTGTCCCTTGCCTCTCCGATGAGAATGAGTTTTTTTACTCTGCTCTTTACTAGATAACTCAGGAGAGAAAAATCTCCGTCTTTATCTCTTCCGCCTGCAATCAGGATTACAGGCATTAAAAAACTCTCAAGCGACTTTACAACCGCGTCTACATTCGTGCCTTTTGAGTCATTGATGTAATCCACGCCTTCAAATTCCCTGACAAGTTCAAGACGGTGTTCAAGCCCTTCAAAATCTTTCAAGGCGCTTACAACTGCCTCTGCCGGACATCCTGCAAGGAGAGCCATGGCCGAAGCAGCCATGGCATTCTCCAGGTTGTGAACACCCTTAACGTTTATCTCATCAGCCTTTATAAGTTTTGAGTTGGAAGTTAAAAGTGACGAGTTAGTAAAATTAGCAAAAACAATACCATCTTTAAAATAAATTCCGTTTACTTCTTTCTTACGGCTGAAATAAAAGGTTTCGGGTCTTTCACTTTTAACTTTTAATTTTTCACTCTCAACCTTCATCGTTTCTATGTCGTCAGCATTAAGGACAAGGAAATCTCCCTTCCTCTGGTTTACAAATATCTGCGCCTTCGCATCTTTGTATTTTTCCATTGAATGGTATCTGTCCATATGGTCAGGCGTGATATTGAGGATAGATGCGCCTGCAGGCCTGAACATCTCTATCGTCTCAAGCTGAAAACTTGACACCTCAGCTACAACAAAATCAAATCCCCCCCCGCCACCCTTTAATAAAGGGGGAACGGGGGGATTTTTCAAATTAATGTGTGGATATATATCCTCATTTTTTTGTATTTTATAGATCTCCTCTGTCAGGGCATTCCCGATATTCCCTCCCAGAATTGTCCTGAAGCCTCCTTTATTTAACATCTCATTTAATAATGTTGTAGTGGTTGATTTACCGTTTGTTCCTGTTATTGCCAAAAATCCCTCCTCACCCCCCTTTAATAAAGGGGGGATGGGGGAATTATCTTCACTTCTAATTATCTGATACGCAAGTTCAAGTTCGCCGATAATCCTTATCCCAATCTCCATAGCCTTCTTCAACGGCTGGATGTCAGGCGGCACACCTGGACTTAGCACTATCATATCCACGCCTTGCATTATCCCGTCAGGATGCCCGCCAAGACTGAGCCTTACCGCAGGCAAAAGCCTTTCAACATATTTCATTAACGCTTCCTTCGGCCTTCTGTCAGTAACCGTGACCTTTGCGCCAAGGCTGGCAAGCAGATTTGAAGCGCCAACTCCGCTCTCTGCAAGACCTAAAACAAGTATGTTCTTATCCCTTATTTCCATACGCCACGTTTTTAGCAATACCTTTATCCTTTGCTTTTTTGCTCTCCTTTGCAGGACTATCATTGCCTCTTTTTATGGTCTTTGTCTTATTCAGCTTCTTTTTTGATGCAGCCTTGGCAGACCTTGCTTTATCAGTTTTCTGATACGATTTTATTTTTACAGTCTTCCTGTAATCTGCCTTTGTGAAATAAACAACCGGCTGCTCATTGCTTGCAATAACAGCAAAACCTCTTTTCCCAAGCCTCTCTGCCTCATTCCATAAAACTTCTCTTCTCTGAGCTCCAAGAAGAGCAACTATCACCATCTCGCCTTCTTTTTCGCCGGCGTACACAAAACAATGCCTTGCCGCTTTCGTATATCCCGTCTTGCCGCCAACTGCCCCGTTATCAGACCATAGAAGTTTGTTCGTATTTACAAGGGCTATCGTCCTGCCCTGTTCCGTAGATATCTCTGCCTCTTTCTTGCCTATAATCTCTTTAATCACAGGATATTTAAGCGCATACCTCATTATCTTAGAGAGGTCATATGCTGTTGTATACTGGCCTTTACCGGGAAGTCCTGTAGTATTTATAAACTTTGTGTTGGATGCTCCGATTACGACAGCCTTTCTGTTCATAAGCTGCACGAATTTCTTCTCCGAGCCGGCAACAACTTCTGCAAGGGCAAATGCAGCGTCATTTGCCGACCTTATAAGCGCTGCATAAAGCAGAGTTTCTACTGTCAGTGTCTCTCCTGCCCTCAGTTTTGTTTCCTTAAGCGAGGGGACATTTGCCGCAGCATTGCTGATTGTCACTTTATCGCTCATATTAGCCCTGTCAAGAACAACCATGGCTGTCACAAGTTTAGTTGTGCTTGCAGGAGGCAGTTTCAGGTTTGGATTTTTTGCAAACAGCACCCTTCCGGTTGAAGCCTCTATAACAACTGCTGCCTTTGAGGAAGTCTCATCAGCAAGACAAGTTAAAAGTTGATAGTTAAAAATTAAAAGTGAAAAAACAATAAGAAATACAATTTTCTTTGTATTAACTTTGAACTTTGAACTTTGAACTTTGAACTTTATTTTCATCATTACCTCAGCTTTAATGTTGCAAGGCTCAGAAGAGCCAGCATTATTCCGACTATCCAGAATCTGACTATAACTTTAGGTTCAGGCCATCCCTTGAGTTCAAAGTGATGGTGTATCGGCGCCATCCTGAATATCCTTTTCCCTGTTAACTTGAACGATGCGACCTGAAACACAACCGAGAGCGTCTCTATAACAAAAATTCCTCCCACAACCGCAAGCACTATCTCCTGTTTTGTTATTACAGCAAGCGTTCCGAGCACGCCGCCGAGAGAGAGAGAGCCGACATCTCCCATAAACACATCCGCCGGATATGAGTTATACCAGAGGAAACCGAGAGATGCTCCAAGAATAGCGCCACAAAATACAGTCAGCTCTCCTGTGCCTGAGATATAAAGAACCTGCAGGTATTGTGAAAACTTTAAATTGCCGGATATATAAATAAGTATTCCTGTGGCAAGCACCGAAATCCCGACAAGTCCAACAGCAAGACCATCTATGCCGTCCGTGAGATTGACTGCATTGGATGACCCTACGATAACAATAATAGAAAACGGCACATAGAACCATCCGAGATCAAAAAGCCATTTTTTAAAAAATGGAATGCTCAAGACATCGTTGTAAGGGTCTTTAGGGTTCATGTAAATAAACATGCTTATCGTCAAGGCAAGAAGCACCTGTGCCCCGAATTTATAACAGCCGCTCAGCCCCTTTGAGTCTCTATTTACAACCTTCAGATAATCATCGATAAATCCTATCGCTCCAAAACCTACGAGAGAAAAAATCATCATCATTATATATTTGTTGGTAAGGTCGCCCCACAGGAGAACGGTGACAAGTATAGAGATTATTATGAGGACGCCGCCCATCGTGGGTGTCCCTGTCTTGCCCATATGCGTTTGAGGACCGTCACCTCTCACCTGTTGCGTCACGCTGAACCTGCCGAGCCTTTTTATGACCTTCGGCCCGAGGATGAATGTAATAAGCATTGCCGTAAGAACTGCAAGAGCGCTCCTGAATGTTATATATCTGAAGACATTAAATGGAGAAAGCCAATCATGCAAGCTATAAAGAAGACTATAAAGCATTCTCTGTCTCTTTATTTGCCCCGTTTAGAAATACATCTCTAACGCGGTTTATTTCTAAAACTTTTTCCATCCCCATTCCCCTTGAACCCTTTACAACAATTGTGTCGCCTTCCCTGCACAGCCCTGTCAGTATTCCCCCTGCCTCTTCCGAAGTAGAGACGCTGAATGACTGCCTTCCTGTTTTGACAAACTCTGAATGTGTTATTGCCATCAAAGGCCCAACGCCTATAAATACGTCTATCGGAAGCGCTGACATCCACTTTCCAACTTTCCTGTGCGCATCCTCTGCATACGCTCCAAGTTCAAGCATATCCCCGAGAACAGCAATAGCCCTTCCTTTCTTCAGCCTTACAAGTTCTTTTATTGCCTCTTCCATTGATGCAGGGTTTGCATTATATACATCGCTTATAACCGTTGCCCCTAACAATTCCTTAATCTCAAGCCTCATAGGGACACCTTTAAAAGATTCGAGCCCGGTTTTAATATCACGAGGATCAATATTGAAGATATATCCTACAGCCGAAGCGGCAAGTGCATTATAGATATTAAAAGCTCCAGGGAGATTCAAGTTTATTTCTTCGCAGTCCCCTTCACCGAGACAGAGCAGAAAATCAGAACCTCTATCTTTCATCACTATATCTTTTGCAAATACATCAGCCTTATTCTCTATCCCGAATGTAATAACTTCGCCCTGATATCCTGAAACCCCATGCATAAGGAATGTGTCATCCGAGCTTACTACAACTTTTTTCACAGTATCAAGGAGTTCAAGTTTTGTATCTCTGACTGCTTCAAGACTCCCGAAACCTTCAAGATGTCCTGGCCCTATATTTGTCACAACGCCGTAATCAGGCTCTGCAATCCCACACAATTCTCTTATGTCTCCGGGAGAGCTTGCTCCCATCTCAAGAACAATGACCTCATCATCAGGGCGAAGTTTTATAAGGCTTAAAGGAAGGCCAATCTGATTATTGAGATTATCTGTATTCTTATGAACCCTGTATTTTGTGCTCAGGATTGATGCTATCAATTCTTTTGTCGTTGTCTTTCCGTTTGTCCCTGTTATGCCTATAACAGGGATATTGCTTCTCATACGCACATAATGCGCGATATTCTGGAGTGCGCTGAGAGTGTTTTTCACATATATTATTGCCTTGCCTTTCAGGCGCTCTGCCGGAGGGAAATTCACCAGCGCTCCGCTTCCTCTTTCAAGCGCCTTATAAATAAAATCGTGCCCGTCAAATCTTACGCCGCGCAATGCAACAAATATCTCTTCGTCTCCTATTGTCCGTGAATCTATGGATACGCCCGAAAATGGATTGGAGTTATCGTTTTTATAGACAATTCGTCCACCTGTT
>Ga0209212_1008359_pt1 | contig 11135 bp, 7 predicted proteins | sample RifGroC2_FD_183996 | JGI IMG/M metagenome (GOLD analysis project Ga0209212, IMG submission 183996) | Groundwater microbial communities from Rifle, Colorado, USA - Groundwater C2 (SPAdes) (version 2) | ecosystem: Environmental > Aquatic > Deep subsurface > Groundwater | place: Rifle, Colorado... | reverse complement strand
AGCGGCCGCAACAACCAAGACTACGCTTTCCGCATAGCCATGGACAGCTGGTACGTGAAGAACTGGAACCTGTGGCTGGACGTTATGATCTTCTTTCGGACTATCGGGGTTGTGCTGAAGCGGGACGGCGCTCGCTAGTCTTTCTTTCCACAAAAGCTTTCAATTTGCTCCGGAATATCTCTTCCGAGAAGCGCAGACTATTGGCCCTGCAGTCCGAGGGGCTAAAAAAAGCCTTTTCAAAATTCTTCACGGCTTCGGCCAGCGAGGCCTCGGTCTGCTCACGGAAGAAGAGGCCGCTCACACCTTCCTGTATGGTTTCCCGCGCCCCCCCGCGGCCGTAGGCTATTACCGGCGTGCCGCAGGCCTGCGCCTCCAGCGGGGCTATGCCAAAATCCTCTTCCGCGGCGAAAACGAAAGCTTTTGCCTTGCGCAGATGCCCGGCCACCACCTCTGCCCCGGCGTGGCCCAGGAAAGTCGTGTTAGGCCCGGCGGCGGCCCGTACCTTTTCGCGGTCGGGCCCGTCACCTATCACCACCAACTTCTTGTCGGGCATCCCAGCGAAAGCCCTTACGATCAGGTCCACCTTTTTATACGGCACCAGGCGCGAGACCGTAACGTAGAAATCTTCTTTCTGCTCGCAAAGAGTGAAGGACCCCGTATCCACCGGAGGGTAGATCACCTCGGCGTCACGGCCGTAGGCGTTCTTTATACGTTCCCGCACATACTCCGACAGCGTAGCGAAATGATGCACCCGTTTTGAATTATCCGCGTCCCAGCGACGCAGCCAGGCCATGAGCGCGCGTGCGGCCAACCCCTTAACACCCTTATCCAGACCGGCCTCTTTTAAATACTGTTCGCGCAGGTCCCAGGCATACCGGAACGGCGTATAGCAGTAACAGAGATGCAGCTGTTCGGCCGAAACCTTTACGCCTTTGGCCGCGGCGTGGGAACTGGAAAGCACCACGTCGTAGCCGGAAAGGTCCAGCCGTTCGGCGGCAAAAGGCATGAGCGGCAGGTAACTGCGGTATTTCTCTTTAGCCCGGGGCAGTTTCTGGAGGAAAGAAGTTGTGGAGGTCTTGTTCAGCAGGAAGCCGCGCTCGCTTTCGGGAATAAAATCCAGCAGGCAGAACAGGTCCGCCTGCGGGAACACGGCCAGCATCTGGGAGAGGGTATTCTCTGCCCCCCCTTTGGTAACAAGCCAGTCGTGAACTATGGCTATCTTCATGCTCGCCTGGCTTCCTCGAAGATCTTCAGGTGCTCCGCGGCGGAACTCTCCCAGCTGAACTGCGCCGCCCGCGCCAGCCCGGCCTCGCGCAGCGAGGCGCGAAGCAGCGGGTCCCCGGCCAGGCGTTCTATGCCGCGGGCTATGCTGGAAGGGTCGAAAGGCTCCACATAGACTGCCGCGCTGCCGCAGACCTCAGGCAGGCTGGCCGCGCGGGAAACCACCACGGGGCAGCCGCAGGCCATGGCCTCGAGCGGCGGCAGGCCAAACCCCTCGTAGAACGACGGATAAGCGAAGAGCGTCGCCATGTTATAGAGCGCGCCCAGTTCGAAGTCGGTTATATAGCCCAGGTAGACGGCGTCTCGCTTAAGCTCGGCCAGCAGGCTCATTATCTCTTTATTCTCCCAGCCCTTGAACCCGGCAAAGACAACCTTGTAGGAGGACCGGATCTCTTTAGGCAGGCTGACATAGGCCCGCAGGAGATTTATAAGGTTCTTGCGCGGCTCCATGGAACCCACGCAGAGTATGAATTTTTCCGGCAGCGAGAACTTGGCCCTGACCGGCGCCAGTTCCTCGCGCGACATCGGGCGAAAGACTTCCCGGTTGAAGCCCAGCCGCACCGTGCGCACTTTCTCCGCCGGCAGGCCGAACTTGTTCACCGCCTCGTCCCGCACGAAATCCGAAATGGCTATTATCCGATCCGCCCGGCCTATGTTCTTCCAGAACTTCTTGCGGAAATATTCCATGCGTTCGCTGGGATGCCACTGCGGATACAGCTCAAAGGAGAAATCCATTACCGACACCACGGTGCGCCGCGCGCGGATCTTGAGCGGTATGAAGTTGGGCTCGAAATACAGGTCGAAAGGCTTCAGGGTCAGCGGGGAGATGTTATCTTTAATGGCACGCGCGAATTTCTTGGCGGCGGGCACCTGTTTTACTATCTCTTTTATCTCGTAGAAGAGGCCCTTCCCCTCGGCCGCGAAGAGCTTCTTGGTGTAATAGCCGTAATAATAGGAATACTCATGCTCCGGTGACACCCGCGCCAGCGCCTTGGAGGTCTGGAAGATATAGTTCCCCACGCCGGTAAGCGTGGAGAGCAGCGGCGTGGCGTTAATAGCTATCCTCATAGTTTGTAGACCGAAACCTGGCCAAAGACCTTATACGGCTTCAGCTTCTTCAGCACGGGCGGCGGCACGTTATTATTATAAGTCTTCTCCGCCCTGTCTTTCGAAAAATGTTTCGTCAGTTCCGGCGGAATGGAGGCGTAAAGCTCGGGGTGCACTATAAGGTATTTCACCCCGGCCTTCCTCAAAACCTCCAGGGTTTTAAAGTCCGAAGGGTAATTCACCTTCTGGAAGAACTCCCAGGACTCTTTGAGTATGGGACTGGTGCCGTTCACCAGCCGCTTGCCGTGAAAAGTCTGCCAGAGCATGTAGGTGTAGAAGCCGGCCTCGTCGTTGGGCATCATGGGGTATTCCGCCACTATAAAGTCCCCCGGCTCGGCGGCCAGCCACTGGTACACCGGCGGCGGCGGCTTAACCGGCATTCCATAATTATGCGGAATACCGCGGTATTCAAAGAGGAGAAGCGCCGTAAGGACCCCGGCCAGCGCGTAGAACCTGCCTTTTGACATAACCCCTGCAAGGTGTGCCAGCGTTACCGCGGCCCCGCAGGCCACAAATAAGTTCACCAGTATGCCGAACCTGGAATAAACCCGGAACATGGGCGCTATCTTGTGGGTAAAGTAGCCTATCAGCGGGATCTTAACCGGGCCCAGCGGGATATACGGCGGGAATGACATAACAACCATGAACGCCGCGGCTATAGCGAAGAAGAGGAAGTAAAACCGGCGCTCGGGACTGAACTTGTTCCTGAAGAACAAAACTAGGCCGGTAAAGAACAGCCCCAGCGGGGCCAGCCCCAGGTAAAGCGTCTGCTCGGTGGTATTACTGCCGTGCAGGTGTGTACCTATAAACCCCTCGAAGATCTTTCCCAGCACCGGGTGGTCTATAGACGGCAGGAAATACTCCCACATGCGCACGGAATAGACCACCAGCGCCCCAAGGGTACGCACACGCCCCGTCTGCGCCAACTGCGTTTTATCACCGGAGAACATCTCTATAAGCGCTTTGTACTCGAACGGCAGAATGAACAACAGGGCAAAACAGAAAGCAGCGGCGTAATTCATCAGAACCGCAGGCTGTTTAGCCGCACCATTTGTAGCCCAGTCATAGCTTGCGAAAGTAAGCCAAGCAAAAGCGCAGAAAAAACCCATGTAAAGGGAAGTAAGCGTTACAAGTGTAAATGCCCCGCCAACCAGCGCCGCGGAAAACAAGGTTCTTCTCCCGTGGTTGTAAAACAGGGATAACAGGAAAACCGGCACGAACATATTCAGGGAAAAACTTAGATGCCCCCCGGCACCATGAGCCAAAGCTGCAGGCGCGAATCCAAAAATCAAACCGCCAAAGAACGCAGAGAAATCACTCTTGATAAGTGAACGCAAGCATAAGAACGTGGCGAATGCTGTAAGTGGAAAACTGGCCAGCACTAGCAGGTTGTAGCCCGGTATCGGGCCAAAAACATTCCCCATTGCCACCATTAAGCAATCGGCTACCGGCTGGGAAAATGTACGTGGAAGAACAAACCCAAACGGAGCACCAAGCCGGATTGTCTCTGAAGTGGTGATAAAATTTGACCAGATTCCCCAGATTGCCCCGGCGGCATCGCCAGGCCCCCCAAAAACTACAGCCGTGGGGTCAAGCAGAAGTGGCCATGTAAGAAAAACGGAAAAGCCGAAATAAGCCGCGAGCGCTGTGATTGACATAGCCCAACTACTCTTAAAAAACCCCGTCTCCTCCATCAGTCTACCCCCTTGTGCGTGAAAAACATATCCTTAGCCATGAAGATAACACCCAAAGCCATGGCACTGCAAGCCAGCGCGGCCGCAGGATCTGCAGCACGGTTTCTCCCTAACAGACCCGCAAAAAACACAGGAAGCAGCAATAGCCCAGCCAGGAAAAAATAAATCCGGTGGGGGGCCCCGAATAAAATCCTAAAAATGCGCGGCGACTTTCTCTCCATTACCGGACCTGACTTCCGTATAAGAAAAATGCAAAACAAGATGAAGAGTAAGCCTAAAAATGAGGATAGTATTTCCTTGGCGAAGAGGCTGTTGTTAACGGACAGACGCGAAAGATTAGTTTCGGGCTGAACCTGTTTAGTAGGAGCCGGTGGCAGAGACGGAGCCGCCCCCAACACAACAAGAGAAATCCTCTTAACTTCCACTCCGGGCTGACTGTTCCCCTCTGGGGAAAGGGCAGACAATCTGCCGCCCGTAACAAACGCATCTCCCATTTTTTTCGCCCCCTCCATCTGCACCACCATTCGCCTGATGTTTGCAGTAAGCATGCGGGTTCGGGACTGCATAATTAATAGTTGTTTAGGGTTGCCCTGTAATGAGAAATCGTCCGCAATTCGCTGCAGTACAATTTTGCGGACGGGCTTCCTCTTTAGGTCTACAGGTCTATCCAAGCGGACAAATACGCATATCTCCTTGAGGAAAGGATTTCGTGCGCCCGGCAAATGCTCTAAAAGAAGACTCCGAAGGTTTATCCGCTGTATTTTTTGATTACCGGCACTTATCTCCTGAGTCTGGAGGTCCGAAGACTCCACAAGTTTTTCCAGTGACCACCCTGAGGAGTCAGCGACCCGGAGATTAATCCCAACAACGTCGTCCTCCGGGGCCAGATATATGTCCAAGGCAGCCATTCCGCGCAGCGGGATCTGTAATCGCGACTGCACGATGAGGATATCCCCAAGCAACACATATCGCCAGTTCCCATCAGGCGCAATATTAAGGAGTCTCTTTAAGGTGAACCATGCATCTTTAGGTATCCACTCAGCACTGGAGGCATCCACCTCAAAAGCAGACTCCGGCAGGTACTTTGCGCCTACTGCATTAGCGGTCAACGAGAGGCTTCTCCTGGTATAAGGAGAACGGCCAGCCAAGTCCAGATCAAACGATATGACCTGTGGTTCTATGCTTGAAGGGGTAGAATAGTCTATCCATGCCTCGTCATAATCAACTACATTAATTCGGGAGTTTACGGAAAAACTCAAAGGACCCCGCGCCTGGCTGGAGCTCTCGTATAGAACGGCTGTTTCCTCCGCCGTCACATTAGACTCCGGCCAGACTCCGCCCAAGCACTGGGAAGGCATCACCAGGAAGGCAAATAGCGCCAAACAATCCGGCAATAAGATTTTCATTTCCCCCTCGCGGCCCTGCCGGTCGCCGTAAGCGCGGCAGACCCGGCAAGAATTATGGAAACGATTATCATAATTCCGGCAAGTAACAACCCCAAATAGACCATAGACTGCGGCAGAAAAAATATCTCAACAGTGAACGCATCCCCTAACTTTTGCGCCGATGGGTCCACATACCACGCGTTAGCGAAAGTGTTTGCAGGCAAGTGCATGGTTGGCAAGGGTTTCTTCCATGCGAAAACAAGGTCGGCAAAGGTCGGAGATATTGAGTGGGAGCCCTCTGAAACATTATATCGAGGATATTTCGCTATTGCGTCGGGGACATTGTCCCTGCCATGCCCCCTTCCACGAAAGACTTTCCAGCCAGAATGGTAGGTCTCTCCCAGAACCAGCCAGAACGGCCCAGAGGCTTTGCGAATAGTTACCTCGTATCGGGCCGGGTTTATCCTTCGGAAGAAAAGTTCCGGCAAGGGATTCGCCGGGGCTTTGGGGAGTTTCCCTTCCAGAAGATCCTCCTCGGCGATAAACAGGCGCGGCCCTACAGCGGCATCTTTGTCCAGCAATCTCGCAAGACCGTCAGTTCCGCCTCTAAAAATTTCGGGGGCCTTTGAAGCATATAACTGCGGGGAATCAAATTTCTCCGGGAGCCGATATATTTTAAAAGGACCAAAATCCCTTTTCAGATTCAGCGCTCTTTCCGTCAGCGAATAGCCGGCGACGGCAGCTTTATCTTTAGTGACCCACCAATTAAGCTCCTTTATCGCTGTCCAATTTATGTCCGTGTGAACAAGCAGATAACGGACGTTCATTAGGGCGAGCAAGGGCAGAAGCCCTTTGTATTCCCTCTTCTCTATTTTTTCGCCTATATATAATGGCAAGTCATAATAAAACCCATAATTGGCGTAAATTACCGGTTTGTCAGAAAAAAATCGTATAAAATCAGCCCCGGAATATCCCCCGTCACCCCACTTATAGATTGTATTGCTGTTACGGGAAAGCGGAAGAGAGAAAATACGGAACTCTCCGGGTTGCCCCTTAGTCCACCCATACAAGTCCTGATATCCGGCTGGCAGCTTCATTCTAGCATCCGGAATTATTCCGCCACCAGAGAATATTACCTGTCCGTTCCAGAATGGGAACATATAGACCACGAACAGCAGTATTCCCGATATTACTCCTGCCCCCCATGACAACTTTGCATCCCGGGAGTGCACAACCTCCAGTATAGTTCCCAATCCATAACCGGCCAAGCAGCAAAATGCAAAAGAGGAGATAAGTCCCCATTTCTGATACCCCGCCCGGAAAGCTGTACCGAAGAACGGAAGATGGTCATTAAGCCAGAGGTTGACACTGCTTAACGGCGGATATATCCCCTTCATCATAAACAAGGTCACAAGCAATAACAGTGCGGAAAACAGGAGAAAGGCTTGGTGACGCTTTTCAGAGAGAAGGAACCCTACCACAATAAAAAAAGTCGGGAGAAAACTTAATAAGACCAAGAGGGGCGCTTTATAAGCCGCTGCCCAAGCATAATATGGGGTCCAAGGCCGCCAGAACCCGTACATGGACCATAGTCCATGGAGGCGAATACTCTCTGCCAGCGGAGCGCTGTTGAGCCGGAAAGTATCTAGGTTGGAAGCAAAACCCATGCTGGAGTTTGAGGCCGCAATGCTCTGGGACGCTATACCTTGAAGGAATGGCATGAGCCAGTATGCGCTGGCCGCAAACCAAGCCATAAAAAGCAGTCCAGACAACAGCAACTGGCGGCGAAAATTCCCACCTGTCCTGGCAGAAATGAGGACACGGAAACATGCATATCCTCCCAAGAGCAGCAGGTGAACCACCGCTACGGCCTGATTCATGTAAGAATATGTCCCAAGAGCGAACCAGACCAGGAACATTACCCCCCAGTCCGAAAATTTACCTGACCGCAACATCCTTGCCAGCAGGAACATCAACAGAGGGGTCATGGAGTACCCAGCTATCAGCAAACCCGAAGCCAAATGCCAAGGAACAAGTAGCGCATACGGGTTCATCATGTAGAACAATGCCGCAAAAATTCTGGCAGGGCGTGAGAGACCGGACTCCGCACAAAATGCATACATCCCGAGACCGGAAACGGAGAACCATAGGAAAAACATTGTCTTCTCAAAAAAGACTAAAGAAAAACCAAGGACTTCAGTCAGATATCCCAGCAGAGAATATGGAAAAATCGCTCCTAATTGGCCCGCGGCAGGATAACCCATCGATATTGAATGGTCCCATAAGAACATGGAAATGTTAAGGTAAATCTTGCGGGCCATCGGGAAACAGAAGTCCCCGATATTAATGAGGTTATCTCCTCTAAACCAAGCGATGGAAATGAGGGAGATAGCAAGAATTAGCGAAAGGTCCCCTAACGTTTTTTGGGGCCGGAATTCTTCCATAGTACAGCCGTTCCCTCCTTCTCTATCTTTCGGGAGTTCATAAGCATCTTTGAGAACTGCCCGCCCAATTTAAGTAAATATTTAAAATCCTCAAATCCACGGACCTTGTTCAGGAAAAGACCCGGCCTGGAAACACGCGTTCGCATAAAGCGCGTGAACGCTTCGGATTGGATTTTGACAAGTTCCTCATGGGAGAAATATTTTGAGCCTACCCCTCGGACAATTGACTTATTATCTTTCGGAAGAAGACCTTCTTTATCGAAATACTCGTACATTTTAGTCCCTGGCAAGGGGTTGGCTATATAAAAGACGGCAAAATTCAGGTCAGACTTAATAGCGAAGGATATCGTGTCCTCTATCGACTCTCTTTTTTCATAGGGGAACCCGATTATAAATGTACCTATAGTCCAGATCCCGATTTCTCCGGCATACCTGATCATTTCTCTCGCCTGACCATAGTCGTAATGCTTCCCCATGAACTTGAGTGTCTCTTTATTCCCCGACTCCAGTCCGAAGGTTAAACGATAGCAACCGGCCTGCTTCATTTTCCGTAACAGAGCCTTATCCATGAACCATACCGCGATTCCGTTAGGCGTGGTCCACTTTATGTCCAATTTCCGGCGAATAATCTCATCGCATATCTCCATAAGCCGGGTCTTGCTGACCGACATACTGTCATCGAGGAAGTGGATTTCTCCCGCGCCATATTTGAGCATAAGCTCTTCGACCTCATCTACCACATTAGCCGCGGAGCGGCCGCGCCATCTATGCCCCCATACTGATTTGACCCCGCAATAGATGCAGCTGCCTGGGCATCCCCGGGAAGTTATCATTGTCACGAAACGCTTCCGCATCGCATAATTCACACCTTCGCCGGAGCGCTGCAAAAGCGCCTCTATCGGCAGAAGATCGCGAGCGGGAAAAGGCAGTTTATCCAGATTTTCAATATACGGACGTGGTGCCGCCAAATGCACAGCGCCGTCCTTACGAAATGCCGTTCCCGGAATCGCCTCCAGGGAAGCCCCGCCGTCAACGCGCCTAACAAGATCCAAAAGAGTTTCCTCCCCCTCGCCGATTATAACCAAGTCCACATTATTATCGTTCAGGACCTCCTTAAAATTAGAAGATGCATGCGCACCTCCAACGACAACAAGTGCTTTAGGGCACACGCTTTTAACGAACCGTGCCATATCCTGCACGTCGGTAATGTGAGAGGTGGACGGGGCCGTAATCCCTACCACATCAGGGGCTTCCGTCTTGATCGCGTCAAGTATATCCGTATCGGATAAGCCATACCGCTTTTTCGCCCCTACGCCAATGACATTTTCACAGCCTTCGCCGGCGACATCAAGTAATTTCACCGGGAACCCATTCTTTCGCAGGTACGCGGCCAGATATGGAAGGCTCAGCATTATTGACGGCTGAGCGGGGTCATCTCCGGCAACAGTAAGATAAGGATTTATCAGTAACGTCTTAGTCATTTTGTCCCTCAAATAGTTCTTTATCCGGATTTACGCTTCAATTCTGGACTGCCCGCACTACGCCCTTATTCAACTCATGCGGCCCTAGACCGGTTTTGCGCATGATTTCCGTTATCTCGTCATCGCTGTAAAACCCTATTATGGGAGGAGTAAAGTGGTCGAACCAATTATGTGCGAGAAGATCCAGATCGGGGCGGCGCTTTTGAGTCTCATGGGTAGGATATAGCTCTTCCATGTCGCGAATGTACGCGAATCTATTTAGGACAAAACTCGGCAGTTTAAAGAACAGATAGGACGGCAGGGCAAAGGCACGGCTTATGAAAAGCGCGACCGAAAGCGGAACACGCGTGGTAATAACACGCATCCCCATAATGGTCGCAACTACGAGGTGCATCAGGAATGAATCCGGTTTACAGTAGAAAGTCCCCACGAAAAGGCCGCCTGACTTCACCCTTTTACCGACATGCTTTACCCCTTCACCTGGTTCGGTAAGGTGCTGAATGACGCCTATCATATACGCGAAATCAAGGCTTTTTTCCGGGACCATATCGGAGTACAGATCAGCCTGAACGATCAGCACATTCGGATATCCTTTGCATCGCTCGTAGGCCATATCCACCGAGAAAGAGAGATCACTGCCCAGCATGAAGCCTCCGGGCCCGACAGCCTTGACGGCGTTAAACAAGTCCCGCCCCATACCCACGGCAGGGTCCCAACCGCACTTGCCACGAAAAAACTCCTCGGGTTTCCCCATGACTTCCAGAAAATGATTCTCTGCGAAATCCGGCAATTTTTTCCACAAATGCCACTCATACCCGAAATTCTTCTGAGTTTCAACCTTCAACTTTTCCATATGTGACGAAGAGGGATTTCCCTGTTTAAGCAAAAACTTTTCACGGAATGCGGACAGTTCCGGATTTGCGTTGCAGATGTCGGAATAGTACGCGAGACATTCAACCATCAGAGCCCCTTTTAAAAGTCTCGGCACATTGCGGATAACTGGGAATTGCGCGGCGCACTTCGTGCAGGAGATAATACCATTCTCAATTACACCCTCCGGAGAGAGCGCAGTAATCCCTCCAGAACAATGAATGCAATTTATCAAAGACAGATGCTTTTTATCCATATGTTAGTTCCTCACTTCTCTCGATAAAGGCCTAGAGTGCGCAGTCAAGACACAGTCCCATCAGCATACTTGGCAGCCCAATAATTAAAATTAAAAATGCGAAGCAAGTAAAAACTGCGGTCCACCCTGCCGGCCATGTGTTCGTCGTAAAGAGACCGGACGTAAACGTTGTCAAAATAAGGATTCTCTCTGAAAAGATAATCGGCGAAGAGATCGTTCAGATCGCTTCGTATCCACTTCGCAAGCGGCACCCCGAAGCCTTTTTTGGGTCTGTATATGATATCACGGTCCACCCGGCGGGCCGCAACCCTCTTTAGAACATATTTCTGTTCGCCGCCGCGAATCTTCCACTTGCCGGAGAGCGAAAAAGCGAACTCCGCCAGTTCTTTGTCCAGCAGGGGATTGCGCATTTCCAAAGAGGCCGCCATGGTGGCCCTATCGCCCTTTACCAGGTACCAATCGGGCAGTTGTATCTTGCAATCCAGATAAAGGCTCTTATTAATGACGTCTTTCTGGCTAAAAAGTCCGGCGTAAACGGAGGCCTCTTCAAAAACCTTCCTGGTATCTATGCTGTCGCGGTTCAGTAGTCGCGCGGCATCACCGGGGATAAACCCGCC
>Ga0209212_1008358_pt1 | contig 11136 bp, 10 predicted proteins | sample RifGroC2_FD_183996 | JGI IMG/M metagenome (GOLD analysis project Ga0209212, IMG submission 183996) | Groundwater microbial communities from Rifle, Colorado, USA - Groundwater C2 (SPAdes) (version 2) | ecosystem: Environmental > Aquatic > Deep subsurface > Groundwater | place: Rifle, Colorado... | reverse complement strand
TGTCTTCCATCTCGCCGCTATCGCCCACAACAATCGGAGCCACCACACCAACGGAAGAATCCTGCAAGCATGAGAGTAACGCGGGGAAAGGATCGTCACCAAGCCGAATGTCCGGGTTCATCACACAAAAGAATTGCCCGGATGCGTGCGTGAATGCCTGGTTATGGTTGGCGGCAAATCCTAATGGCGCTGGGTTGTAGATGATTTTAATCAGGAACGAAAAATCATCTACAACAATCGGTAATTCCTCAGGGAGATTGAGCGTAAGAATCATTTCCAGTGCCTCACCCGCACAATAACGCTCAATGTCGGCCAATAAGTTGGCAACTAATCTGCCTTGCAAATGGCTAACAATCGAGATGGAGATTAGCTGCATCTTTACTATTGGCACACAAAGCCCAAAGGAAAACTTAATACGATAACTTTAAAAAGGCAATCAGAAATCATCGAGCGCTTGTGAATTTTATGTGTCCTTATAATCCGCAGCCGCTGCAATCGCGATATATTTGTTAACTTGGCGTACCCATCAATAACTTCTAGCAGATCGCTCTTGCACAAAAGTGCATCCCGGCTTCGAAGTCGCTCAATGAGCAAACAGGCCTGACTGATACTTGAGCGGACGCCGTCTATCTGCCGCCGCCATTTTGCCGGCTTCAGGGAATATTTTATTATTCTCGCCATATTGGATTTTGCACCAACAACATTACCCGTGTGTTGCCGATATCGTACTAACGACCGCTCTACATAGCCGACCTTCCCACATGATAAGGCTAACAAGGCAAGCCACCAATCATGCATCGGAATATTTTGTGGTACAGGTAGCGCTAATTTGAGCAATGCGCGATTAATCAAGCAAGCGCAACCCGTCACATCGTTCTGGCATATTAGATGCCCCAGCTTTAAAGGTTCAGGGGATATCCCAGCATAATCCATGAATGAGTGGGCGACAGTACGCATAGTGTCATCAACCACCTCAAGATCAGAGTGGACAAGAATCGGGGTGTGTATTCCATCGCTAGACTCTATTTTCTTCATTTCATCCAATAGAACCTGCAATTTTTCACGATGCCAAATATCATCCTGATCCGATATCGCTACATAATCAGCTTCTCCATCAAGTGCAATATTCATCAATCGCGCAAAATTTTGGGTTACTCCCAAGTTCCCGAACCCATCTTGCAATAAAGCAATCCGATGGTCCGTTTTTGCCAGCCTAAGGATTATGTCAACCGTGTCATCCCCGGAACCGTCGTCTCGAATAACCAAGGACCAATCTTCAACTGTTTGGCGCTGAATGCTTTTGATCTGTTCTTCTATAAAGTGGGCTCCATTGTAGGTTGCCATCACTATGATTAATTTCATCTGTTCCGACTTAATGGCACTGCCTTAATCAAGGCTTACTATTTCAAGATTTGGTAATGGAAAAACCAGTTTTGTATATTTTAACTTTTGATTGGCCAGAAAGAATTTTTTGAAGTGCCATGGAAGAACGATCAAATAATCCGGCTTACTCTGGAGAAGATCATTCTCCGGGATAATTGGTATCCATGTGCCCGGCGTAAAACAACCGAACTTTTCGGCATTTACCTCACCGACGAATGAAATCTCTTTATCAGTTAACCCACAATATTGCAGCAACACATTTCCTTTTGTTGAGGCACCCAATGCCGCCACAACCTTACCCTCCGCATGCGCTGCCCTGATGAACTCCAATAATTCACGCTTGGAATTGGCAACACGCTTTGCAAAGGCGTTATAGGGGGCAAGCGTATCTAATCCCTTGGCACGCTCTTCATCCAGGATTTTCTGCACTGCAGGCACCACCTCAGCATTTCCTAGCGATTTTGCTACTGATATTGAAAAGCTCCCGCCATTCACATCATTGAATTCAACATCAAGGATGTTGAATCCCACGCGGTCCGCCATCCATTTAATTTGACGCAGCGCATAAAACTCCAAGTGCTCGTGGCAAACCGTGTCATACGAATTAGTATCAAGCATAGTCGGCATGTAGCTTTGCTCAAATACCCATATACCATCATCTGCCAGCACGTCATATACCTGCCGCATAAAATCTATCGGATCCTCCAGGTCGTAGAACATGGAAAACGAAGTAACTACTTTTGCCTTCTGCCCAGGGAAGCGCGCCTTCACTAGAGCGGAAGAAAAGAAATCCGGGATCAATTGAATATGTGGCGGGTAATAGTTGTGAAATTTGATACCGGTCGGATCAACGCCCACCAACACCGGTCCTTTAGATGGGTATGCCTGCAACGTGGTGCTGTCGTTGCTGCCAATATCCACCACGAGATCACCGTCCCTTAAAGTAACCAACCCGAGAATTTTTTTTACCTTATTGTGAAGGTGCGCAACCATGCTGGTATTCAAACCGGAGCGGTAGCCATAATCTTTCCCATACATTTCACCCAAGTCGTAGGAGTGCTCCAGTTGCAATAACCCGCATACCTCATCGCCCCCCACGCACTTCACCAACCGCAACGGTCCGGTTGTAACTGCGGCATTTTTTTGGTGTGGAAATATCCCGGTCAGCATCTGCTCGCCCAAATCCAATACACAGTCCAAATGTGTATTGCCGCAAATTCTGCATTTTTCAATTTTTTTATACATCGTCATCTACCTCGTTAACATTTATTTTTTTCTAGTGTCCAGCATATCCGCATCCACCATCATATGTACCAATTCGTTAAAACCAACCTTCGGCACCCACCCTAATACAGTCTTTGCCTTATCAGCATTGCCAACCAATATCGTCTGTTCAATCGGGCGATAAGAAGATGCATCCTCGCGCACATAAGCCCTGTAATCAAGGCCCAGATAGCCAAATGCGCTCTCGCAGAATTCACGCACCGAATGTGTCTCGCCTGTCGCCACCACATAGTCATCCGCATGGTCATGCTGAAGCATCAGCCACATAGCGCGTACAGTATCACCAGCAAAACCCCAGTCTCGCCGTGCATCCAGGTTGCCCAGATGTAGCTCCTTGGTTAAGCCCAATTTAATTCTGGCAGCCTCGTGAGTAATTTTTTTTGTCACAAACGCTGAACCTCGACGCGGGCTTTCATGGTTAAACAAAATCGCCGAACACGCAAATAGACCATAGTGCTGCCGATATATCCGAATCATGGTATCGGCATAGAGCTTAGCCGCTCCATAGGGGCTACGCGGGTTAGTTGGAGTGAGCTCATTCTGAGGGCTTTCAACTGCTTCACCAAAAATTTCTCTGCTGGATGCCTGGCAAAACCGGATATTCACATCCACCGCACGAATCGCTTCCAGAATGCGTGTAACTGCCAAACCATTCACCTCACCGATTCCAACCGGGTCATCATACATGCCCGCACCGGAAGAATAGGCCGCAAAGTTGTATAGCTCCGTTGGCCGATAGTGCGACAGGACATCTAGCATTTTTCGCTGATCCAGCATATCCCATTCAACCAGTTCGACTGCTTCAGGCAGTCGCTCCGGGAGTTTCGCGGCGGCCTTATGTACGTCCCGCACGGCCCCAATAATTCGATAATTTTTTTCTAGCAATAACTCGGCCAGATACAAACCATCCTGCCCAGTTATACCGGTAATAAGCGCTATTTTTCGCATCAGCAAACACCGACAGTTCGCGCGGCCCATCGAGTTACAAAATTTGTATACCGGCCACATACCAAGCTGGTCATGATCATCCGTGCACCACGCCCTCTTAGTACAGTGCAGTGTATCGAAGCGAGGAGGCTAGCTAAAAATATTGGGACTATTGACACCAGTTTGGAAGCAAAGCGCGTCAATCCGGAAACCTTTGTGCGCAAAATATTGTTATATTCTTCAGTGGTATAAGCCCCCGTCGCACGGTAAAACATCAACCGCTTAATAAGATGCCATCCCCCACGAGGGCACACAATTGATTTGGCTTTGTCGGAAAAATCCACAAATGACCAAACCAACTCCGGCCATTTAATTATCCAAATCTCCAATCCGCGAGGCGTCCACATTGCATTGCCGTATCGAATCGTAATTAACGGCTCAGTTATCAACGTGGCGCGGGCAATAGGCAAATGCTGAAAAATAACCCCCACGTGAACAAACAGCGAACCGTAATATGACCGCCGATCGCGTGCAAGCCATACATCGCGCCTAATTACTACGCATCCAATGAAAGACAACCCCTGTGTCGTTTCCAGAAACAAGCTTTCTTCATCCCCGGCTCCATACTCTCTATCAAAATCAAGCCTGATCAATTTTTCATCCAACACCTTGGAGAAATCTGCATTTCTAATCTCAGCATTAACCACAACCAAATCATAATCGCCATCAAGCTTGTCCAGTACCCGTCTAACCGCCCCGGGTCGCAGCAAATCATCATCAGTCATAAGCCAGCAATACTCGCTCGCTGCATAGCCTACAGCTTTATCGTAATCACCATCTATCCCAGAGTTTTCCGTTTCGCGAAAATATCGTAGTGCCGGATATCGCAACGTATATTCCGCCATCACCTCTGAGGTGTTGTCTGGCGAAGCGCCGTCCACGACGACAAGTTCAATGCCCGGCTCCATCTGACTTAGAATCGAATCCAGAGTTTCACCAATAAATTTCGCTCGGTTATAGGTCGCAATGCAAATAGATAGCTTAGGTTGCGCTACAAAATTACTAGGTTGCTTAAATTTATTTTCCATTGCTCTTTCGCAACAAGGTATCGTCATTTTGATAATCCTAAAAACGGCAGTTGAAACTTGTGGAGCGTGCCCTGCACGCGACAAGGGGTTCGCGTGCAGGGCACGCTCCTACAAATGGCTCACCGAAAGGTGAGTTGCGGCAAAGCCGCAAGAATCAATTGCCACGGGGGTTCACGTGAAATCACCAGCGGCCAACTGCCGTTTTTAGGATAATAGACTTTCGTATAACGAACAGTGCTGTTTCGCAATTTTCTTCCACTCGTCCACATCAATATCGGCATCATATTCCCGTCGCCTTCCTGCATAAGCGCTGAGAGCCAATCTCATTTCTTGAATGTCGTCCACTTTTGCGAAGTACACATTACGTCTTTTGTCATATCCGCTTTGGGTTAGCGATGTCGTTATTACAAACGCCCCGTTCAACACCGCTCCGTGAATTGAGGTGTTCCATTCGCCACCACCTGTCCGGAAAGGCAGGATCACCGCATCCGCAACCGCCAATAACGTCGCTATATCAGCAACAGGAAGAAAACCAGTGATGGCCACTTTTCCCAGCCATGCTTCAGCCGAAGCGAGCCTCATAATTTCGTGAAAATATTTGCCGTTTTCATCAATTTCGCCTGCTATCACAATCTGATCTAAAGCAGGATCGGCAATTTCAAATAATAATTCAACACCCTTGTTAGGGTATACAAAACCAAAAAAAACAATTAACCGCTTTTGTTTTTTTAAATATTGTCTCTTTATTACATCCTTCATCTGCTCGTCTAGTTCAACACGAGGAATAGCTGATGCATTGGATATGAATATAGCTTTTTTTTTCCATAAAGCCCAACGCAGATGAGGATGTAGATTTGTCTCATACTGCGGGCGCACAAATATCAACCCACTTGGCACAATTGATTTTAAAAAAAGCTTAGGTGCATTTCGTCTGCTATATCCTTCGTGCCAAGTCTGCACAACCTTTTTTCTCATCAAAAATGAAATCATCGGCAACGCCCATGGTAATAAACCATTGCCATAACCTTGAGTCGGATATTGAATATGCACAATATCTGGCGACCAATGCCGGATGACTTTTATGACCTTCAGTACTTCTGCAAGACCCCACTTTTTAATGATAGGAAACATTTCAATCCTATCTGCCTTATTTTTACCTGTGCCAGAAATACTTGTCAGTACGCCAACATGAACCTCGTGGTCAACTGCGAGTGCTTCCGCCAGATTTTGGCTATAGTCACCAACACCGCATCGCATTGGTGGAAAGGAGCCTGTAACTAACAATACCCGCAATTTAGGTAGCCTTAGCAAGCACCAACCAACCAAAGGTATATTGCTTTCCTGCGCAATCAATCGGCTTGTCTTTACTGTCATACCTCATTTCACCAACAGGGAACAATCCATAAGCTGCGGCCTCATTAACAAAGTTTGCCACTTCATCCTTTGAGAAAATCTTCCAATCCATCCCAAAAAATTGGATCCCCGTTGTATCAATTTTCTCCGGCCAGTAATCAAACGACGCGATAAAATAACCACCCGGCTTCAATAGGCGTGACATTTCTTTTAGTAATGCTTGAGCGTCAAAGTTGTGCTCGATTACTGAGATTGATGTAATTGCTTGAAAGGAGGCATCTTCAAACTTAGTATGCATGAAGTTGGTTGTCTCATAGCGGATGGCATCCTGGTATGGCATTTTGTTCAAATTCGGATTAAGGTCGGCACCTGTTAAATTTGAATAACCCACCTTGTGAAGCGAAGCTAAGATTTCAGATGCGTAGCAGCCGATATCAAGTATCGGCTCGTTTTTTTTCACATGGCTTTCAATAAAATTTACCGTGGCGAGTACATCCCAACTTTTTGTTATATCCCCCATCACCACTCCACTTACAAGTCCAGATTTCCGCATAAGCGCCTTCAGACGAGAATCAGGAAGATCAACGTGTGAGGCGCCTTTTTTTTCCAGCTCTTGCCGTGATTTATTTATTTGCAATTTATCTTGCAGAACTTCCATGCTCATCACATTTTCCTTATTAGTTATTTGTAAAAAATTCTCAAGTCTCAATCATGAAACCTTATTTCTGGTTAAAATTGTTCGCGCGGCAATCCTTAAACTCGGCGATAACATAACAATTATCAGGAAGGTACATAAGGCCAGTCCGCTTCCAATAAATAATTCAGCGTAATATGAAAATCCCAATTCGCGAATTTTATAGCCGATCCCCCCTACTATAAACAGCGACATTCCGAGTGGCATGCCTACGTCCCATAATAGCCACTTCAAACCGACCCCTTTAAGTAATGATTGGTGTGTAAGCCTTGTACCAATTAATAAGTAAATACCATTCAATACCGCCCACGCCGCAGCACCACCAACGGCTCCATACTGCAATGCAAGAATAATTGTTGTTGGTATCATAACAACAACCAATATGGCATTAATCGTAAGTGGCAAACGCGTCATTCCATAAGCCAATTGCAACGCGTAAGGGAAATGCATTGCGCCATTCAGCGCCGTGCCGATCAGGAACAGCGAGACTACTGGCGCTGTGCTCGAAGCAAGTGACGGATTCCCAGTCCACAGGAAAAGTATTTCTTCTGCAAACACTGCGGCCGCCGCCGCTATTGGAAAAAGTACCGCTAGAAGCAAACGAGTTCCCGACCTATACAGGCTCATTAACTTTTCAGTTTCATCAATGGCAACAAGCACAGACAAGCGTGGATATATCACATTAAAAGCTGGCGTTAGTAAAATATACAAACCACTTGCAACCACCCCAGCGAGGGCATACCGACCAAAATCCTCCAAGCTGAGAATCTTGCTCAACAGCACCTTGTCCAATTGCATCAGAATGACTGCCGAAACGGCAACACCACTCATCCCCACAGAAAAACGCCAAATGCTTTTCAGCTTATCAACATCAAACCGGGTTCCTGTCATTCGCCCTATGATCCGCCATGCCCCCCAGCGCATAGTAGCCGCATAAACAAGTCCCACGCACGCCTGCCAGATGAAGAAGGCCTCAATCGTCGGCGAGACAAACGCGAGTACCGCCACCGCGCCCAAGCTGCCGATCGTCACCATAGCCATGTTGATACCGCTCGCTACCGTCAAACGTTGCGCCCCGATCAATGCCCCCTGATAAAGGCCGATCGGCCAGCGGCAAGCCACCACCAGCCCCATCAACATGATGGCGTGTGAAATGGTTAGCGGTGAGAGTTGTTTTGATTGCAACCAGTATTCCGCTATCCATGGTGCAAGCGCCAGGATCAATAAGGCAATCATTACAGCCATGCCCCAATAAACAACGGCGAGGGTGTGCAGCAGCTTCCCCGCTTCCTGCAAATTTCCCGATGCCGAACAGCGCGCAACCTCGCGGTTAATCGTTGGAGCCATCCCCATATCGAGAAGGCTCAGCAATGCTTGTGTGGTCACGAAAAAGCCAATCAAACCGTAGGCTTCTATTCCAAGATATTTAAGGTAAAACGGAACAACCGCCAAGCCGACCAGTGCTGACCAAACCGAATTGGCCAACCCCGCCAGCAGATTGCGCCCTAGTTTCACGCAAGATCACTCATGAAAGTCGTTAGTATGATAGCCGTGGCGTTTCACCAGTTCGTCGCGCTCCGCGCTCTTGAGGTCTTCGCGCACCATCTCGCTGACCAGTTCATCAAAGCTGATCTTGGGTGTCCAGCCGAGTTTATTTTTGGCTTTGCTGGCATCGCCCAACAGCGTCTCCACTTCGGTGGGACGGAAGTATCTTGGATCTACAGCAACTACTGGGGAGTGGTGAGTAGGAAGTGGGGAGTGGGAAATCCAGTATCCTTTTTCATCTATTCCGCTACCTTCCCAGCGAATGTTCATGCCAAGTTCTTTGGCTGCCGCATTCACGAAATCGCGCACACTGTATTGCACGCCGGTGGCGATGACGAAATCTTCCGGCTGGTCTTGTTGCAGCATCAGCCATTGCACCTCGACATAGTCCTTGGCATGCCCCCAGTCGCGCAGCGCGTTCAGATTCCCGAGATAGAGGCATTCCTGCAGGCCGAGCTTGATGCGCGCCAGCGCACGGGTGATTTTGCGCGTGACGAAGGTCTCGCCGCGTATCGGCGACTCGTGGTTGAACAGTATGCCGTTGCACGCGTAGAGGCCGTACGCCTCGCGGTAGTTGACGGTAATCCAGTACGCGTAGAGTTTGGCAACCGCATACGGGCTGCGCGGATAGAACGGCGTGGTTTCCTTTTGCGGAGTCTCCTGCACCAAGCCGTACAGCTCAGAAGTGGAGGCCTGGTAGAAACGGGTTTTCTTTCCCAGGCCAAGAATGCGGATCGCCTCCAGTATGCGCAAGGCGCCCAGAGCATCGGAGTCAGCCGTATATTCCGGCTCTTCGAACGATACCGCCACATGGCTTTGTGCCGCGAGGTTGTATATCTCGTCCGGCTGCACTTTCTGGATAATATGCGTCAGACTGGAAGAGTCGGTCATGTCGCCGTGGTGCAGGAAGAATGGCAAGCCTTTTTCATGCACATCATGGAACAGGTGATCGATGCGCGCTGTGTTGAACATGGAGCTGCGGCGCTTGATGCCGTGCACCTCATAACCCTTATCCAGCAACAGCTCGGCAAGGTATGCGCCGTCCTGCCCGGTGACGCCGGTGATTAACGCAACCTTTGGTTGCTTAGGACCGAGGACTGGGGGCTGAGGACTTAAAGGCGAGGACTGAGTGCCGAGGACTGAGGACTGAGCGTTATGTGTGGTCATTTTTCGTCTCTTTGTTTTTGAACGGCGGCGCGGAGGCCCCCAATAATGCGTGAAAGTTCGCTGGCACTACTGCCATTTGCACCCTCGCTAACGCTCCCTCCTGACAGGGGGGATGAGTTAGCCACTTCAATCGTGGCGGGAAAGAGAATGCTGTAGATACGACGCGTTTCGTTCATCACCGTCCGCCACGATTTTTTAGCATCGAATGTATCATTCGACACGCTTCTTTTTTACTGTGTGCTTAAATTTCAAGACAGCAAAGTTCAGTTCAATAGATGTTTCGGCATCGCTGATTTGCAAGTCATCATCAAGGATTTCGGTAATCAGTTCGCCGCTGCGTTGCATCAGTGTTTTCTGTTGTGCTTTGTCTTGTACTGCCGAGAGCTCTTTGACATTTCTCGATAGCTCGCGGATTTTTGTGAAGGTTTCAATGATCGAAATTGTTGCCTGGGTTGCCACTGGGCTTTTAAGGATAGTGGCAAGCATATACAGACCTTTTTCCGTAAATGCCTTGGGATTTACCGTGGAATGTTTGAGCTTTTCGAACCGGTGGAAATTTTCCACCAGTTCCGTTTTCTCCGGTTTCGTTAGCTCCACAATATATCCAGCAAGGAATTTGTCTGGATTGTTTGCGACAGCTTTATTGATGTCCCTTGTCTCAACACCGTAAATCTGGGCAACATCGCTATCGAGCAATACACCATGCCCTCTGATCTCGATGATCATGCTTTTAAGATTTTCAATCTTCACCATGTCGCTCATTTCAGCATCTCCGATTGGCCCCCAGGTTGGGAAATACAGGACTGAGGGGCAAGGACTGAGGACTGAGTAAAACCACTCGCTGCTTTTCCACTCAGTCCTTGCCCCTCAGTCCTGATTTTATCTTCCGTAATGATCTTCATAACGTTGAATATCATCTTCACATAGATATTCCCCAACCTGAACCTCAACGATGTGTAATGGTTCAGTGCCCAAATTCTCGAGACGATGTTTCGCGCCTATCGGAATATAGGTGCTTTGATTTTTCTGCACCGTTATCACCTCATTGCCGTTGGTGACGGTTGCCGTGCCGGACACCACCACCCAGTGCTCGGAGCGTCGGTTATGGCTTTGCAGGCTGAGGCGCGCGCCGGGGGCAACTTCGATGCGTTTGATCTTGAATCCGTCCGGGTCTTCTTCCAGCATCGTGTAGTTGCCCCACGGGCGATTCACTTTGGCGTGATAAATATGCTCTGTCGCACCCTTTTCATGCAGCGTATCCACCACTTCGCGCACCCGCTGGGTTTGGTCGCTCTTCGAGATCAGCACCGCATCGGCGGTTTCGATCACACAAAGGTCTTCCACGCCGATGGCGGCAACCAGCCGTTTTTCGGCACGGATCAGGCTGTTATGGCAGTCCAGCGCGATGACGTTACCTTGCAGTACGTTGCCATTTTCGTCCTTGGCGGAAATCTCGTGTACGGCCTGCCAACTGCCGACATCGTTCCAGCCGATGTCGCAGAGGATCAGCGAAACGCGATCCGATTTTTCCAGCACGCCGTAATCGATGGAAATGGAGGGCATGGTAGAAAAATGTTTTTCCACGGCTTGCTGGAATGACATGCCAGCACGGCTTTCGGCAATGATGGTCTGTATCACTTGATGCACCGCCGGCAGGTGCTGCCGGATTTCCGCGAGGATCACCGACGCGCGCCA
>Ga0209212_1008350_pt1 | contig 11142 bp, 10 predicted proteins | sample RifGroC2_FD_183996 | JGI IMG/M metagenome (GOLD analysis project Ga0209212, IMG submission 183996) | Groundwater microbial communities from Rifle, Colorado, USA - Groundwater C2 (SPAdes) (version 2) | ecosystem: Environmental > Aquatic > Deep subsurface > Groundwater | place: Rifle, Colorado... | reverse complement strand
GAGAAATTGCGTTCCTTCGCCCATAAGCCGGTTCTGGCACGGATTGCCATCGTGATGGCCGGCCCGGTATTCAATCTGATCTTTGCCTGGATGATATTCATCGTGCTCTGCATGATGGGGGTCCCGACCGTAACCGCCAAAATAGGCGAGGTGCTCAAGGACAAGCCAGCAGCCAGGGCCGGTGTTCTCAAGGGCGATGTGATCTCTTCCATAAACGGCAAGCCGATTGCGCGCTGGGACGAAATCGCCGAGGGGGTCGCGGCCAGCAAGGGGCAACCGTTGACAGTTTCGGTCAAACGGGGCGAGAAGACGGTTGATTTTACAATGACTCCGGAACCGAGAATTTCGAAGAACCTGTTCGGCGAAAAGGTCAATGGTTACGCAATTGGCGTCGCTTCGGCCGGAGATGTGGTGACGGAATACTACGATCCGTTCCAGGCCGTGATCAAGGGAACCGAACAGACCTGGAAAGTGATCGATATTACCATCATGTCCCTGGTCAAGATGGTGCAGAGGGTCGTGCCGATGGACAGTGTCGGCGGACCGATCATGATCGCCAAAATGGCCGGTGAGCAGGCCTCGGCCGGCGGCGCCAGTTTTCTGGCCTTCATGGCGCTTCTGTCGATCAACCTGGGGGTGCTGAACCTGTTGCCGGTGCCGGTGCTTGACGGCGGACACCTGTTGTTTTACTTCATGGAACTGATCTTCCGACGGCCGGTGCCGCAAAAGGTGCGCGAATATGCCCAGCAGATCGGGATGGTGCTGCTTTTGGGGTTGATGGTAATGGCATTCTACAACGATATCATCAGGTACTTTGTGAGTCGCCAGGGATAACCATAACGAGTCTTACATACCGGTATGATTTCCAATCGCCGCATCATTGACAGGGTTTCTTGCTTTGGCATGGTGTGGCGATTTTTTTACAGACTGTGATATGCTGGAGCTGACTGTAATTCAACGGAAGGTGGAATATCATGGATACCCTCGAAGCGATCAGGAGCAGGCATAGTGTCCGCAGGTATGCCGACCGGCCTGTCGAAGAAGAAAAACTCCTAGCGGTACTGGAAGCCGCCTGCCTGGCTCCTACCTGGGCCAATCTCCAATGTGTAAGATTCGTGGTGGTCAGGGATGCCGCCACCAAACGCCGGATCAGTGAACTCTCCTATGTTGACTCGTTCTTTGCGGCCAGGGGCTACAAGACCAATCCATCGCAGGTGGCGCTGGCTGAAGCGCCGCTGGTGATCGTGGCCTGTGCTCTGCCCAACCAGTCCGGCGACATTCGCGGGCAGCAGTATTATATGACCGATGTGGGGCTGGCGGCGGAAAACCTGATGCTGGCGGCGCATGACTTGGGACTTGGCAGCGTCTTCGTCAGCATCTTCGAAGAGAAACCGCTGGCCGAGCTGTTGGATATCCCGGCCTACATCAGCATTGTCGGTCTTTTTCCGCTCGGTTACCCGCTGTATGAGAAAGGCGCAGGAACTCCGCGCAAGCCGCTGGAAGAAACCGTATTCTACGACAGGTGGCAGGGTCAGCGCTGATTCCGGAACTAATGCCGTCAAATCTGCAATCCGCCACACACAGGGCTTGAACTAAGCAACAGGAGACAAAATGCCGTCACCCGTCATAACCAGTTATCTGCTTGCCAGCGCCGCGGTTTTCTTCGTACTGCGTTTTCACCTGGTTCCGGCGGTATTTGCCGGACTCACCGTGTATGTGCTGACGATCAAACTGTCACGGCATCTGCCGAAAAATATGAACCGGGTTGCCCGCCAGGTCGCCCTGGGCGTGGTTGTGCTCTGTGTCATGACCTGTATGACCGGTGTGGGGGCCGCGGTCTGGTACTTTATCGGCAGCAGCCAGGGCATTGGCGCTTTGTTGACAACGGTTGTGGAAACGCTGGGGACCCTGCGCCGGACACTGCCGCCGTCTGTTGCCGATGTGCTGCCGACGACGATCGAGGGGCTGCGTCAGCAGCTGGCCGAGATCCTGAGCGAGCACGTCCAGAAGATATCAGTAGTCGGTTTCGGCAGTCTGAAGGTGTTCGCCCATGTCCTGCTGGGAATGGTCGTCGGCGGCATGGCTGCGGTACACCACTTCCGGGAACATCACGAACTGCCGCCGCTCACGGCGGCCTTGCGGAGCCGGCTGCGTGTGCTGGTGATCGCGTTTGACAAGGTCGTTCTGGCCCAAGTTAAAATATCCTCGCTCAATACCACCTTTACAGCGGTATACCTGCTGGTGCTGCTGCCGCTCTTCGGGGTGCATCTGCCGATGGCAACGATCCTGGTATTGCTTACGTTTGCCGTCGGCATGCTGCCGGTGGTCGGTAACCTGGTTTCCAACACCTTCATCGTGGTGATCAGCCTGGGTGTGTCCCCCATGGTCGGTGTTGCTTCGCTGGTCTTTCTGGTGCTGATACACAAGGCGGAATATTTCATGAATGCCAGGATCGTCGGCAACGAAGTCCATGCCACCGCCTGGGAACTTCTGAGCGCCATGCTGCTTCTGGAATCGGCCTTCGGGATCGCCGGACTGGTGGCCGCGCCGGTGGCGTACGCCTGGCTGAAGGCCGAAGTCAAGGAACAGGGCGTGATCTGAGAACCACCGGCCGCACATCATAAAATCAAGACTGGAGTGATAATGACAGCAACGCAAAACGGCAGGCATGATTCCGATATAAGTGACAACGCCCCTGATCTGAAGATACTTGCAATCGATACATCCACCTCCATGGCCAGCGCCGCGATCACATGCGGCCGCAGGGTTCTGGCCGAAGCGGTTTTCAATACCGACCGCACGCTGTCGGCCAGGCTGATGCCGGAGATCGAACGGCTGCTGGCGCTGGCCGGGATCGAGATAGCCGGGATCGATCTGTTCGCCGCCTCAAGCGGTCCTGGTTCCTTTACCGGGGTGCGGGGCGGTCTGGCGACCATCCAGGGGCTGGCGCTGGCCACCGGCAAGCCTTGTGCCGGATATTCATCGCTGGCGCTGCTGGCGATGAACTTTTCACTCTCGCCATATCCGGTCTGCCCGGTTCTGGATGCCCGCAAGAGCGAAGTCTACGCCGGGCTTTATGACTGTTCCTCGCCCACGCCGGTTGCGATCATAAAAGATTGTGTGCTGCCGCCGGCCGACCTGCTTGACCTGATCTTCTCCTCAAGCGACAAACCGGTAATATTTGCCGGGGACGGCGCCCAGCGCTATGCCGATCTGATGCTGGAACGCATCGCTGGCAGGGGCATGATCGCCCCCTTCCAGCTGCATGCTTCACATGCGGCCAATGGCGCCATGCTGGCGCTGGAGGCCTGCCTCCGCGGAGAGACGGTGCCCCCCGCGCTGTTACAGCCGACTTATCTGCGTGCATCGGGAGCGGAGATTAATCGCAAGAAAAAGATGTAATGTGGTCATACAACTATTTAGTCATAGTAAATACGTTCACTTCCAGTAAATACCGCTTGTATACACAATTTTTCCTGTTATAATTCCCAAAATTTATCCGACGGAGCGTACAGCATGAACATTCATGAGTATCAGGCCAAGGAAATTCTGAGCAGTTACGGCATCCCGATTCCACGCGGAAGGGTGGCGTTGACCTCCGACCAGGTCGAACGGGCCGCCAAGATGATGGGGGGACGCTGCGTGGTCAAGGCCCAGATCTATGCCGGCGGACGCGGCAAGGCGGGTGGGGTCAAGCTGGTGCATTACCCGGAACAGGCGATGGAATACGGCAAGGAACTGTTCGGCCGTACGCTGGTCACCAATCAGACCGGTCCGGAAGGTTTGAAGGTCCGCCGTATCCTGGTGGAAGAGGCGGTTGAGATCGCCCGGGAATTCTACCTTTCGATCACACTTGACCGCGAAACCTCGCGCTACATCCTGATCGCATCGGCCGAGGGGGGCATGGACATCGAGGAGGTGGCCAGCAAAAGCCCTGAAAAAATCCATACGCTGCAGATCGATCCCTTCACCGGCCTGCGCCCTTACCAGGCCCGCAAGATCTCCCTGGCGCTGGGGCTGTCCGGCTCGGTCTGCGAGGACTGTGTTGAACTACTGATGAACCTGTACCGCGCCTGCCAGGAAAAGGACTGCGCGCTGGTCGAAGTCAATCCCCTGGTGGTCACCAAGGCCGGCTGGCTGATGGCCATGGATGCCAAGATCACCTTCGACGACAACGCGGTCTACCGTCACCGTGAGTACCCGGACATGATGGACTATTCTCAGCTTGATCCCTTGGAAATTACCGCCGGTAAATACGATCTGGCCTATATCAAGCTGACTGGCTCGATCGGCTGCCTGGTCAACGGCGCCGGCCTGGCCATGGCAACCCTGGATGTTCTCAAGGAGTGCGGCGGCGAACCGGCCAACTTCCTGGACGTGGGGGGCGGAGCCACGCGCGAGAAGGTGGCCGAGGCATTCCGGATCATCCTCCAGGACCATGACGTCAAGGGGGTCTTCGTCAACATCTTCGGCGGCATCATGCGCTGCGACGTGATTGCGCACGGCATTATCGAAGCGGCCGGAGAGGTCAACTGCACGCTTCCGATCGTGGTTCGCATGGATGGCAGCAAGGTCGAGGAGGGCAAGAGGCTGTTGCGCGAATCAGGCCTGAATGTCCAGGTCGGCGACAACCTGGGTGACGCGGCTGCGCGGATCGTGAAGATGCTGGGATAAGGTCCAGTAGGGGCGATCCTTGTGATCGCCCGATTTTTGGGCAAATACAAGATTTGCCCCTACAGAAAACAGACAAAATGGAGACGGCATTATGTCCATACTACTCAATAAAAACTCGAAAATACTGGTGCAGGGCATCACCGGCCGGAGCGGCCTGTTTCATACCCAGCAGTGCCGTGAGTACGGCGCCAACATCGTGGCCGGCGTCACACCGGGCAAAGGCGGCATCCACATCGAAGGCATCCCGGTTTTCAACACCGTGGCCGAAGCGGTCAAGTACACCCATGCCAACGTTTCGATGATCTTCGTACCGCCTCCCGGCGCGGCCGACGCGATCCTGGAGGCGGCCGACGCCGGCATAGAACTGGCGGTCTGCATCACCGAGGGCATCCCGGTTCGCGACATGGTGCCGGTCAAGGCGGTGCTGCAGGGGAGCAAGACCAGGCTGGTCGGCCCCAACTGCCCCGGCGTGATCACGCCCGGCGAATGCAAGGTCGGCATCATGCCCGGCCATATCCATAAAAAAGGCAAGATCGGCGTTGTCTCGCGCAGCGGCACGCTGACCTACGAGGCGGTCAAGCAGTTGACCGATGTCGGGCTGGGGCAGTCAACCTGTGTCGGCATCGGCGGTGACCCGATCATCGGCATGAACTTCATCGACGTTCTGACGCTTTTCAACCAGGATCCCGAGACCGAAGGCGTCTTCATGATCGGTGAAATCGGCGGCGGCGCGGAAGAGGCGGCGGCCGACTGGATCAAAAAGAACATGAAAAAACCGGTGGCGGCCTTCATTGCCGGAGTAACCGCTCCTCCGGGCAAGCGCATGGGGCATGCCGGCGCGATCATCACCGGCGGCAAGGGCAAGGCCGAGGACAAGATCCGTACCCTGCAGGAGTGCGGTGTGGTCGTCTCCACCAGTCCGACCAGGATGGGCGAGGCGATGCTGGAGGCGATGGCTACCGCCGGCCAGAATGAGGAAACAGTGGTCACCAAACCGGCCGCCAGGAAGGCCAAGAAGTAGTCTGATTGTTGAACGCTTGCAAAATCAAAGCCCCGCTCCCGGTTCCGGAGGCGGGGCTTTTTTGCATCCCGGAATCCAATCGGTTCATATGTAAAGTGATCCATCCTAGAAAAAGCATTTGCCACAGAGGAAACAGCCGAAAGTAGGCGCTTCTAAGCGAGCTCACAGAGAAGAAACAACATGTTACAGCATTAAGGCCATTCACCCAAAAGGTGATTCAAGAAAATAGCTTTTTTGTTGTCAGTACTCTGTGTTCTCTGTGATCTCTGTGGCTAACTGCCGTTTAAGGTTCGTACTTAATTGTCTGTTTATCATGTGGAAATGCCGGCTGATCTCTGATATGAACCTATAAACGGCAGTTAACCGCCGAGAAAAACGGATGCACGCCGAGAAAACCAGGATTTACAAAATAAGTTGATCACCTTATGGGTTAGGCCAGTATTTTGTTCAAGTTTTGATTTTTCGCTTAGAAGCGACAACTTCTGGCGGTGTGTATCGGCGGTTAACTGCTTTTTCCAGGATTAAACATGGGGGATACGGATGAAATACACACACCTCTACAGAACCTGCATTCAAAAGACATTGTCCGATGACCAGATCGACATCATGACGGCCTTCAAAACCGCACTCAGGAATGATCCCGGACTGGAAGTGCAGCTGATCAACTACTACAAGGGCATGCCGCTCTCGTTCAATGCCACTGTTGCCGGTGTCGGCCGGGATGAGCTGGAACTGCGGGTCAACCCGCGTCAGGCGGTGGCCATTTCCGATGACAACTACACTTTCATCCGCAGCAAAATATTCAAACACGATATCGTTGTGAAGGCCCGCCAGGTGAGCATCAAGGAAAAAACCGTCTCCCTGTATCACCCCTGCTATGTGGAGATCGGCGCCGAACGCCGGAACCATATCCGTCTCAGGGTCCATCCTCCGATCGATGCGGAATACCTGACGCCGGAAGGCAAGGTAAGGGGCGAGTTGATCGAACTGTCTACGGCGGGAACCATCATGGTGGTCGATCATACGGTTGACATAGATACCTGGGGTGACGGGAGGCTGTCGTTCCAGTTGCCGGATGCGGATAATATCAACACGGCCCGTGATATCAAGGTCCCTGCCAGATTCATCACCGCCCTGGAGGATGGCTCGCTACCACGCTTCATATTCGGTTTCACATCGGACAAATCATCGGAAAAGCATATTGCAAAATTCCTTTTCAACCGCCAGATAGAGATAATGCGTATGCTCCGGGATGGTTTCGATATAGGCTAGCAGTTCCTGACCAACCCGGTTCATGTAATTAAGATTCAATGTCTGCTGGGGGGCAGTACATTTTTCTTGACACTTCTCCTGCTACCTCGCTATTTTGTAATTACATTGTAATCCCATCGGTGAGGCCTCAAATGAACGCTCAACTTGTTTCAATCGGCAATTCAAAGGGAATTCGCATACCGGCGACGCTTCTGCGTCAGTATAATATCCTGGATGAGGTAGAGATCTTTCCCGGCAAGGACGAGATCATCATCCGTCCCATCATTCGTACTCCTCGCTATGGGTGGGAAGATGCGTTTGCCGCAATGCATGCGAATGGGGATGACGTGCTGTTGATCGATGACGCTCTTGACCTGGAGGAGTGGGAATGGAAATAATCCAGTACCGCATCTACCTTGTCAATCTGGATCCCACCGTAGGACACGAAATCAGAAAGACCCGCCCCTGCCTGGTTGTTTCGCCGGATGAAATGAACCGCCATCTGAGGACTGTCATGATCGCACCGATGACCACCAAATCCCATGACTATCCCAGTAGGGTGGCACTTCGTTTCGAAGGAAAACCTGCCTGGATTGTTCTCGACCAGATCCGGACTGTTGACCGGGAGCGATTGGTAAAAGAGCTTGGCAAGCTGGATCTGCGCCATGTCCGCAAGGTGAAGGATGTTATTCGGGAAATGCTGGTGGATTGACGTTATCTGCAACACCTCCGATTGCGACAAAGAGATTCAATGTATAGCATTATTACTTACGGATTGACTGTGCCTTTGTTTATGTTTACACTTGAAAGTATAAACTTCATAAAAGGGTGACACATGAAAGCTACAGCAAAAGATCTCAGATTTCATTCAAAGGAATTATTAGACACCGTCAATAGGGGAGAGGAGGTTGTTATAACTTTCCGTGGAAAGCCTTGCGCCAAACTTATTCCCTTCGAGGCAGGTAAGAAAATATCCAAGAGTGAACTCTTTGGAATCTGGAAAGACGACGAAAGGACAAAAGACGTCGATAACTACGTCAGAGAATTAAGGAAAGGACGATTTTAAATGGTGCTCATAGACACGGATGTTTTGATTTGGTACATGCGGGGTAACGAAAAAGCATATGACGCCATTGAGAATTTAAATAGTTTTTCTATCTCTGTCGTGACTTATATGGAATTAGTGCAAGGAATGAAAAATAAAAAAGAGTTGAACAGTCTCAGGCAAGCCCTTCATGGATGGGATGCTAAACTTGTTTATATATCGGAGGAAATATCCGCTAAGGCGATGTTTTTCGTAGAACAGCATTTTTTGAGTCATTCCATGCAATTAGCTGACGCTTTAATAGGGGCGTCTGCAATCACCCATGGACTTCCAATTCTAACTGGGAACGACAAACATTATAAAGTGCTGGGAGATCTCGTCGTGCATAAGTTCAAACCGTAATTTTTATCGCTAGAAGGGGCGTTTCAGCGAACTACTTGCGCATATTAGCCAACTCCTCGCCAACGCACACAAAATCTTGCGCCGCCTCCCTTTACTTGACACCATATCTTGCTATGAGGCATAATTCTCGCTTGATAGAATCAGCGGGAGGCAGTACCCCATGGAACCATCCGATATTGCTGGAAACGTATCCCCAAGCACCTTTGTGCACCTCCATCTTCATACCCAATACTCGCTGCTGGACGGCGCAATCCGCTTCGATGACCTGATCTCCAAGGCCAAGGAACAGAATATGCCGGCGGTGGCGATCACCGACCATGGCAACATGTTCGGGGCGGCCGAGTTCTACCTCAAATGCAAGAAGGCCGGCGTAAAGCCGATCATCGGCTGCGAATTGTACCTGGCGCCCGAATCACGCTTTTCCCGGGATGCCAGGGGCATTTCCGATGCGGCCTACCACTTGGTCCTGCTCTGCGAGAACATGCAGGGGTACCGGAACCTCTCTTACCTGACCTCGGCCGGCTACAAGGAGGGCTTCTACTATCGCCCCCGTATCGACCGCGAGCTGCTCTCGGGCCATTCCGAGGGGCTGGTCGCACTGTCGGCCTGCCTGAAAGGGGAAGTGGCGATGCAGTGTGGCCGGGGGCGGATGGAAGATGCCGTCGCGACTGCCCGCTGGTACAGCGAACTGTTCCCTGAGCGCTACTATATCGAACTGCAGGAAAACACGCTGACCGAACAGGACCTGGTCAACAAGCGCCTGATGGAGGTGGCTTCTGAGCTGAAGCTGCCGCTGGTGGCCACCAACGATTGCCATTACCTTAACCGCGAGGACGCCCGGGCCCACGAGGTGCTGCTCTGCATCCAGACCGGCAAGACCATGAGCGACCCGACCCACATGCGTTTTTCGGCGGAAGAGTTCTATGTGAAATCACCGGAGGAGATGGCGCGGGCCTTCTCCTACGCCCCGGAGGCGGTCAGCAATACCCTGGTGGTTGCCGACCGCTGCAACCTGGACCTGCCGGTGGACGGCAAGACCTATTATTTCCCGCACTTCGATCCCCCCGAAGGGCAGAACCACGACGAGATGCTGAGGGATCTGGCTACCGAGGGGCTCAAGGAGCGTATGGTTACGATCCTGGCCAAGTATCCCGACATGACGCTGGAACAGCAGCAGGCCTATTTCGACCGTCTGGCGATCGAGCTGGACTGTATCCGCGACATGAAGTTCCCGGCCTACTTCCTGATCGTATCCGACTTCATCCGCTGGGCCAAGGACCGCGGCATCCCGGTCGGGCCGGGCAGGGGCTCGGCGGCCGGTTCGCTGGTGGCCTATTCGATCAAGATCACCGATCTGGACCCGCTCCCCTATAACCTGCTGTTCGAACGTTTCCTGAACCCGGAACGTATCTCCATGCCTGATATCGACGTGGACTTCTGCCAGGACCGCCGCGGTGAGGTGATCCAGTACATGGTGGAGAAGTACGGGCGCGACCGGGTCTGCCAGATCATCACCTTCGGAACCATGGGGGCCAAGGCCGTGGTGCGCGACGTTGGCCGTGCGCTGAACATGACCTACGGCGATGTGGACAGGATCGCCAAGCTGATCCCGGACGACCTGAAGATGACCCTGAGCAAGGCCCTGCAGCAGGAACCGCAGCTAAAGGAGCTGTCCGCGGAAGACCCGCAGGTCAAAGACCTTCTGGATACCGCGCTCTGCCTGGAGGGATTGACCCGCCACGCCTCGACCCATGCCGCCGCCGTGGTGGTGGCCCCGGACCAGCTGGAAGAGTTCCTGCCGCTTTACAAGGACCAGAAGACCGGTGCGATCAACACCCAGTATTCAATGAAATATGTCGAACTGGTAGGTCTGGTCAAATTCGACTTCCTGGGGCTCAAGAACCTGACCGTGATCGAAAACGCCGTCAAGTTGGTGCGTGCGGGCAAAGATCCGGATTTCGACATCACTCTTCTGCGCGACGATGACCAGGCCAGTTACGACCTGATCACCGCCGGCAACACCACCGGCGTATTCCAGCTGGAATCCAGCGGCATGAAGGAGATGCTGGTCAAGCTGAAGCCATCCTGCTTCGAGGACGTGATCGCCGCCTGCGCCCTCTATCGTCCCGGACCGCTCGGATGCGGCATGGTGGATGATTTCATCGAACGCAAGCACGGCCGCCAAAAGGTGGTCTACGACCTGCCCCAGCTGGAAATAATCCTGAAGGACACATACGGCGTCATCGTCTACCAGGAGCAGGTCATGCAGATTTCCCGCTCGCTGGCTGGCTATTCGCTGGGGCAGGCCGACCTTTTGCGGCGCGCCATGGGTAAGAAGGACGCCAAGGAGATGGAGCGCCAGAAGGACACGTTCCTGGCCGGCGCAAAAGGGTTGGGAATCGACACGAAAAAGGCCGAAGCAATCTTCGACCAGATGGCCAAGTTCGCCGAGTACGGCTTCAACAAGTCGCACTCGGCCGCCTATGCCCTGATCGCCTATCAGACTGCTTATCTCAAGGCCCATTACCCGGTCGAGTTCATGGCGGCGCTCCTGACCTGCGACATGGACAGCACCGACAAGGTGATCAAGAACATCAGCGACTGCCGCGAGCAGGGACTGGATGTGTTGCCGCCCGATATCAACAGCTCCGGGCTGTCGTTCACCGTGGTCGGGCAATCGATGCGTTTCGGGCTGGGGGCGGTCAAGAACGTCGGCGCCGGCGCGATCGAGGCAATATTGGAGTCAAGA
>Ga0209212_1008349_pt1 | contig 11143 bp, 11 predicted proteins | sample RifGroC2_FD_183996 | JGI IMG/M metagenome (GOLD analysis project Ga0209212, IMG submission 183996) | Groundwater microbial communities from Rifle, Colorado, USA - Groundwater C2 (SPAdes) (version 2) | ecosystem: Environmental > Aquatic > Deep subsurface > Groundwater | place: Rifle, Colorado... | reverse complement strand
GGCGTTGGACAAGGTTTCGCGATTATCGTGGTTGCGGAGTTGGCTTAATATAACCCGGGATGATGAATTGGTGTTGCGTAAAAAGCCAACTCACCGGAGCAGGCATTCCGCCTGCTCGGTTCTACGTCACGGCGTTCCGTGCAAGTTTCGGACTTCGACGATATTGGCCGCCTTACCCCGCCGTGCCGCCTCATATCCGCTTCCTGTTCGTCAGGCCAGCGCTTTGCCTTCGGCTTCCTTCAGATTCGCAGTCGCCCGCGACACCCTTGCCGTTCAGCTAACTCTCCCCCCTTGCAGGGCGAGTAGGAGGCTTTCACCTCCAAGTAAGTGCGCCCTGCCGGGCGCACCAAGAAAAAAGCCTCGCGAAGTGCGGGGCTTTACTCAACCAGAATCCTGAATCGAACTAGTGCGTATTGGCCTTCATGTATTGATCGCAACGGTCAGATACAACAAATTCAATAATCGCCCGTACATCGTCGGAGCATCCCTTGAAAACAATGCGGGATAACACCTCCGGGCCACTGCGCAAGACCAGCACCCCAACCAGTTCGTCGATGAAAGACTGCGTCGCACTGACGCCCGAAAAATCCAGAATCACCTCGGTGCCAGCTTGCGCCAAAGCAATCTCAAGTTCGTCGCGTACCGGGACTGCGGCCATGCGGGATCCCACCAGATGGCCGTGTGCGTGTTGATTCAGATGTATTTGTGTACTCATCAAGCAAGCGCTTCGAACTCTTTCGTAGTGCAAGGGGAAAAGTTCATGGGCCAAGGGCTGGTCAGCTTGCAAAGCACTCGATATTGAGCAGGTGCATCAAGATTAACCTGTTCTACTGTGACCTTCACTTGGTCAGGGCCTGTGGATTTAATAAGTTGAGTAAACTCCGCCGAATAGTAGCGGGGGGCATAGCCGACAAGGGTGATGGGCTCTACCGTACGCATGAGCAACGCCATCGGATCATGGAGATTCTGTAAGTCCTGCATAAGATACAACCGCTCACCCGGTTTCAACTGCTGGGCGCGCTCCTGATTTTCTGCATGCAGGTGACGCAGCCCCCGGCAGAAAAAATAGACCTCATAGTTTTTCCCCGAGGTCGGTTCGGGGCAGGGGAAAAGCTCAAGAGAATCGGTCGCGCGCAAACCGCCAGTTCTCGCGAGTTCCTCCAACTCGTCATATCGGGCATCGTTCAATCCCAGCCATTTTAGATAATCACTGTACTCGGGGCGATTCTTCGCCAAAATCCGGTTGGCGAAGAGGGGAAATAATTTCTCCGACTTATATGCCGAATGCAAATCCTGCATAACGCCAAACGGCCTGAAATCCGGCATAGCCTCCGCACCGCGCGTGTAAACAAAGCGATAAATGCCATCTTCATGCGTAAGCCTACCAACTGGCGCCCAGCTACGGCTTTTCATATCTTGCCATGCGACAAACAGCGCTTTCATTGCAACCACACTTTCATATTAACTACCCAAATGCTTCAGGATTCTTTGCCTATTGACCTCCAGCATCCTACACGCAAAATCACGCGCAGGCGCTGAAATCTCCGTGTCGGGAACTTCCGTCAATATGGCTCTGAATTCCTCAAGATTGATATTGGCCAGCCTGCCCATCCAGTAACTGGCTGCGTCGGAGCGAATTTTAGCTGCTTCCGTGAATGCTTCCAAGGTTCCCAAAGGCCTCGAACTGGATGGCGAAGCATACAAGGCCGATATGGCGCGACCGACGTAAGCCTCGACGCTGCGCCCCCTGTCACGGGTGGTCAGCATCTCGATGCGCACCTTATCAGTTTCGTTCCGCCCCAGACTGGAGGCATGATCGAATGTGGGCGCAAAGAAAACACCCTGATCCGGCACAAAAATCAGTCCCCAATTTTCATGGTGGCGATCCTGGTTGCTGACCAGCGCATCCAGCATGAGATAGCCTGCAAAGAGACCGGCAGCATCCTTAATAGCCGCAGGCGCGACCCACCCCAATGGCAGTCCGACGAACTTGCTCGCTGCCACAGCCATCACGGTCCGCACCGTGTGCTGCCGCACCTTATAGCGCTTACCCTCCTCATAGTCGTCGATAATTTTTGCCAGCAACTCATTGCCAAACACGAGGCGCGCGCCCTCTGGAACGAATATCGGAGACACCACGCCTTCCTGCCCCTTCCAGACTGCCAGTTCATAGCTGGCATGGGGAATATCAAGAAGCTGGCAGATTTCACAGCAGACCTTCTCCGCCCAGTTTTCGCCAGTGCCCGGCCTGCCCTCCTTGAACAGCATGCTCCGCCCATCCTGATCGCGAAACCAGAATTTGGTCTTGGTGCCCAACTGCTCAAGCTGGGTGGGCGCATCGTCGGGTAGTTGAATGATCGGGTAACTCATGCTGCCACCACATCCCACTTCCTGAAATACGTCTTGAGTCGCTCCACCGTATGCCTCCATTTCGGTGTCGATGGCTGGCAGACGGTGTTCTGGTTGCCAAACAAACCCACCTCGTTGATGGCTTTCGCATCGGGCACTGTTTCGATCCAGTCTACCCGCACGAAGTATTCTGCCTTTTCGGGATCGTCGGCATTCTTTTTGTAGCGCTCGCCAAACTTGAGCACGTCCAGCACCGGTTTTTCACCATCCGGCGTCTGCACGGTAAATTCCTTGCCGGGGCGTACCGCTTCGGTCACGCGGCCCACGCCGACATAGCCGACGCCGGGTATTTTCACCCACACCCGGTCGCCGGGCGACAGCATCTTCAAGGTCTGGCTGTACCAGCTCCCACCACCCGCGCTGATGAAGCCAAACTGGCGCGCATCCTCCCAGCTCCGCGAATTCATATCGCCGAACGAGACGTAATACTCGCCGTTCCACGGCTCTTTCTCGCCCTTGGCTTTGGTCGTCATCGCCACGTTAGCCTGCGTCTCGCCGGGGTCGATCAACCAGACACGGCTCAACAGTTGCTCGTCGCCATGCTGGAACACCTGGAAGAACACCGCGTTGATCGCGATATCGCGCGCGTTCAGGTAGCCGATGATGCGCTCGGTGGCCGCATCCAGCTCCGACGCGACGATGATGATCTGGTGCGACTGGTTGAGCGCATCCTCATCCAGCGCCGTGCCGAAATGCTGCCGGAATGCCTCATCCAGTTTGCCGCCGCTGGAAAAGCGCTGGTAAATCTGCGCAATCTTTTCCGAAGTCAGTTGCTCCACCCACGAGGCATAGTCCAATGCCTGCGCGATGATCTCGCGCGGCGTGCGATCGCGCTTGAGCTCGATCAGCACCAGCGAACCATCGGGCGCAATCGCCAGCAGGTCGATGCGTCCGCCGTAGCTGGTGATCTCCTGCCGCCCGATCAGCATCCACTCGCCGGAAAGGATGCGCGGGTCGCGCACGATCATCTCTTCCAGCTTCTGCTCGCTGGCGAGTTGGCTTGCGGATAAGGGTTGCGGGGTATCCCCGACTTTCCAGATGGCGTGTTGTATTGGCATGCGCACCTCCAACGAATGGGCTGCTCAGGGTTTTGACTTAAAGACCCGCAGTAATGACAACCTTCTTGCCAGACAAATTAAAGGTCACAATATTGATGCCCAGTTCATTGCACACCTTTTGGCGATTTGCAGTTGTGGGCGCAAAAGGTATGACCAGATGCCGAGTTACTTTCTTGCCCGGAAACTTTCTCGTAAGCGCGGCTGCGTGGAAATAAAGTTGCCCTATGCCGGTATATAGCGACTGACTGTCTGCCCCGGTCTTGACCTCATAAAGAAAAACTTCATTCTTGGCCTCGACAACCAAATCCATAGCAACAGATTTATATTGCACCCCCTTCGATTTCAGTTCTTCACGAAGGGCTTTAACGACCGCGCCGTGCCGACAATTCATTGTCACCTGAGCGGCACGGCGCAACACGGCTTTTCCAATAAACTCGTCATAGTAGCCATTGAGTGCTGCATCTAATGGAGATTTCTTGGCAGGCGAACCAGTCTTGCCAGTTTTGGATTTTGAAGACGAGTCGCTTTTGTCATCCCCCATCACCAAGTAGGCAGCACGTCTGATTTCAATCGCGAACTCACTGACCTGGCTACCCAAGTCTGCATCATCAATTGGCGCAACCAAAAATACTTCTACTACGTTTGGTTTCTTGTCTGACGCAATAGTGCGTGTGGTGATGTTGGCTTCTTGAAGAAGTAGCTCGCGGGGCACTCGTGACTTGCCACGAGTAACAATGCCGCGATGCCCGAGTAATGTTTTACCACTACCAATGTCCCGGAGGAATACGCCACCTTGTTTGCGGTTAAATGTCACAACAGGAATATTAAATTGAAGATCAATCAACAGAATCTTTGATTCTTCAGGATTCCCTCTGCCAAACAGGTTGTATTCGGACTGTTTGTCATCTGACGAACCGGTATACCACCAAGATGTATCAGCTCCACTTTTTCTTGAAAACCTAACTTGAGCAGAAAAATGACCAGATGGCCAGCCAATCACGCGCTCCTGTTTGTATGGGAACTGTTTTTTGAGCTTCGCAGACATTTGGAGTTGCGCCTGCTTGATTTCCTTTGTATCCGTTAACTCGATATACATGGTTAACTCCCCTTTGAATGCAGTACGTTATACGGTTAACTCGGCGAGCACGGCTGCCATGAGTTTTTCGGCGGTGGAGCGGGAGGCGGTGAGCTGGGTTTCCAACTGGTCTACCAAGGCCATCAGTTGATCGACCTTGGCGACGATACGGCATTGTTCGGCGAGGGGTGGTATGGGAACCAGGAATTCTCGCAAGGGGCCGAGATTTAAGCCTTCATAAGCGATGCCTCGAAGGCTATCGTCTACTTTGTCCTGAAAGTAAGGTGCTGCAACTACATTTAGTAGAAATGATGAGTCGATTTCAGAGTGAACGGGAACTACAGCAACTTCTCGAGCAATGTTGAATCCCTTCAATGCCTCAGGAACAACGGCACATCCGCCAAGTGTTCCACGGACATTAATCAAAACTTCGCCTCCTTCGAGAATTGTTCGCCCATACTCAGAAGAAAGCTCCTCTGTCACCTTGCGAATACCATTTAGGTCGATCCTACGAAAACGGACATTGCTGCATCGCAAAATATAGACCCCTCCTTGCTGCGGTTCGGGGCCAAGCTTTATTACACCGTAGGAAATACCTCGCTTCGGGTCTAAGATTGAGCCAAGTTTTGCCACTGACCAACCTGTTGGAAGGTTGAATGGAAAATCATCAATATCTGCCTCGGGTACAGTGTCATTTCCGAGTTTTCTACCTGAATGGATTCGCTGGAGTAATACTGAAGCGGTTTCGTCGTTTAATTCCTGCGGAGCGAGCTTGCCTTGTACGGCAAGGGTGAGGATGGATTTGCGCAGGTCGGCGGGGGTGATGGTGTAGGACGGGTTGAATAGGAAATCGAGGTTGGCCGGGGTGGGGGCCTCGCTGAAGCGGGCGAGGGCGGCGCGGGCGAGCGCGGCGTGGCGGGTGTCGCGTTCTTGCTGCTGCGCCTCCAGCCGGTCGCACAATGCCATCAATTCATCCACCTTCGCCACGATGCGCTTTTGCTCTTCTTCGGGGGGCAAAGGGATAGGCAGTGAAAGAAATTCACTGCGCGAAATACCGCCAATGATCCCGGTCATTCTGGTGGCGAATTCCCGAAAAAACGTCGGCGCTTGATAAACGTAGAAGATGTATCGGGGATGAATACCATCCCACACCTCGTTCGCATATAGCTTGTTACCAAAGCAAATATCTCGATCTGTAATCCCAATCTTTCGCCCGGCACTTCCACCTTCGGCACAAATTAATACGGCGTTTGCATGAGCCACCTTGAAGCGTGGATCACCAAGAGTGACTTTCAGTCCATTGTCGTAAGCCAACGTATCTCGGCCATAGTCAACATCTTTAGTAGCTATAAAGGGCAAGCCGTCTTTGATCTTTGCGAGTTCGGCTTTGCCGCTCTCACTAACACTATCGCCATTGAAAATCCGTCCAGTGTTACCAAGCCTTGTCCATTCCCATCCCGGTGGGATATGAAGATAGGCGTCATCACCAACAGGAGGGAGTACTGCCTGTTTACGAGCCTTCCCGGCTTGAGCGCTGGTCTCCATCCGTTTGAGTAGTGCGGATGCAGGCTCGTCGCTAGCGTTGTGCGGAACAAGGTTGCCGCGGATTGCCGATTCGAGGATCAACTCCCGCATCTTTGCCACCGCATTCGGTGTATCCGCGAACTGCTCGAACTTCTCAAAAAACGTTTCCAGCTTCATGCCTTGCTTCCGGCGCTGAGGGCGTGATGCAGCTCTTTCTTCAGCGCGGCGCGCGTCTCGGCGATCTGCGCCAGCAGCTTTTCGTATTCCGGCAGCAGGTGGTCCACGTCGCCGGGGCCTTCGTCGCTCTGGTGCGGATTCTTCAGGTCGAGGTTGTAGTTGCCTGCCTTGATGGTTTCTATCGAGACGCGCCAAGCCTGCTCGTTCTCGGTGCGGTTGCTCCACCATGCCCGCTCCGGCTCGAATTCCTCGATGCGGATCGGCTTGCCCTTGTTGTAGCTCTTCGCGCCTGTTGGATACGGGTGCTCGTAGTACCACACCTCGGTGGTGGGCTGACCCTTGGTGAAGAACAGCAGGTTGGTGCGGATACCGGTGTAGGGGTTGAACACGCCATTGGGCAGGCGCACGATGGTGTGCAGGTTGCATTCGGTGAGCAGCGCTTCCTTGATGCGCGTTTTCACGCCTTCGCCGAACAGCGTGCCGTCCGGCAACACCAGCCCAGCGCGACCACCCGGCTTGAGGATCTTCATCAGCAGCACGAGGAACAAGTCGGCGGTTTCGCGGGTGCGGAATTCGGACGGGAAGTTGGCCTCGATGCCGTCTTCTTCCATGCCGCCAAACGGCGGGTTGGTGACGATCACGTCCACGCGCTCCTTGGGTGACCAGTCGCGCAGCGGACGGGCAGGGTGTTGTCGTGGCGCACGTTGGAGGGTACGTCGATGCCGTGCAGCATCAGGTTGGTCATGCACAGCACATGCGGCAGGTGCTTTTTCTCGATGCCGGAAAAACAGTCCTGAATGAATTGCTCGTCGGCTGCGGTCTTGACCTGCTTGCGCAGGTGTTCGATGGCGCAGGTGAGGAAGCCGCCGGTGCCGCAGGCAGGGTCCATCAGGGTTTCGCCGAGTTGCGGGTTGACCTGCTCGACGATGAATTGGGTGACGGCCCGCGGGGTGTAGAACTCGCCCGCGTTGCCTGCGCTCTGCAAATCCTTGAGGATTTTTTCGTAGATGTCGCCGAACATGTGGCGGTCGTCGGAGGCGTTGAAGTCGATGCCGTTGATCTTGTTGATGACCTGGCGCATCAGGGTGCCGTTTTTCATGTAGTTGTTGGCATCCTCGAACGACATGCGGATCAGCCCGGCGATCTTGTCGGCGCCGCCCGGCATGGCCTTGAGTTTGGGCAGCAGGGTGTTGTTGACGAAGTCGAGCAGCGCTTCGCCGGTGATGCCTTCTTCGTCCGTGGCCCAGGCCGACCAGCGCAGGTGTTTGGGCAGTGGCGATTTGTAGTTGTCGCGGATGAGTTCGAGTTCTTTTTCGCGGTCGTCGAAAATCTTCAGGAAGAACATCCAGCCGAGTTGTTCCAAGCGCTGCGCGTCGCCATAGGTGCCGGCGTCCTTGCGCATGATGTCCTGGATGGATTTGACGATATTTGAAACGTTAGGCATGGCTGTCGATTCTGTTTAGTTGGATAGTTTTAATTGTGGCGAATTCGCCATAGTTAAGAAGATGCTGAACGAACCATCCATTCGTGGTGGGCCTGTCGAACCATGAGCGGATGGCCGCAAATGTAAAACTCGCCCTTCGACAAGCTCTCAACGAACAGCTTTTTATTTACATATCTATCAAACATTTGCAAGATATGAAAAATCGTCAAACAGTGTCCAAACAGCGTGTAAATCTGTTCGCTGCTCGCGCCTTGCCTCGCGTATGCGGGGCTTACTTGGCTCAGGGCGAACGAGTTTATTAAGTCCTTCGCGTGGCACAAAACGTTAGGCATGAATCAGGCTGCTTCCTTGTAGAGTTCTTTTTCAAGTTCATGGATGGCGGCGAGGTATTTCTCCTTGCCGCCGAAGAGCTTGACGATTTCGACCGGTGTGCCGAAGGCGGTGAGCGGATCGACCTTGAGGATGTCGAGCGATTCGACACTCTTCACGCCGCCGTCGGCAAACTTGTCCAGCAAGGCATCGAGCACGGCGCGAGTCTGGCCGCCATATTTGGCAAAGACGTTGCGCTTCTTCACTTTTTCGGCGCGTTCGCGGCGGGTGAGCGGCGGCTGATCAAAGGCGACATGGCAGACCAGGTCGAAGGCATCGTAATCGCATCCGACCTGCTCGGCGAGTTCTTCGAGGAATACGCCGTGATTGGCCAACTCTTCGACGATGGCCTGTTTGCGCCCGGCATCGTTCCATGCGTTGAGGAAGGCGTTGAGCGAGGTGTAGGCCTTGCGCACGGTTTTGCGGGTGTAATCCTTGAGGGATTCCGTAATCAGCTTGCCGTGTTCGTCGAGATACTGGACTCGCTCGGTGGCGACGATGACTTCGACATCATCAACGTAGCATTTGCGGGGCGGCTCGTTGGCACCGAACGAATCTGTAATGCCGGGCGGCTGGTACACCACTTCGCCATGTGCTTCTTCCTCGCTGAATGGTTCGTCCGGCGGCACGGGTGAATCTCCGGCTCCCGGCTCATAAATCTGCACCGGCTCGCCATCAAAATCGGGATCGGCAAACAGCGCGGTGGCGCGCTTGAAGTCCATGATGGTGAAGAAGAACTTGTTGTAGTCCTCGTTGATGCGGGTGCCGCGCCCGATGATCTGCTTGAATTCGGTCATCGAGTTGATGCGCTTGTCGAGCACGATGAGATGGCAGGTTTGCGCATCGACGCCGGTGGACATGAGCTGCGAGGTGGTGGCAATGACCGGGAAGGTGGATTCGGGATCGATGAAATTGTCGAGCTGTGCCTTGCCTTCATCGTTGTCGCCGGTGATGCGCATCACGTAGCGCTTATTGGCGGCGGCGAGGTCGGCATTGGCGTTGACCAATGCCTGGCGCATGCGTTCGGCGTGGTCGATGTTTTCACAGAACACGATGGTCTTGGCAAAACGGTCGGTGGCCTTGAGGAAAGCGGTGATCTTGGCGGCCACGACTTCGGCGCGTTTTTCCAGGATCAGGTTGCGGTCGAAGTCGCGCTCGTTGTATTCGCGGTCTTCGATTTCGTTGCCATATTTGTCCAGCTTGCCCTTCTCGGGCCGCCAGCCGTCGAGGTCTTTGTCGAGGCCGATACGCACCACCTTGTAAGGGGCGAGAAAACCATCGGAGATGCCCTGCCTGAGCGAGTAGGTGTAGATTGGTTCGCCGAAGTAATGAATGTTGGAAACCTCTTTTGTCTCCTTCGGCGTAGCAGTCATGCCGATCTGCGTGGCAGAAGAAAAATAGCTGAGCACTTCGTGCCAGGCCGCATCCTGCGCAGCGCTGCCGCGATGGCACTCATCCACAACGATTAGATCAAAAAAATCCGGCGAGAATTGCTTATAGATGTTCTTGTCTTCCTCGTTGCCGGTGACCGCCTGATACAGCGACAGGTAGATTTCGTAGGACTTGTCCACCGTGCGATTGGTGATCTTGGTCAGTGCCTGCCCGAACGGCTTGAAGTCGTTGGTCTTGGTCTGGTCGGCAAGGATGTTGCGGTCAACCAGGAACAGGATGCGTTTCTTCGCGCCCGATTTCCACAGCCGCCAGATGATCTGGAACGCGGTGTAGGTCTTGCCGGTGCCGGTGGCCATGACCATCAGCAGGCGGTTCTCGCCGCGCGCGATGGCATCCACCGTGCGATTGACGGCGACCAGTTGGTAGTAGCGCGGCATCCTGCCCGAGCCATCGTCGAAATAATCCTGCGTGGCGATAGATTCCTGTTCGACGCTATAACCCTTGGCAGCGCAGTAGCGCTTCCATAGCTCGGCTGGCGTGGGAAATTTGTCGAGGGGGATTTCTCTGGTGACTACGCCGTTCTTGACGGTGCGGTCGTGTTCAAGGAAGGCATCACCGTTTGAGCTGTAGGCGAAGGGTACATCAAGAATCTCGGCGTATTCGAGCGCCTGCTGCATGCCTGCGCCTACCGCATGATTGTTGTCCTTGGCCTCGACGACCGCGATGGGTATGTTTGGTTTGAAGAACAGCAGGTAGTCGGCCTTCTTGGCCTCGCCGCGCTTCACCGTCTTGCCGCGCACGATGACGCGCCCCTTGGTGAAGTAGATTTCCTCACGAAGCTGCGTCATCACGTCCCACTTGTCGCCGTTGGTGCCGACGATGGCGGGCGTAATGAACTTGGTGCGGATATCTGTTTCGGTGAGTTCTTTTTTATTCATCAAGTGACCGACAGAGCGATGGGTCCTTCAAAGCGGGCAGATAATAGCCCGTGCGGTCTGGATGGGCAATGAATGAAAATATATAGACCGTTTGGGAAGCCAGCGCTTCAATGCCCTTCTGGGTATATCCAGAGCAGACACTCAGAAATGACGTTCGACGATAGTTACCACAGCCTGGAATGGCTGGGAATCCAGCCGGCGCAGAGGACTTCTTCGCCGTAACCGGACGCCATTGCCTCATCGCGTTCGATTTCATAGCTGCTCATATCCATGCTCAATGTTCCCATGATCGGCCTCCCGTTTCTGCGGGCTTTGCACATTGCGCCACCCTTTGATTAGCATATCGGCAGGGAGCAGAAAATATTTAACGAGCTTCATCGTTTCGAACTGGACGCTTTGAGAAATGTTGAGTCCGTTCGCCCTATCGAAGGGCTGGTGTGTTAACGCGTTGATTGTTAAACATGACGACAAAATTTGAAGCCGTTCGTGGTTAAGTATTGACTAAGCACGATAACCCCGTGCCAAGTCACTACTTAACCACGAACGGAGGGCTTCTTCAGTGTTTCCTTTGGTATCATGCGCCCCTTCCGAAAATATTCGCTCATCCGGCAATTCCGAGTTAATCCCTGAATCGATGTTGAACAAGCTCAATGCAGCACAACGTGAAGCGGTCATCCATCTCGACAGCCCCCTGCTGGTGCTGGCCGGCGCGGGCAGCGGCAAGACGCGCGTGATCACCCACAAGATCGTCCATCTG
>Ga0209212_1008348_pt1 | contig 11143 bp, 13 predicted proteins | sample RifGroC2_FD_183996 | JGI IMG/M metagenome (GOLD analysis project Ga0209212, IMG submission 183996) | Groundwater microbial communities from Rifle, Colorado, USA - Groundwater C2 (SPAdes) (version 2) | ecosystem: Environmental > Aquatic > Deep subsurface > Groundwater | place: Rifle, Colorado... | reverse complement strand
GAGCCGATAACAACCGACTAATTATTAATAAAACAACTACTGACAGCCCGCCGCGATAACTACTACCCACCGATTAATTGTTAGCAACTGCCAACTATTGACCGCATACACTTACTACCTACCGATTACTTGTTAATAACTACTGCCCATCAACTACATACTGCCACAACTATTACCTACCGATTAATTATTTCAACCCCCACAATCAGCAACTTTCTTCTTTATTTTGTGCGCAAATAGGGCAGAAGACCGCAAAAGGCACCTCCTGTAAAGTTTATATACAACATGGCAAGCAAATTTGCTAAACAATAAGTGTTAATGACTATATCAATAATTTGGATACTTTATGAACAGGAAACGCGGCCGGCCTGAAGGAAGTCTTTCCAGCCCCATATCTGATGCCCAAGTTTATGAGATATTATCGCTATATGCGCGCGCCATGGACGTCCCAACACCCTGGGGAATAATAGATAAAAAAAGACTCCTTGCCGCAAAGGACGCGTATCGGGTTGAGATTGAGAAAATAATCATCGATGACACTAAATATGCGTATTATGTGTTTGATAGGGTAGTCACATCCGTTCAGAGACGCTTCAGAAAATCACTTACACGCGATAACGAAATCCGGATCTATAGCGAGATATATCAAGACTATATATCCCGGGCGCAAAACCTTATATACAGCGATATGTTCGCTCACAGGGTGCTAGCATCTAGACAAAAAATAAAAATATCCGACCAAAACTTTTCTCCCGTAGCCAAGGTGAAAGAGGAGCTGAGGACCGGACTTCGCAATATTGTGCTTAAAGTGATAGATGAGCAGTCCGCCTCTCTCGGTTTAGATCGCATATGGAAAACTCATTGGAGCAGGTCTATACAGTCCATGGATAAAACTACAACGTCACGAACAGGTGACGCGCGAACTTTAGGAGAGGCTATATCTGACCCGACCTCAGAATCGAAACCAGAGAAGGTGTATGGAAATATTGTGTGGTATTTAGAGATAAAATACCCGGAGATTGAAATTTTTATTTCATACTTAGTTGATTACACTATCGCAGGCCTTCCTGAGGGAGTTCTAACAACAACGAAAACCGCCGCATTATCCGCCACAAAGGTTGTCGAAGAGCACATAAAATTCCGAACGGGAATATATACAGCAGAGCTCAAAAGCGGCAAGATTGAGGTAGATGATGAGAGCTTCGCAGATATTGCGTATTACGAAGACGAAGCGTATGTCACCCAATTGATCAAGGATATAGCCGATGCGATAATAACCGCGCAGAAAGGTTATAAAGAAGAGCTGGGCCCCAAGTAACAGGGGCCCTGGCAAAAGGGCACGCTATCGCTGCAGGCTTTTCCAGAAATTGTCCTCTGATAAATATTTAGCGGTAAAAAGTCGCTTCGCGGCGTTCTGTAACGGCCTTGCATAATAAAGGTCCCCGTTGGGTGAATATCCGAGGTCAGCCATGAATTCCCCTTTATCTATCTCAACCGGGAGAATATCCGAAACAAAATATATATAATCCCAAGGCTCTCCTGGGACTACAGGCCAGAGATGTCTTCCCAGTTCAGGCAACACCCCTTTAAAACACACCTTGCAGGCATAACTGAAGCCACCTGTTCCCCTGATGGACATAAGCACAATATCCCCGATCTCTATTTTTGAGAAAAATGATATTGCCCTGGCTTCACGCGCGAACGCCCAACAATGGAAGCCGGTCGCGTCAGCTGAATATGCGTTTCTTAAAACTTCAAAAAACTCTTCAGATAGATAAGTTTTCGCCGCATCAAATGGAACAACCCTTTTGATAGTGGCATCAATATTTTCTTGAGATGCTGGTACGAGAAATACGCTCATGGTTTCCCCTAATAAGATTTTAGTTGTTCTCTTGTTGCTCCAGCTCCAGGACATTTTTCACATGCGCGCGTAGCTCTCTGAGAATATTTCCAACCTCATATGCTTCTAGCTCCGGGGGTGCTTTAGCGAGGTGGGCGCTTACAAAACGTTCCGGATTAAATGTCATTATGCCTTTCTCATTGAATTCATTTACATACCGATCAGGAAACAATACTACACCTTTAATAAAATAACTCTTGTTCAATTTTTCCTGCAATAGTTTTTTTAATGAGAAGCAATTCCCCCGTACTTGTTTTAACGGGTCTGGCTTTTTTAACGGTCTAGGCCTTTTTGTCTCTGTAGAGTCTATGAAAAGAAAACCATCTTTGTAGATTATCCTGTCATCTTTCGTGTAAACACTCGGATTCTTCACCTCTATTGCATAAACACCGGATGGACCAACTAGCACAAAATCGATATCGTAGCCTCCCCCAGGAAATGCACTCAAAATATAATTGTCTTTCGGTAGTATGGGCTCCAATAGCTCAGATACGCGTTTTTCCCCTTCCTTTCCTTGCCAATACAATCGACTACGCCTAACTGCTCGATAAATACCGTATGGGCTAATTAACAATCCCGCCGAGAACACAATAGGAACTATTGTTGCAAACTTCACATTGGGCATTGCCCAAATCAGTAACAACAAAAAAGAGCAAACAAGAATTCCGAAGAAAAGCCCAGCGTTCAGAATTGTTAGGTTAATCTCTGTTTGCGCTGACTGTCCTGCCCCGCACCGGAATGCTTTAGCAAATATTTTTCTTGTAGTTTTTTTGAGCATATATCATTTCTCATTATACCGGCTTTCTTCAAATGAGCCAGGATCACCGGGGCCAATAAGCATTACATCGTGCTTAAAAAACACGTCCATAAAATCTCGCTGAGGTTCTCCGCAAGCGACTTGCCAAACAGTCATAACATCTCCTGACACTCCACTAGAGGTAGGCTAATCCGCTGACTTAAACACTTTAGCCAATGAATCGATAACAATATCCGCTTGTGCGGCCATTGGGACAGATACAATTACTATTTCTACAACCCTGGTCCCGGAATTAACAAATGTTCGAGTTACGATCTGTTTTCGCTCCACTAAAGAATTGAATGTGTCAGGTGCACAGGGATAAACAAGACATGCAATGACCCGAGGCGAATCATATAACGATGAATATGCCACAACCTGCAGCAAGTCTTGCCTGTGCCGTTCCCGAATCTGTTCCTCAACATTCCCCCATCCGAATGACTGAATCTCTTCAGCATGGGCTTTGTATTTCGCATCCAGAATCATGGTCACATCCCCGCGCTGTAGGACAACGTCGGGAATAAATGAACGCTGTGAACCAAAATAGGCCGGGCTCCAATCTAGAGAAATCTTAGTTTGCCCTAACCGACCGCTTTTAATAATTGCCCCACACTGTCTGGCAACAGCTTCGCCAATAGTCTCAACCCAACCCTCAAAGAAGGTCTCCATATCCATCTGCCAGGAAAGCCCGGATAATTCATTTAGCCCGGCCAAGCCCCGTTCCTCTATTGTCCATTCAATAGCCTGAAGCCCTTCGTAAAATGTCTGCGGAGATAATGGGCGTTTGCGCCATGTGCGAAGCTGTATATCCTGGGGACGACGCGGCGAATATCTCACCACTTGCCTAATTAATTCTTCACACAATGCGAGCAACTTCAAAACGATAACCCCTGCTCCCCGCTGACCAACCAGAGAAGAATAGTGCTCCCGCAGAACAAAGTGTATGGCAGCTTTTAGATCCTGATCATCGCGAAGGTCGGGGAACTCGCACGGCACGGATAGATGCTTTGCATGAGGAATACGGCGTATCACGTAAGAATCCCAGTCGATAGCGCCTTTTGGTGTTGAAGTGTCCTCTTCAATTACAACAAACTTCCTCGACATGCTTGAAAGCAGTCGTTTCAGGCGTACTAAAACAATAGAGGACAAAACCCATGGCGGGATTTTACGATCAGATTGTGGAAGCTCAGCATAGGGAAGCAGTTTGGGTACAACTTTAAAACCAGTAACACTAAGCACCTCTCCTATAGAGCTCCAGGAAAATCTTGGCTCTACAATAAGGCCAAAGTCGTTGCGGGCTGTTGTCGGCGACTTCAACGGTAGAGCCCCAATGCGGCTAGATGTGCGGAATGCCAGAAATGCCTTTCCATCTCGACGAAGAACATCAGCGTCAATGCGGAAGTCTCGCAAAACACTCAGGTTCCCCTTAATAAGATCGGCCGCGCATCGCTCCGCAGCAACTTCTGGATCCCTTCCCTCTCCGCCAAGCCATTTCTTTGCCTCAATGTAAGTCTCGCAGGTATCAACAAGACGTTGACACCCACCAATAGGTTTAATTGGGACAAAGCGCCGACGGCGCAGGACGGATTTCGCCATTTTATTCAGTAATTGAAGAAATCCATTCTATGTATGCACGGATTTCATCTGCAAAGCCCGAGACATATCCTTGCTGTATGTATTCATTGAGCAACGGTTTTAGCCCAGTATTAAGCAGTGTGCCGGTATTTTTCCCCTTATCAAGGAAGTAGGCATGGCCAGGCATCAAGGCAAAGGCATCATTGGGCGCTTCCTCAACAAACAAGGTAAACAGTCTAAGGAATGCCTCCTTCATTGTTTCGCTGGCCTTTTCCCCATCAAGAACATCTAGGCTAGGCCAGAGAGGGACAAATGCAAAGCGCCGTCTAACAGCGACATCAAGTATAGCGATGCTTCTGTCGGCACTGTTCATGGTGCCAAGAATATGAAGATTTTGTGGTAGTTTAAACTTATTGTGATTTGGCGCCCCGAAATCATAGAACACGTTTACTTCTCGGTGAGGCTCTGAGGGTTCCAGGAGAAAAATAGCTTCGCCGAGAACTTTAGCCAAATCCGCGCGGTTTATCTCATCAATATGTAGCAAATACTTGTTTTGTGGATTTTTCAAAGCTTCCGTCACTGCATTCATTAGTTGCCCAGGACGCGGAGCGAATTGAAGGCTCTGTGCGCCATTGCTAATTGGGGCAAGGCCTCCAACAAATGTCTCATACGTGGTTCCAGGGTGGAATTGGATGGTCGTTCCTCTGCCCTGGTATACGCTCTTTATTATTTCCGTGGCCATCCGTGTCTTTCCTGTTCCAGGAGGGCCCTCAATTATTACGAATCTTCTAAGATCAAGAAGTCCCGCGACATCTTTTTCCGAGACACTGGGAATAACCTTAGCCATCCACGCTTTATGCGCCGCCTCTTTCTCTGGTTTAGAGTCTTTCAATGGCTCAAGTCCACGCTCCTCAGCAAACATATCACAAAGAGTATGAGCAGCGCTCTGGATTAAAGCTTCATCTAATGTTTTTTCTGTAAGAAATACCGCATAGAGAACCTTTCCATATTTGCCAATGGCTGACTCATAATGAGACAGTTCAGAAATTGTGTGTTTTGGCATGGATATATCTACGCGTACCGGGTCTGCCTTTGCCCAGCAGACCTCTTTGCTTGCACGCTGATTTAGCCAGCGAGAAATCGCAAGCACCTTGCGAGCGTGCCCAGGACGGCTTAAGGCTTGCTCATCAGGACTAAGGCCATTTGTTCCAATCCCAAGACAAATTAGTGACGGCCCCTCCTTAGAAGGGAATAGCACAAAACTCATACCACCGTAAGGGCCACTCTTGGGTTGCCCAGCAGGAATGAGCGCTGCAAATGGAGCCGCCTCATCATTCATCTCGCCATTAACGCGGATCTGGATCTTTTTATCCCACTTAGTGCCATAACGCACGGCAGCGAATTCCGAAAGCAATGTTTTGGCAGATTCCGCCCAGTCAGAATCCAGCTTCTTTTTAACTAAGTCAACAAGTTTAGACATGCCGCCTCCTATATCCTAAAAACATCATACGAGTTTACCCCTAAGAAGGGATAGCCTAGCAGACTATTTAATCTGTTCTGAAATTATTTTCCATTCCGCATTGCTGACCGGGAAGTTAGTGCCTTGCGGGTTCTGTAGAATAGAGAGGCCCTCTAATCCCTTTATATCTTTAATGGCTTTCCTAAACAAAGGGACATTAGTTAAACGCTTCGCGACACTCATACTAACCTGCAAGCGTTGCCCTGCCCCTTTTTCATCCCCCAGCCAGTACTTCTTCTCTTCAGGGGATTCCTCCATCAGTTGCGGGTCTGATGTTATCTGTGTGACCGCATAAATGCCTGAGTCTTTGCCCGACATCCAAAGCAATCCGACATGCCCCTGCCGGATCTCTCCTTTATGCTGATTAACCAGCCAATGGATAGAATTCCCTATTTTCTCATCTGAAAGCGCGTTGAGGATGTCGTATTTATCCGGGTTCGCTTGGAACAGCCAAACAGAAGTATCAGAATTTCCAAGAGCAGCCGGCAGCACAACTGGACTTGCTATCCCGGAATCGATAAACGTATACCCCACCCGTTTTGCCAGGTCTGTTATAAAGCCAACGCTAACCTCTTTGCACTCTATGCCTGCATTCTCAAGAAAAAGCTTTCGTTCGCTTGGGATAATATTTGCACATAAGATCAGCTCGCAAATATCCTCCGGGCTTTTGCTTTTCATTAGCCCATAATATTCCATTACCTGCCCTGAAGCCTCGCGGGTAAGAATCCCGCGCTTCACCTCTACAATAATCTTTCTACCAAACTTGTCCTGGAACAGAATATCGATGCGGCGCCCTTTAATAGTATGTTGTTGCCCGAGCAATACAAATTCTTCCTTCGGGAAGAATTCCTTAGGATATCCAGCAATCAGGTTTTCAATGTCTTTTTCCAGCATAAGTAGTCGGGGAAAGTCGCTTGCTGCTTTTTGCCTTACTTTAAGCCCCAATATATGGGACCCAATTGTAAATAATTTCCATTACTCTCGGAACAAAAGCAAAAATGAAGAAACAAATAAATGTTATAAGAAATGTCATATGTAAAGCTTCAGTTTGTGCATTAACGTGCTTCATTTCTCTTGCCTCTACCTTTGCATGCATTAAATTAAGCCAAATCGGGATATTTACTGAAAGGAAAGCAAAAGGCCAAATAATATAGCTGGCTCCTTGTTCAGATCTTGCTAGCATTGTCCAATTAACAACAAAGGCCGTGTAAGCAAGATACACATATGATTGACCGATTGCTGATATCACAGAGCCAAACACGAATCTCCGTCTGTTATGCTTCCCAGGCATACCAGCAATAAGAGCACCTGGAACACCTGCGATATTAAGAATAAATACTGCAACAAAATTCACAATTACCGCAATAATTGCCAATACTAGGATCGAAAACAAAGTTTTCATGCGCCTCCTTAATCAATTAAGTCGAAGTCTTACTGCGAAAGGTTCCTGCTCCCTTTTGACGATGAAGTAGCGTCCCAGCCCCCTTTCAAAAAAGATCCTGATCCGGTTTGTTTGGGTCGTGCTTCCGCTCTGTAATCTGTACCCGATTTACAGGAAGTGATCCCTTGGAAAACTCAGAACTGAAAACACGATGAACCGTTAGACTTTCAAGATTAACTTTTAATGTCGGCTCCTCAATTGGGCTTTCCATGAGACTTGAAGGTTCCGGCGGATTATTTAGAATGGTCTCCACTACTGTATACTCCTCCGTACGTCCATCCTCATCATAATCATACAGATTTGCATGGAGCCTTAGTTTTTCAGATATGATAATGGGCTCAACAAATGCTGCTCGGTGAAACAAAACGATATTGGAGGATCCTTTACCTGTTTGTGCCGAAGGATAGATAATCCCATCTAAGCCGATTTCAGTATCTAAATAGCTAGCTATAGCTTGTGTTGTAATATATTCGAATAGTTCATCATCCGGCATCACAGGGCGAGAGATAAGGTCACTTAGTGTTCTCAAGAAGTTTGCTTGTTGTAATTGATTCAGATAGGTAGGGTCGAAAATGCTTCCTTGCTTCTTTATTAATCGGAGTGCATTTACATCAAGAAGGCGTATGGGGCGAATAATTTTAAAACTCGCTGTGACGGTGCGACTTCCAACAGGGGGCCTGACTTCAGCAATAGCTGTGTCAATATCTCGGCTGCCATAGAAGACTGAAATCCCTAGTGGATTCATTCGGCCTGATTTTACGATGCGTGATGGGGGTGGGCCAATCTCCACATCAGGGTGGGTTAATGCTTCTATCAATTTATTGTCCGACTGAAAAACACGGGCACGATATAGTTCGGATATGATTTTAGCTGGACCGGCATCAATTATGACTGATTGCCCTGAAGATGTCTTATGGTTCAATAGATCGGCAAATATGCTGTCCAGAAAAGCAAAAGTTTTTCTACTAAAGAACCTGGCTTCTTCTTTGAGTATATGTTCGAATGAAACCCATTGATTATGAAAGACTGCATCATTAGGCTCTGTCTCTATATAGTGGACATCGGCTTCAAACGGTTCACTATCAAAAGGTTCGGCACATGCCTCAAGACACTCGCGATTAGCTAAGAATGATCGAGTGTCTTCTGCAGCTTGTTTATCAATTTTTGCTGTATCCGCTATAACCTCAGCAATCAGTTCACCTTCATTATCCCAATTGCGTTCAACCTCTTGTGGAGACTGATCGGAAACCCGTTGATAATGGTGATCGAGTGCTACTTCAACCAGCTTCGCGAATTCGCTAATCGCGATAGCTTCGCCTTGACTACTACAATATGAACAGGTACTAACCTGGTTCAGGCGCTTCGCTTCTTCTTTAAGGAATGTTTCTCCAATACACCTATGACAGAGTCGTTTTTGTCCTACTCTATCGTCATTGTTTGCGCTATCAAACTGATTTTCTGACATACATGCCTTTAACGCCGTTCAATTTGTAATATTCCCGACTATCCAAAACCGGACATGCACACCGAAACCACACTGAGTACACGGCAAAAGTTGTCGCCACACAAACTGTGCGACTACCTGGGCGCTAGGATGTTTATGCTTATTCCCCAAACCGAAAGAGCATGGCCAAAAAAAACAATTCGGCATTAAATTGAACATGCGCGGGTCCCACGAACTTTTCGCTCCATGATGAGGCACCAAACAAAGCGACACCTTTTCCAGATCGCCTCGATAATGCCGACTGATTTCATTGAAGGAATCCTTGAAGCTTATGTCTCCGGTCAAAAGCTGAGCACCCATCATATCACCTCCGCCAGAGCTGCCCGCCATCGCCCGATGTGCATAAGATGTCCCGGCATGATAAGCCCAGAATAAACCCTGCATATTTGTGGGCCCATGGCAGCATACCAGTGAGGTATAATTTAACTTTTTCTTTCCGAACACCTTTTCATACACAGCTTTAAGGTCAGACAACTTGGCAGATACCAGGTCAGGCAAGCTATCCCTCCATTTCGAGCCGAACTGCTTCTCGAGTTCATCAAGAAGGGTCTTATTCTTCCCGAAAGCATTGCTATTAAAAAACCTAAACTTGTAGCATCCCCCCGCCACGACAACATTGGTATGATGACTCAAAACAGCGCCAAGACCTTCAATGGGGGTTTCCGGCTTCAGGTCCTCGCTTTTTTTGTCGTCGTTACCATGAATCACGGAAACCCTCGTGTCATAATTTGGGTTATTAGGGAACCCCGCGCTATACATGCGGCTCGCACAGAACTGCAAGAAAGAGAGAGCATCCGTGTCGATGCCGGCGTTTATGAAGTGCAGAAGCATCTCTTCTTGTGCGATGTAAGGCATAAGCACACGAGCTGGCTGCCGAGATCTAAGTAAATGAACAATGCCGTTAATGTGGTCCGAGTCGAAATGCGATACTATCAACATATCGAGCCGAGGCATAGCTGCTATGTGCCGCTCTACTACCGGATACCAGAAATCTCGTGGCGAGTCCGAACCGCAATCATATACAAAAGAGAAATCCCCTACCCGGCCAGAATAGAACAGCCCCTGTCCAACAGGATGCAAATCGAAGTCACAGCCAACTATGGCCCGAGTTTCAATCATTTTCGCCGTCCTTGCGAGGGTGGTAAACGCTCATGATTCCTTCTATTATTAAGCACGCCTAAGGCTGCGAGAAGAATTCTCTTAAGTTGATACGTTTTTATAGCATACTGCACAAATACGTGCAGAAGTACATATGTTTGCTCACGAATCACAAATTTATCAGTTGGATACCCTGAATCGTTTCTAAAGTTGCGAATCATGAAACTTCCCGTATTCCATTTCACAATCCTCTGCCTACCATCCCGCATCTCCACCGCATTCTAGGACATCATCATAACAATGTAGCCATATCTTTCTAAGATTGGGACCACCACTTGCCCCCGGTGAGGCCTCAACATGTATTTTCAACTTGCCTGGGCCAGGTAGATCAAGGCGACTCCCCTCGGGATTTTTATAGGGGCCGGTCTTTATCCATTTTTCCCCATCAATTGAAAACATAACATAAATATGTAATCGTGCACCCAAAGGGATATCCGCGTCCCACTTAATTATACCTGGCTCGCGATATATGCGGCTTTTAATATTCCTCATGCTAACCTCGCACCTGTTTCTCTAGAAGTCCAAGTGGAAGCAACCCGAATTCTTTTCGGAGTAATTCAGATACAATTGTTTTAAGCGTAGCTATTCGTTCATCAAATCTTCCTCTCATTAGAGAGAGACCATTGTGTACTATATCACTCCGAAATCCAAACAATACCCCAAGATTAAGTTTGCTTAAAATCACGTGCCGTTCCAAATCAGGAAACAGTGTCTGCTTGAGGTAATCGCCGGCTTGATTAAGGTTGGTACTTCCTGACATCGCTAGTGTAGTGCGTCACTAATAGCTTTACATTTGCACATATATATAATATTCTATGTTAATGAACATATCTGAGCAAATTACCCTCTCTCCACAAGAAGAAACGACCATTAACCTTTGGGCGCGTGGAAAAAGCTTTCCCCTGCGCCTGGTGCAGCGCGCCAATATTATTAAGCTGGCAGCCGAAGGAATATACAGTCACAATATCTCTAGCCGTCTTGGCCTTTCTCGACCCACTGTTCAACTATGGCGGCAGCGGTTTTTATCTTTCCGGTGTGCCGGATTGGAAAAAGACGCGCCCAGGCCAGGCCGCCTTCCGCAGATTTCTATTAAAAAGATCAAAACCGTAGTTGAGGCTACAATACAGACAACACCACTACATGCCACCCACTGGAGCACGCGGCTCATGGCTAAGGCTCAGGGAATCAGCGAAGCGACCGTGCGCCGAATCTGGAAACAGCATAATCTGAAGCCTCATCTGGTTAAAACT
>Ga0209212_1008347_pt1 | contig 11145 bp, 12 predicted proteins | sample RifGroC2_FD_183996 | JGI IMG/M metagenome (GOLD analysis project Ga0209212, IMG submission 183996) | Groundwater microbial communities from Rifle, Colorado, USA - Groundwater C2 (SPAdes) (version 2) | ecosystem: Environmental > Aquatic > Deep subsurface > Groundwater | place: Rifle, Colorado... | reverse complement strand
TTTTGAAAAACAATTTTAAATCTATTATGTATCAACTCCTTCTTTTTAAGATTGCCCCCTTAAAGGCAAAATCCCCTATTCCACTATCACCTGCATCAAATTTTTCAATCAGCTCATAATCTTTTTTTAGTTGATATATCTCGATGATAATAGGAGGGGTTAATTTTTTGATAATATTTTTTATTGCTGTCATGAATAAATTTTTTTAATTTATTCTATATACTTACTGCCAATTAACCAATGAAAAAATTTTGCAAACTTTACACTTATTCTTTTCATAGAATAAATATTAAAACCTAAATAATTCTCATAACTCTGATGTCTGTAAGCTACATCTCTAAAACGGTGAACCTGATTTTCAGGCACGAACATACTTATCGCTAAAGTATGAATAGGCGTGTCCCCCCATCGGTATTCATATATCCCTCCAAGCCGATCTAAATAGTTAAAATATTCCATATATTCATTTGAGCGAAAGAAATTTAGATTTCCTATCTCAAAGTTGGTGTAATAATAATACCTCTCCCAGCATCCATTGCGAATAAATTTATTCAGAAAGGTCGGCTTGATTTTATTTTCCTCTATGTATTTTTTTGTTGCTTCCCACAGATTTTTAACCACCTCCGGTGGATCTTTAAGAATAGTTATATAACCATATATATAATTATTTCTTTGCATAAAACCGAATACATCGTAGTTAATATTCTTTAGTAAAAAGGAATCTGTATCAAGCCGCCAGTAGTAATCGTAGTCCATTAGAGAAGGATGCTGGAAAACTATACCGCTAAAGAAACGGCACATGTGACGATAGCCTATAGAGAATGGATGAGCAGAGACTACATCTTTATTTAAAAAATCTGGTATTTCGAACTTCACCTTTTCAAATTGTATATGGGAATTTGCACTACATCTAATTTCCTGAATAAGCTTCTCATCAAAATCTTCATGAAAGATAATCACAGGGTATTTAAATCTATTATTAAAATTCTCACATAGAAGTCTAAGGCTCTCTTTTAAATCAGCAATATCTTTAGGCAGAGACCTTGATAGATATAAAATAACTGCATTAGGTCTTTTGTTTTTCATTCTCTGTTGTTAAATATATTTCTGGATAATTTCTATTAACTCCTGCATCCTTTGGTAATAAGTATGTTCCTTCAATGTTCTCCTTTGTCCAGCGACGGCAATAGCCTTTCTTTCGTCCTCATGTTCTATGTAGTATTTAACCAGTTCAGCACACTCTTCAGCATTCCTATAGGCAACTACTTCTCTGACTGGCTCAAACATCTCGTTTAAATTTACCTTCCAATCGGTAATTAGCATAGCACCTGTCCCTGTTGCTTCAAAAAGACGCATATTGTTGGCATAAGACTCTGCAATGCCAATATGATGGTTCAGTGTTATTTTAGAGTTATACAAAATCCTATACATCTCAATACCCCATGCCTTTCCCTTATAGCATCGTCTAACCAATGACCTCTCTGACATACTATCTATTCCTTGTCCCCATATATCCACATCAAGATGCTTGCAGAGATGCTCCAACAGATGAATCCTATTTTCATGATGCCGAGACAGGCTGCCAACAAAGGATATTGAAGCCTTACGCTCTTCTTTTTCCAATGCACTTAATACTTTCGGCTCAAAGGCAAGACGATGCAGTTCAGCCCTCACCCCTTCTTTACGAAAATATTCGACAAAATTAGGCAAAGAGGAAATAACTAAGTCGTAGCATCTATAATCAGTGCCTTTAGGCAGTGGCGATGCAATCTGTCCGACTATAAGTCTTGTATAAGGCTTTATCTCTTTCAGAAAACTGCTGCCAATCTCTAACATCGCATGGTTTATAAGTACATCAGGCTTATAATACTTAATCTGTGCCTCCAAGATATCGTAAAACCATGAACCCATTAATCGCAAAATAGAACGAAATGATGAACCGAAATATGAAAGTGGTGCATAGTCAGTCATTCCATACAGCTGATGCAAGGTATTTTGCCACCTCTGTATGAAAGGTGATGTTTCCCTGACCTTCATCCCGTACTCTTTTGCCCATGTCTTTTGTATAGACTCATTATTGGCATGAATATCCCACGCCTCATGACCGAATTTCCGCAGATTGCTTGAATAAAAATCTGCCACCCCAAAAAGACTTTCATTACGCACTCGCATTTGTTCTTCATAGGGCTGATTTTCTAACCCATTGTGTTTTTTATAAAGCCAATGTAGAAATTCAGGATAGTCGGTATTAAGGATGAGAAATCTCAATGCCTCTTTAACCCCCATTTAGATAGAAATGTTAAAGATCTGCCTAATATATCATGCATTACAAAATTTCTGACTCTGTCAAAGGATGTTTCACAGGGACGAATGCTTAAGTCAACTTCTATCCCCTCTTTTCTACACAGATCCACAGCATCCCTAAGCCATTTCCCTTTGAGTACTGCCGTACAAAAATATGTGATCGGCGGAGGAATTTCCCTTATTATACTTAAAAATAGTTTATCCATCTGGTTTGTCCGTATAGAACCTTTAACTTCAAATTGCCATGGTGTCTCTCCATCTTGTATAAGACTTATGAGAGATTGTTTGTCCCATATAGCAGATTGAAGGGATAAACGATACTCTGCACCTTTACGAATTATTCCAACCTCTTTATTATCCAAACGAATTTCATGTGGACCCGGACATGGAAATATCCTTAAACAAGCTGCCTTCTTATCTTTTAAGTAATAGACCAACTTATTTAGTCGGTCTGTATCAACATGCTTATATACGAGATAGTCTTCCAACAAGATAATTACATACTTATGTGGTATATGTTCTAACATCCTGCGAAAGCTATGAGACCAATCTATATCATCCCCAACTGTAATGGTTTTAACTCTTGAATCATTATAGACACTATGATTTGACCCAAGATATATTGGATACGGACAGTCTTGCCAATACCTGAAAAACAATGTAAAAAAAGGCTTCCAGAGGTCATGATATTTATCGCAGGATACTACTAAAACAGCTACATCATTAGCCATATCATTTACCAATAGCATCCGTCCTCAACTGCCTGATAACCCTGTGGAGTTTCTGACTCTGAAGGTCTTACCCAATATTGATTGTATAATTTTGATATTACTTCGTGGTTATCCCATCTCTTCCCTTTTATTCCAAATAATATCTGCGTTGCCCCACCCATATGAATTGCCTTTTTACCTAATTTCTTTATATATGAAGCTAAAGGTAAGCCATACGCCCCTGCCCCGATAATCGCTATTTCAAAATCTTTTTTTAATATCTCAGCACACATATATTGATATGCTTGAAACCAATTTCTAAAAATCGTCTTACTATTTGCATTTGATTGCACAGCTTTAATTGTTTCAAGATGAAAGAGAGGAAGTATTTCTTGATTATCAAATATATTTTCTCTTTTATTTTTATATTGATTCTCTATAGTTTCTTGAAATGGATGTATAACTAATACCTTTTTTCCTTTTAATTTTGCACTCCATGGTCTTATGTGATAATAAGGCTCAATGCATCTCAATCTCACTAACTTTGCACTCTCGCAATATTTATGACAAATACAATCTTCATTCTTGTTAAACCATACTCCCATTACATCAACATTCGCCAAATGTTCAATAAATTCTTCACTAAACCTGTCAAGCATTTTATCTGTTGATGGAAAAAAACCTGCATTATTTAACATTGTAAATTTTACTGATTCCTTATACTTTACTTTATTATTTTCTTTCCGTTTTAGATAATTGCTTATGCACGATAACTCAACATTACCCATGCGAGCAATCATAACAGGTTCATCCAATTCAAGCAGCTGACTTATTAAATCATTTCCCTCCTGCTCCTGTAAAATAGGTTTTCCATAATAATTATCAACACCTTTTTCTCTTTTGATTTTTTCAATAATTTCCAACATTTTTTGAATTACTTTCTTAAAATAAATTGTCATTATTTTTCATGTAATCTCTCATGAACGATTTTTATCAAAGAGAGTACAGAAAGTATAGTGCATGTATTCGGACATTTCAGGTAAACTCTCGCAAATGCGTAACAATCCTTTCTGCCGCCTTTCCATCACCATAAACTGTAGTCGGTTTTGCCATTTGATTATACTCTCCGGATTCTTCCAGCAACTTGAGAATATTGGAGACAATCGTCTTGCGAGATGTTCCAACAAGCCTTGCCACCCCTGCCTCTATACCTTCTGGACGTTCTGTTACATCTCTCATTATCAAAACAGGCTTACCGATGGCAGGTGCCTCCTCCTGAATACCACCAGAGTCAGTTAAAACCAAGAAAGACTTCGTGAGTAAATAGACAAAGGAAATGTAATCAAGGGGCTCAATGAGGAACAAGTTAGATAGCAAGCGTTTTATATCAATTCCTTCCTTGTCCTCTGTCGATATTATTGAACCTAAAATTTTTTCCACAGACTTACGAACATTTGGATTAAGATGAACGGGATAGACAATCTGAATATCCTGACGCATCACTGCTATATCTTTAAGTGCGTTGCAAATCTCCTCAAAGGCTGCTCCAAAACTTTCGCGTCGATGTCCTGTAACCAGTATAAGTTTCCTGTCAGATATAAGAAATGAAAATCGTCTTTTCATCTTTTCCATGAGCAAAACATCATTATTAAGACGAGAGATGACAAAATATAAGGCATCGATGGTAGTGTTTCCCGTAACCCAGATACGATCTCGTGGAATATTTTCTCGTAGCAGATTATCCCGTGCCCAATCTGTGGGGGCAAAATGTGCATCGGCAAAAACAGCAATTGCGCGTCTATTTAATTCCTCTGGATATGGAGAGTTTTTACACTGTGTACGGAGCCCGGCTTCGATATGTGCAACCTTTACACGAGAATAATAAGCAGATAATGCTGTTGCAAAAGCGGTTGTCGTATCCCCCTGTACCAATACACAATCCGGATTCACATCCTTCAATATCTTTGAAAGTCCTTTTAGCGATTGAATTGTAACATCAAAGAGATCCTGATCTGGCTGCATAATATTGAGATCAATATCTGGTTTTATATTAAAAACCTCAAGAATCTGATCAAGCATATGCCTATGTTGGGAGGTCGTGCATATTATTGGGGAAAAATATCCATCATTACTTAAAGCCTGTATCACTGAGGCAAATTTGATAGCTTCAGGGCGGGTTCCAAAAACACAAAGTATTTTCATTTTTTATCTAATGATATTCTCTCTAAAAACTCCTTGACCTGTCCAGCTCCAGCCTTGTGCAGAAAAGTTCTTAAAAACTCTGGCATATATGGATAATTATACCTAGAACTTTCATATTTTTCAGCGGCAGCCACTAAGTCTCTATCAAGTCGCTGAAGATTAGGAGATACACTTTCTAAAAGGTCGGGTAAGTTGCAGGAGTTCTTTTGCCAGTCAAGGTTATCTTCAGCATACTTTCGCGCAAGATATTTATAGTCCTTAAGGTTATTTATATTATCTACATAAAATTGCATCGCCTCAGTTAATGCATTTTCAGAACATATACTCTCTGGCCAATAGTAATATCCTTTTTGATACCTCTCTACGTCAACAAGCTTTCCATTAAGATCATGAACTACAAATTCATTCATTGGTGGGGCATTTGTCGTAATAACCGGTAATCCTGATGCAAGGGCTTCTGCGATAGTTAAGCCGATACCTTCAAGACGTGTTGGATATACATATACATCTCCAAGGTGATATAGCCCAGGAGCGGATACCTCAGCCCTGATCAACTCAATTCTTGAATCCTTTGCAACAATTGAAGCTGTAGATGGGTGTTCATCAAAGGCACCTTGCGAATGGATAACCAATTTTGCATTTCCTTTTACTTGTTGAAATGCCCTTACTAAAATATCAGTTCCTTTCCGAAGAGGGCTCATACCACAGGAGTGGAAAAATGTTACACCATTACATGTCCCATCTTTTACTCTATATTTATACATATCCGTATCTGTCCCCCATGGTATGTAAAAGGCTTGCGGATGATCTTTGAAGACACTATAGTGTCGCATGGTATTACAAAGCAAAAAGTCATAGAATTTAAAAAACGGAACTGTTCCAGACAAATAGAAATCTACATAGGCACCTATAATAACTTCCATCTCCATTAATGTTTTTAGAATAATTTCCCAGCTATGTTGCTCATTGAAGATTATAATTTCAAGGTTATTTTTTAACTTCCACTTTTTGAAATCCTTCCAATCTATATATGTATTGATCTTCCATGGAATCCTCTTGCCCCATGTGACATATTCCTTATCCCACTTTTGATCCCCCTTTGCATACTTTTCAGCACCTCTCGCGTAAATGAATACATTGTGTTTATGTGAAAGAGTCTCAAGATAGGCATTGGAGACATATGCTGCACCTCTCTCAAGCCATGCAGTTACAATACCAATATTCATTAATGCTATTCTCCAATCAACATCTCAAATTCATTTAGCATTCCATAAATAGATGCTGGATAAAAGGAACGGTCATTATTAATATCCAAAACTCTTATTCTGAAATCTCTTGTAGGTTCAAAGGGATATTTTTTATTTTTTACTGCGTCTTCCAGCATTTCCCTCTTCGCAAGATGGGCATACTCATGATGATGTGCATACATCCCCAGCTTTTGAATCATTTCATCAATGCTTAAACACCATGATAAATGGCAGCCGACAATCTCAGAATATTCTTTTCCCATATCCCTCCACTGGGAAGGATAATTCTTAAAAGCAATAGCCTTACATGCCACCGCATGTGTAAACATAAAATCCTCCCATAAATAATTAACCCGATAAAAGAATTGATGCATGGGCAATTTAAGTGATTTAGAAAATGGCCAATATGTCCTCTCAAGCCTGTCAATAATCGGTTCATAATACTGTTTAAAAATTATTTCATCAGCATCTACTGAAAAAACTATATCTTTACCATTTAAATTAATCTGGCTGGCAAAATAACCACGCATAATTAATTCATTTTGATGGGCAAGGGCAGAATCTTTTCTTCCATCAACTACAAGTGCAGATATATCAGCACCTATATAGAGAATTTTCTTGTTTTCATCCTCTGTAAACTGTCCGCGGTAATTTTCAAAAATCAATTCTCTTTCAGTACCCACATGAGTTCTGTTATATTCACAAACTATAAATCTATCTATATAGTCAAAGGATTCCTTAAGGTTAAGCTTCAAATATTTAATCTCATTGGGCGATGAAAAAATAGTTCTAAAATATATCATTGAATTTCTTTTGCATATACTTACTACCTTTTAAAAGGTTTTCCACAAATAATAATAAGGATTAGAAGTCTCGCTCAATTTTACCCAAAAAATATCATTCCTGCTAATCGCATAATCTAACCAATTTTTATCATGGATAATCTTTTTAGGTTTACCAAGGCAGCCAGCAAAAATGGAAAATGTGCTGGGAGAAGATATCAATATATCGCATTGGGTCATCTGATATAAATCGTAAACAGGTAAATCATTTGTTGAACCCAAGTAAAAACGTATTCCATTTAATCTTAAATAATTAATAGTTTCTAAATATGCCTGATAATTTTTATCATCTGTAAACAAAATGAAAACAGGGTTATCATTTCTAAACCCATCCAGACAAAATTCAATAGCAGCTTTATAATAAGAAATTTTTAGGGCAGCATGGATATTCCACGAAGGGAAATCAGTTCCTCTAAAATGTACTCCTATTACCTTTCTATCGGAACATTCATACTCAAATTCTTTTTTATATTTTATTTTTATCTTAAAGAATTCATTCGGATTATAAAATAGATAATCATAAAAAATTTCCCCTAACATTGGCGGGTCAAACAAGATATCTTTCCCTTTGTTTGTTTCTTCTGTGATATATTTTAAAAATTCATCAGGTTTAAAAGTTAGAACATCTTTGGAAGTCAATCTGATAGTTTCTTTAAAGGGCGAAAGGGGTCTGGATTTTTTCTCCATATTTTCAAAATAAACCGAATCAGGAAGTCTTCTGTGAAAATAATCTATATCTGTTTTCTTTGCAATCTGCCTTAGAAAATTATAGTGAAAAAGCCTGTTACCCATTCTCCCATAAGATACTTTTTTAATTCCTATCATTTGATAGTCTAATCATTCTTTTATTGCTGTAATAACCAAATCTGCATTTGGACGAAAGGGTTCTATTGAAATATCCTTAAATCCGCCTGCATATTGAAAAAATTCCTGCATCATTCCTTTGGTAATGTAAAGTGTATGCGTTGGGTCTTTTGTGCTTGGGTCATCAGTATAAGCGTCGGGCACAAATAGACAAATAATCCCACCCCGCACTAACATTTTGTTTGCCTGCTTGAGCGATTCAATAGGTTTAAAAACATGCTCGTATGAATGTGAAGCAACTACCATATCAAATCTTCCGGATAATCCTTTTGGCTCCAAAACTTTATCTAAATCTTCAAAGCTACCTAAAAATATTTTTTGTGGAGGATATTTGTTTTCTGCCCAATCCAAACCCTTAAATTTAATAACACTGCCATCGAAATATTTATCCACAGCATACCAATTTTTATATTGTTCTACTGGAAATAAGGAATTTTCCCCGGGACCTACTTCAAGAATATAAGAATCGGCTTTAATTTGAGAAAATTTTTTGAGGATATATTCTCTCATATACTTTTGAGGAGGAGAATTCTTCTCAAAGTAGTATAATCCGAGTAGCCGATTTTCATACAAATATTCTTTTATCGCTTCACAAAGCCAAATATCTAAGCCAGTTTGTTTTGCACAAGCAGCCAATGATCTAAATCCAGTATACTTGCAATAAAAATCCTGAACTCTTTTAATTTCTGACTCCTTGGCATATAGTTTAACAATTAAAGTTTTGAGAACTTTTTTAATCTTCACTTATTTCAGGATGCCAAAAGAAAGAATTAAATAGCTGACATAATAATAATGTTTCTAAGTTTTGTTGTTGCGTTTTTAATGTCTATGTCAGTCCTAAGAGTTAATATATTGCTTCTGATAAGTTCAAGTTCGTGTTCGGTCTGCTTATAATTATTTATAAAAAATTCCATTTTTGCGGTCAGGTCGTCTAAATCTTTACACTCATAACCAATATTTCCAATACTGTTGAAGTAACTAACACACGAATTACTTAAAAAAATGATTGGCTTTACATACGCAAAAGCTTCAAAAAGAGCTCCACTGCAGCTTAGCAGGTATGCATCTTTATCATATAACATCAAAAAAATATCAACTCCTTTTACATGCTCTTCTATTTCATCTCTTGTCAAGCTCTTATTCGAACTGACACAGTTTATATTCGCAATACCCTCTATGCCATCAACCAACTCGTTAATTATTTTTATTTCATACTTTAGTGTGTTTCGTTTATTTAAGGCATTCGCGATATATTTAACTTTTGAGGGGGAACCTTTTCCAATTGTCGCAAATCTAATAAATTCATTATTTTTTGTTATTGTTTTATATGTTGGAAAGATAAAAGGAAGATAAATTGCCGATATATTGTATTTGGCAACATCTATATATTTATTTGCTTCGTTTAAAACATGTGGAGACAATGCAATGTAATTGAAGTTATTTGAATGCCTCCATTGTATAGCCCTTTTAAAATTAAACAGCTTGCGATGTATAATTGATTTATATGGATTATATGGTCCCTTTGCAATCCATTCAAAAACTCCATGAAGTGCCATAGAGCACGAAATTGAATTAAATTTTAGCATTTTCATCGCATACAAACCATCGCTACTAATAGAAAGCAATAAAAGTCTTTTTATTCCTAAACGTTTTAATTCGCCAAGCAGTTTATTAAAAAGTAGAAGTGAATAAAAAGTAGCAGAAAAAGTAAAATAATTGAGTGGCCGAATCTTTATTGGTCGATACTCTATGTTGTCAATAATAATATTATTTATAATAAATATTCTTTTTATCGCGTCAATATGGGATTGGTCAGCAAAGAGTATTATTCGCTCATCCTGAAACGCAAGTCTGATACCGTAAACAAAAGCACTATTTATTGCCTCGTGTACAAATCCAGTACATTGTGGCTCACATATTGCTATCACACTTATTATAATGCCCCTTCTATCATTAATTTTGCTAATGTTTTTATGTCAACTTTGGGGCGCCATCCCAATGATAATATGGATGAAGGATTTGATACAAGTAACTTATATTCAGACCTAAAATTTGACTCACTAATATCAACATATTTTTCCCACGGCATATCTATTTGAGCAAAGCAGTTCCTAATCCAATCTTTTATAGAATATGCTTTGCCGGTACCAATTGTTAACTCAAAAATATTATCTTGTTTTATGAGAGTATAAATCCCTTCGGCAATATCACCCGCAAACCCCCACTCCTTTTGTACTGAAATATCACCAATTCTAATTTTTTCCTCACTTCCTTTTGCAATTCTTTTCACAGCTTCAACTACCATTTTACCGACATGGCTTTCTTTGCGCAGAGAGCTTTCATGGTGAAATAAATACCCCACATAAGCCTTGATCCCCAGTCCACGATAATATCTTGCGGCATAGGCAGATTGAATTCTTGCAACCGAATAAGGACTATTTGCTTCAAAATCGTCTGTTTCTTTGATTGGGCGTCCATTATTCACAAACTGAACACCGCTGCCTGTAATAAACACACGACAATTAGGCTGGTGCCTTTTTACGGCTTCTAAAATATTCAATGAGCCGGTTGCAATAGTTTCATGATTCTCAAATAATACATCATGCCGCGTGCTGGAGTTGGCTGCGATGTGAATAACATAGTCAGGCTTTTGGGCTTGCAAGACACTATCCACAAAATTGAAATCAACCACATCGCCTTGCAACCAATCTCCTGAAGAACGGGATATGCCGATTACTTCGACTTGGTTTTGCTCAAAGATTTTTCGGAGATAATATCCATCCTGTCCGTTAATGCCAAATATTATACATTTCATAAAAGTCGACTTTTTCTAATCAAAAAATTAACTCATACAATTTCAATTTCGGGTAGTGGAAAAATAAATTTACCTCCTTGTGCGGTAAATGCTTGCTCTCGTTCAAGAATGTTGTGTTTGAAATGCCATGGCAGCACAAGGAAGTAATCCGGCTTCATAGA
>Ga0209212_1008345_pt1 | contig 11146 bp, 10 predicted proteins | sample RifGroC2_FD_183996 | JGI IMG/M metagenome (GOLD analysis project Ga0209212, IMG submission 183996) | Groundwater microbial communities from Rifle, Colorado, USA - Groundwater C2 (SPAdes) (version 2) | ecosystem: Environmental > Aquatic > Deep subsurface > Groundwater | place: Rifle, Colorado... | reverse complement strand
GGTTCTCGACTTGAAATCATCCGAGAACTAGCTCCTCTCTTTAATATATCTGAAGAAAAGGTAGATGGCTGGGTAAATAAAAAAGCAGAAGAGTACGCGCGGATAACTTCCACAGCCACCATACAAGAGGGTGTGCTTACGGAAGATTTTGTTGCCCTTCAGAAATTGCACATCAAGTATCCTCTATATTTAAATTCAGCAACTCCGGAAACAGTTCTGCCCGGTATCGTCAAAGAGCTTGGCATTATACCATTTTTCAAAGCTGTATACGGTTGGAGTAATCCGAATTCAAAGATGGAAAATCTAAAAAGAGTGCTTAATGATGAAGGAATTTTCCCAAAGAATATTCTCTTTGTTGGAGATGCGGACAGTGATTTTGAAGTTGCGGTGAAATTTGGTTGTTCTTTCGTTGGCGTTATGAATGATTGGAATAAATGGGAAAATGGTTGCAAATGTTTTAATCTAGTTTCCGGATTAAAAGATATATTGAATTATTGTCCATAGTATTTGTTTTTGCCGTGTTTTCTATGATAATGTTTTTCATGCAATTTTTTTGGCATAGGAGAACTTGGTTTTGTCATCATGGTGGCAAGCATGGCGATTTTTTCTAAGATTAGAGAATTATCAACGGATTCTTTCGCTGAAGATCCGAAACAAAAAGGCCCATGTCTGTTCACCAGTACGCCAGAAATTTTTTGGAAAAGCAGTATCTCATTTATTATTTTACCGGTATTTAATTCATAATTTTCTTTTATCTCCTTATAGGTTAGCAAACGGGTAATAGGCACATCTCTGCAAAAATTGTCGGCATGAGAGGTGCCATAGCATTGGATTCCTCTTCCTGTTTGGGCCCATGCTGTGGCAAATATAGAATGGGTATGAGTAATTCCTTTTATTTCTGGAAATTTTCGATATATTTCCAAATGGGTCAGAATGTCGCTTGATGGATTTAAGGATTCTTTTCTGGCTAATCCGCTTTTTACATCGACTATAACCATCTTGTTAGGAGTTAAATCTTCGTACGGAATGCCGGACGGTTTGATAACAATATGTGTTCTATCGTCAGATATTTGAGAAACATTTCCTTCAGTCAGAATAACTAAGCCTAGCTCGGCAAGTCGTTTATTTTGTTCATACACATTTTTTTGGAGTTGTTTTGTGTTCATTGTCGTTTTTCTTTAAGAAGAGCTTCTGCTTCCTTGAAATCTTTATATGTATTTATCTCAACATATGTTTCAGGATTGTGAAAAAATGGAATTATATTTTTCCCGGAAATTGATCCATTCTCAATAACTTTCCTGCGAATCACGGCCAAGTATTCACTCTGAATGACAACTTCTGGAAGTATCTGGCGTTGGGCTTGATGAGGATCTGCTCGATTTTGACAAAACTCGGGAAATTCTTTGTCCATAAAATAAGATAAATATTTTCCTTTGTCTCTTCTCCACATTCTGAACGGTGATACGGGCGGTTTGGTCACCCCGCGAACCGAATCAGCTTGGGGATCTTTTATGAGCATATCGATTGCTGTATCAATGTCTTCAGGGTTTCGATATGGACAGGTAGCCCACAAATGGACTACTAAATCAGGATTATATTCCTCATTGTCTTTAAGCCAGCGAAGGGCGTATTGAAACACTGGCAAATCGTGGACTCTGTCCGTTGCCAATTCGTCGGGCTCTCTAAAAGGTAACTCCGCTCCGTATTTTTTTGAAATTTCGGCTATTTCATCATCATCAGTCACCACTACAACTCTATTTATAGCCTTTACTTTTAGGGCTGTCTCTATTGTATAAGCAATGAGAGGTTTTCCAAGAATGGGTAGGATATTTTTTCTGGGGACTGACTTTGAACCGCCTCTTGCTGGTATTATTGCTATTATTTTCATAAAAATTAATTTAATTATATTTTCTATTAAAAAAATGCAGGCCAGTTTGTTTTTGTCTGGATAATCGCCACCCCCTCAATTTCGACTAGCCATCCCGGTCGGCAAACCGCCCCTTCAGCGAAAATAAGCGGTATTTGTTCAAGTCCCTCATCTTTTATTATTTCTAGAATTTCTTTTGTTTGCGTTATATTACGCGCGTAAACTATCAAATAAGCCATATCTTTAATATCCGCGCCGTGAGGATTAAGCAACGCCTTTATATTTTCAAGTGTGCGTTTGGTTTGGGCGCCGACATTTCCTACATTAACCACTTCTCCTTTATTGTTAATGCTAGCCGTGCCGGAAACATAGAGATGAGACCTATCGCCAAATTGAATTTTAGTCCCTCTTTCAAAAGTGACTCCATACTCATGAGCTGGATTAAGATATTCTCGGGCCTCCATTCTTACGATTTGAGCCGGATCCAGTTTTGATATTGAGATCGCATCCATGGACACAAGAACTTTTGTTTCTTTAAGCTTCGCTTCAATTCCAGTGCTTGCGATATAACGAGTATCTTTAGTCAGCCCTCTTTTATCAAAATAATTTTTTCTGGCTTTTACCATTCCGTCGTAGTTGTTATCAATGTCGCGGACATATATCCAAGTTCTCACCGTGTTATTTAAGAGTGTCATTTTGTTTTCTTTCAAGAAAGAGTCATAGGAAGAAAATATTTCTTCTGTTTGGCAAAACGAATCGGAAGCAGTTTTGCTGTAAAAATTTCCCGTGTAGTACAAGTCATAATTATTTCCTTTGACCTTAAGTCCGTTTTCCCATACTTCCTCACTAATTTTTTTTTCTTTATCGTTTCTTCCTTCAATATGATAGAAAAGCATTGAAATACCGCTACCGTCCAAAGGGCATTGCTGAATTATTGAATAAGCGCCATTTTGAGAAAAGGCGAATATTTTTGATTTCAGAAGTTCGTCTTTTTGGTTGGCGATATCGCTTAAGTAGAAGCGGCAGAATATTTGAGTTTTTTCAGATAAGGATAGTTTTTTTAGATTGGAAAGATACAATTCATATGCATTTTCTAGACACTCTGAAAAATCCGAGTTTTTTTCGGAACTCAAAGAAATGAAGTATTCATTTTTCCCGTTAGGGCTTTTGAACGAAGAATATCTGAACAATTTATTTATTTAAAAATAAATCATATCCCAAATTTGCCTGGATAGCAATGCTCTACCGCTATCGCGTAATCTTTTTTTCGATAAAGAATATGTTGTGCGTAAATATGAGCTGACCCGCTAAAAAACCATATAGTATAATAACCGTCTTTGGAAATATAACCATTGTTTTCAATCAATTCAGAGAGTTTTAAAAAATTCAGCCCATTCATGTTTATCTTTTTGTAAATTGATATACTTTCTCCCAACAAATTCACTATTTGTATTTCGTAGTCAATTGTTTTTTTGAGATTTTTGTTCGCGCTTGGATAAGATATTATGAGATAGGTATCATAGAGATCAGAAACAATGCCTCTGCAAAAAATGTCGGTGGTGCTGACAGAATTTTTCACCCTGCTGTAGCTTGGCGGTCCCGCCCGAAAATAAAAAGGTATATTGTCGGGAGCGGCACCGCTTGCGGCGGTACTGGTGTAATAAGGATTGTCTCTGTGGCTGAATATGGATATGCCGTTCATTGAAATGGGGATTCGCTGATCATTGTTTCTTGGTCGGAAAGACACAGATCCGGAAAAATTGCGGACGCCTTTATCCTTTAGAAAAGCACTGATATTGAAATATCTTTCCTTGTCGTAATCAAATTCTTTCTCAAATGAATGAGAAAGAACTCCGTTCGCGTCATAAAATTCCAGAGTGAAGTTTTTTATATCCATGGTAGTGTCATCTCCTAATGCTATGATGGATTCTATTCTCTCTTCCTCTGGAAGGATGTAATGCTTCAAATCCATTTCTACACAATCATATTTATGCAATTTGTTTTTTTCTTCTTCATTTATTACCATCGTTCCTCTATAAAATCCCTTGACTTGATGTCTTAAGTCTGGTCCGGCGTGAGAGGTGTCAAAGTAGCCTTTTTTGCCTTTTTTTACATAGTAATAATTCGGACGATGCAAAGGGAGTTTTGATTTGACTGCGACATAAGGAGAATTTATTTCATTGAAGTTTATTTCGCTGAATAATTCTTTTATGTCCTGATACAGCATATGATTTTGTTTAAGAGGTTTGAATTCTTTTTCTCTTGAAATTTTCTCGCCATCTTTAGAATAGTTTAATATAGCCATTACTTTGATCGGGTTTTTATAATCGCGCTGGAATAAACACACAATCAAAGACACATCCTCTCGCGTCGGTATGTATCCTCTCGTGAAGAGTGAATTAGCCGGATGAAGGCCGAGTCCGGACTGATGATTGCTACTTATGAAATCAGGCGAGATGTAATCAACCATATAATGAAGAAAAGGGGAAATTTTTTTAGCGATTTCAAATTCCAATTCAAGATAGCCTACAAAGTTTTTTATGGGGAAATCATCGCTGGAAATAACCTTTATTGAGTCTGGGGGGATAATTACCTGCCGAGTCTCGACAATTTTTCCCTCGCAATCCCTTAAGGTCAAGCGAATATCCAGAGGAAAGGGAAGAGCGTACAGTCTTCTAAAATAATTATTTACATATATAAGAGTCTTCTGGTCATTGCTAAAAAAGTCCGCGTAGGAATAATATTTTGTGCCATTGGGGTTTTTGATATGTTGCAGGATGATTTGGTTTTCTCTTTTATTTTCAAGCAGATAGCGGTTTAGGGCAAAAGAAGTAAGCTCATTTTTCGTACTAACCAGCCAGCCGTCAGTGTCAATATTGGAATTGGGCAGGAGCGGCAGAATTTCAAAATCGGCTATTTTAGTTCCTATGATATCAAGATTAAAACTGAAAAATCCGATAATTTTTTCATATTTCAGATTTTTAAATAAATTAAACTCAACAATTTCATCAATCAAAATGGCAATCTTCTTTATTTTAAAATGGACTAGTTTAAGATTGATATCATCTATTGAATAGTATTCTATTTTTTTGGATCTAAATTTTTTAGACAGGAAAGAATAGATTTTTTTTACGGTGATTTTTTTCAATTTTCCTTTTAACATATTATATTTAATAAGATATTTTATATTGAAGCTAGAATTTACGGTTTTATTGCATCAACTATAAGGGAAGTGTATTCCAATGATCCTTTTTTGTTTCTTGGGTCGTATCGTCTGGAGCGCTCTATAAATCCATTTTCATTTGTCCAGTCAATGAAATGAAATTGTCCATACTCATCCCAATATTCCAATAGTTTAACAATAAAACCGGCTTTTTGAAGACCTTCTATTATTGTCCGATAATTATAAAATATTTTATGACTCATCGCACCTTTGCCTGTTCCGCCGGGTTTGACCGATTCAGTATAATCTTTATTAGGATTGTAAGCATCCGGCACGGCTATTCTTAGAATCCCTCCTTTTTTTAGATATTTGAAACAGTTGGCATTAGCCAGTTCAGTTTCCGATTGATTCAAATGTTCCCAAACATGCTCGGCGACTATATTGTCCAGTCGGAGTGAAGAAAGAACTTTTTGCCAATCATTTTCTTTGGTTATGTCTAAACTTTTTTTATCCGTCGGATACCATTCAAAATTTTTATTGACCCCGGCAGAACCTATGTTGAATTTAAGTCTGACTTGCTGAAAGAATGAAGTACGCACCTTTACATACTTAACTATTCTGAATCTGATTCTAGCCCTTAAGTTATCTGGCAGGGAATTACTTAAATATCTTTTTAATCTATTAAGGAATATCATCGAGTTATTTTTTTATTATTTATGGTATTTATTTTTTTTCTATGATTGATACGGTAAACCAGTTTTCTCTCCATGCGCCAAACTTGTCTATTGGAACCATGTCATTTTCATCGCCTTGCCCTTGCCAATTATTCCTTCTTCCGCATATATCATAACCGCTTTCAAGGATTTTTACTTCTCCGCATTCCTCAAATAAAGAATTCAATCCGATATGGCTGTATCTGAAATAATCTGCCGGACATTCGTGGTATCTTATTGAAAATGGAGCTATTATGACAGCGATTCCGCCGATTCTCAGCATCTTTAGAATATTTCTCGCAGCTACCCAAGGTTTCTTTAGGTGTTCAAATACATTGTTACTGTATATCACATCATAACAATCGTTATATTTTTCAGTGAAGTTTTTATCGCAGATATCCTGAATTATCACATTTTCGATGTTTTCTGGATTTTGTACATCTAATCCAAAATATTCGTATTTTGAATAAAAAAGTTTGTAGTTAGTATCGTATAGGGCTTTGTCAAAATAAAGATTATTCTTTATGCCTAATAGATATTCAAGTTTGGAATTTCTAGAACCAACATCTAGAAATTTTAAACGCAACCCTTTTTTGTTCAAGATGTATCTTCTAGAAATTTCTTCTTTTTGCAAACCGACATTGTAGCCGACTTTTTTAATATCGAAATTGCCGATTTTCTTTTCAAAATCCCATATAATTCTAAAATTGAGTATGCTTTTATATCCGTGTCTTATTTTGTCTATGATTTTTTTTATTTTCTTATTAAACATTTTTTTTATTAAACTTTTTATTTTTAAAAACGATTGCATCTGTTGTGGCAAATATTTTTTCAAATCCTTGCTCTTGCAACTGCCTCAGTATTTTTTCTATTGCCTCTTTGCCCGTAATTCTTGAGTGAGTCTCCATAATAATCAAATTTATTTTCTCTGAAAGAGTATTGATCTCCCTGTCAACCAATTCTATCTCGCTTCCTTCTATGTCGCAGACTAGGACGGCAACATCAAATCCGTATCTATCAAATATCTCCTTCAGAGTTATCGTGGGGACGATAATTGATTCAGATGTCTTCCTCTTGGCGCTTCCGCTTACATATATTTTGTCGATATAAAAAGAAATTTCATTTCCACCATAACCCAACACTCTGTTTATAATAGTAAAATTGCAATCATTTATTAGGCGGTTTTCCTCAATCAGGCCAGCAAGATTCGGATTAGCTTCAACTACGATATGTTTTTTCGGATTTGCCAGCTTTTTATTTATAAAGCAAGCCATAGCTCCTATTCCTCCGCCTAATTCGATGACAGGATAACCAGATTCTAGGAATTTATTTATCGCTTCCCTTTCTTCTTTTTCATAATTGTCAAACCAAAAACGGTATTTGGTTGATGTTATGACCGCCGGGTTGTTTACGCTTAATTGCAAATCGCCAACCTTTACAGTTTTTTTCATTTCTACTATTTTACCCATTATCCAGTGCGTAGGCAGTCTCCATTCGCTGAATCCACTCTTGCGCCATAAAATTCGAAAAAGATGCTTGCGAGCTTTTTTCACCATCTTTGCAAACCCATTTTTCTCACGGGACTCTTTAACTTTGTTGATTTTATTTTTAATTTTTGTGAGCATTGTTATTCGTTAATTATTTAGGATGTTTTAGTTTCAAGGCATTTTTTGCCAATTCCTTTCCGCGCGTTGTTATATTGTCCATAATGTTTTTGATTTTTGCCAAAATATACGAGCTGTTTATTTTTTCTTCTCTCCATGAACCATCTTCATCATACGGGTTATTGTGTTGGACATAATCAAGCCAATGGAATAGGGAGTCCTCATCTTTCATAAATTGAAAGTTGTGTTTGATTCCGTGGCTAGCGAGTCTCAAGTGGAGATTTTCAAGATACCAATCTCCTTCAGCCGGGCAATTGAGCGAAGTTATAATATTCATTAAGCGCTTCTTAAGAAAAGGCGAATTTTTTTCTGCTCTGAATTTTTCCATAGCTTTTCTGTCTATGGAAAAATCAGAATAATTATCCAGCGCTTTAGCTATAGCGCTTGCGTCAGAATCAATGTCATCATTTAGATAGAGCGTATTTTTATCATTTAAACAATCAAGTATGCCGCATCGTAAATTTTTTGAAATAATGCAAGGCGTTCCAGCCATAAGAGACTCCGCGATGACTCTGGGCGTGCCTTCTCTGTGTGATGTTAAAAGAAGAAACTTTGATTTCGCCATAATATCCGTCACTAAATCGTGCGACACAGGGAACATGCCGAAAGACTTCATTGATGAGGATAAAAAAGAAATTTTTTTCAATTCCTCGGAAGTAAAAACTTGCAGAGGTAGGTCAAAATAGCGTCTGTCCACATTGTCTTTTTCATAAGTTTTTTCTCCTTTTGATATATCTCTAGTATCTAAAACTATGAAAATAACTTTAGATTCGGGTCTTATTGTCATCAGCTTCTTTACTGTGTAAATAGTTTCGGTAATTCTTTTTATTTTTGAAGGGCGAGAGACAACGCATATATCACATTTTTTTACGGTGTCTTTCGGCGGTTCAATGTCTGGCATGAAATTTATGCAGTTCATATCTATAAGTTTTTCTTCGGGCACATTTGAGAGAAAGGGAGCTTTCGTGTCCGGCCACATTATAAAACTCTGCCATGCCTCTAACGGCCATTCTTTCAAGTAAGAACAGTCGCCTTGTATATGGACTCCGTATATCCATTTTCTGTTTTTTGAATTTTCTTCAAGATACTTCTTTACTTTTGATGATTTTGCCATAAAACCATACAGAGCTTCATTCTGAGTGAAGGTTATAATGCCTGGGCTCTGTGAAGTTTTTTGTTTTAATATACAAGGCATATTTTTCTAGTTCTTTAAATTAAAAATCTTTCTAAACAAACTTTTTTGGAGCGGGAAAAGGCAGTTTCTTCCGGGTGTTTCCATTGAAGCTAGTATGACTTCAAACGGAGCAAGACCGGCTTTATCAATAATATAGATTGATTCGGAATTTTGAGTGTATGAACAGTATTCTTTCTTGAACTTTTCCAGGTCGACTGAATTGTAGCACTGAAGCATTTTTATTTTTTTTTCTTTTTCTGACAAAAATTGAAGATAGTATTTTGGAGTATGATATGGTCCTAATGATTTTGAAAATATTTTTCTGAATAAAGACAAATTATTTATACAATCAGCGACTTGCAAAACATGCAAAGTTTCCGACCTTTTCATGTTTTGCAATGTAGGCCTTAAATTAAAGAAAGGCACAGTGGCAGTAGAAAAGTATCCGAAAGGAATAGAATTGTTTCTAGTCCATAGATAAAGTTCGCTATAAGTCTGCTTATGGTGAGGGTGTCCGTGTTCATCTCCGAAAGGCGGATGCGTGATAAGTATGTCCACATCTTCAGGTTTCAAGGAGAAGCTTCTCATCCCTTCTTCAACCGTCTCGGAAATTGCGATGAGAGGATCGTTTGCCGGCTTTAATTTTTCATCAGAAATGAAAGATTGAAAATACCCGGCCATTTCTTGGGCCTTTTTGAATTCTTGAAGTCTTTCGGAAATTCCTCCCGAAAGGCATATTACATAGACTTTTAGGAAATTAAAACGAGACAGCTCAGACAAGAGGCCACCAACCCATATCGCTTCATCGTCAGGATGACAGACAACAAAAATCAGATTGAATATTTTGTCTATTTTATCTGTTTTTCTTTGCATTTTTATTGTTATTAATACTGCAAGTATATAAATAATCAATTCACATTACAAACTTTTCGGCTATTATTTTTTTGGTATTGGCGAAGTAAAAGGAACTTTTTTTATTCTGCGCGCGAAGCACCCAACAATTGCGTTATTTGGTATCATATCCGGTTCAATGCCGGCCATAGAATCAGAGAATTTCATTTCAAGACGCCCCGCTTTATTTAAAAAAATATATTTTTGTGGAATTTTTTGCCAGTCAAGTTTTTTTTCTAAACCGGTAATATTGTGAAACGATTCTTTAAGTTTAGAGATCAGAGTTCTTTTTTTAATTAGAATATGAGGAGGCCTGAGGCGGAAAGCTAAAGTTATTACTTCAAATCCGTTTTGATTGTAGAAATCAGTAAAAAGATGAGGTTGAAATGAATAATATCCTCTGCCGAAATATCCACTCATCGCATTTAAGTGAAAAACGCAACCATCTTCTTTGAGCATGGACAATATATTCTTCCATACGGAGGCTATATCAAAACACCAAAATAGAGTTCCAGCGTCAATTATCCAATCAAAACGATTTTCCAAATCTTTTGGTATTGGGTTTTGCAAATCTAACTTAATGGTCGGCGACCCTTCTATATCCAATGTTTCCGCCTTTTTGAAATTCATAGCCGATTTAAGAGAATCAAGGTCGGTTCGCAATAGATTGTCGGAGTTATTTTTTTTAATGCCACATATTTCATGCAGTTCTTCATTGTTAAAATGAAAATGACAATCGCCTAAAATACACAGATCATCTCCATTCGGATAACATTTTCTTAATTCGGCTAATAGTTTCAAATCTTTTTTTTCCAATGCCATTTTTTGAAAGAATTAATTATTAAGTTTTGCGGGTTTCCCACTGGACATCTTTCATGATAAAGCCGGGTCGATCGTTTCTGTAACTTTTATGAGTCAAGTCGTCGCTATTATTTTCCACATTAAATCTAATGAAAGACTTTGGGTCGGTAATATTTTCTTGTCCATATCCCATCAATACCGAAATTGTATATGACCCTTCTTTGAAAATTGAAAACGGCAGAGCAACTTTTGCCTGATAGACCCCTTCTTCTCTTGTCCAAAGACTTTCATCGGCGTCTGTGTCATAACTATACATTATCGGCATTCCTTCTCTTGAAACCAAAGATGCAACTACCAGTCCCTTTAGGGTTTGATCTATTCGGTATTCTATATTTAATATTAAATCTTTTTTTATTTCTGATTCTGAAATCTCAATACCGTTTTCACTTTCAATCCATATTTTTGTCACTTGGGCGGGGAAAGAGGTCTTATTGTCTGTTGTAAATTTACTGCTGGTTTCTGCCCCATATTTATTCTGCCCGTATAAATAATAGGAAACGACATCTTCTGTCATGCCTAATTTTATAATTTTACCGTTTTGAAGCAGAACACATCTATTGCAAAGCTGCCTTATTGCCCCCATGTTATGGCTAACAAAAAGTATTGTTCTGCCTTCTTGTTTTGTAACTTCTTCCATTTTCCCGAGGCATTTTTTTTGAAATTCCGCGTCGCCGACGGCGAGAACCTCGTCTATGATTAAAATATCCGGATCCAAATGGGCGGCGACGGAGAAGGCGAGACGGACATACATTCCGGAGGAATAATATTTGACTGGCGTATCTAGAAATTTTTCTATTCCGGCAAATTCGACTA
>Ga0209212_1008344_pt1 | contig 11147 bp, 14 predicted proteins | sample RifGroC2_FD_183996 | JGI IMG/M metagenome (GOLD analysis project Ga0209212, IMG submission 183996) | Groundwater microbial communities from Rifle, Colorado, USA - Groundwater C2 (SPAdes) (version 2) | ecosystem: Environmental > Aquatic > Deep subsurface > Groundwater | place: Rifle, Colorado... | reverse complement strand
CACTATCGCTGTAAGAAAAAGCACGATCATAAAACTTGCGCCGATTTTTATGCCGAGTTTTAAATTTTTAAACATAAAAGTTCCTCCTTGAATTGTTTTATCCTTTGGCAGGGCATTCGTCGGCGAGTTGCACGGCGGCCAGTTCCTCGTTGGAAAAGACTCGGTTGATGTCGAGCAGGATCAGAAAGCCTTCTTCCCGTTTTCCCATGCCACGGATGAATTCGGTACCGAGGCGAGCACCGATCCGGGGCGCCGGCTCAATTTCCGCCGCCTCCAGTTCGACCACTTCCTTGACCGAATCCGCTAACGCACCCAGAGCCACCATTTCACCGTCCATTTCAATTTCGACAATGATAATGCAGGTATTGACCGTACGATCAGCTGGCGGCAGGCCGAATTTCAGCCGCATGTCGACCACCGGCACCACGCTGCCACGCAGATTGATCACCCCGCGCATGAACGCCGGCATCTTCGGCACCCGAGTCACCGTGGTAAAATCGAGAACTTCCCTGACCTTTGCTATCTCCAGGGCAAAGATTTCACCATCGAGTTCAAATGTCAGATATTGATTCGCTCCCGCTTGTTCCTCCATACAAACTCCTTCCGATTGTGGCTGAACGTGGTGTCAGTCGTCACCGTCGCTCCGCGGATCCCAATTGTGGGATATATTCCCATGCTGGTTCAGCAATCGTTGTGCCAACGTCGGAATGTGCTATTAAGGTACCGAAAATACAGGATAAAATACAAAAAAATAAATGAAACCAAGGGTGTAACCATGGTTACGGTGTTGTTAAAATTGTTTTGATGAATTGAATAATTTCAACCAGTTGGTGCGGAGTGAAAAGGCTCACAGGGTTACCAAAGTTACCGGGTTCACCCAACTCGCTGATGTCGGATTCTGAACAGTCCCATGGGTTTAAAGGGGTCTGGCGGCCTGGATCGATCCCGCCCAGAATAAGATTCCTTTTTCTATAGGTATTTAGATCTTGCTTTTCGAAAACCCGCTGTGTTAAGGTTAGGGCACTTAAGAGTTTGTGTAAGTTTTTTGGCGCTCACCAGATTGACAAGGTGTCAACTTGGATCAAAAACACAGGCCCGCTTGGGCATGTGTTTTTATTTTTTGGGCGATCGGAATTTGCACAAAAAAATCCCCACAGAGGGGAACATGGAGAAAAAAATGGCAGAAGGTACAGTGAAGTGGTTTAACGACGCAAAAGGTTTTGGTTTTATCGAGCAGGATAATGGACCTGATGTGTTCGTGCATTTTTCCGAAATCCAGGGCGATGGTTTCAAATCTCTCGCCGAGGGAGATCGCGTAAGTTTTGAGGTCACCCAAGGCCAGAAGGGTCCTCAGTCGGCTAACGTGCGCAGAGTTTAAGTAAAATTTGCATATATTAGCAAAAGGGCCCCGCGGATTCCCGTGGGGCTCTTTTTTCTTATCGCACTTCCTCCGCGAAATCAGTCAAAAGGATTATCAGATGGCCAGAAAACCGAATTACGGTTATGAAAAGCGCCAGAAAGAACTCGCCAAGAAAGCCAAGAAGGAAGAAAAGAAAAAAAGCAAACAGGAGGAGATCCCCGGTGAATCCCCACAAGAATCTCCGGAACAAGATTAACGAATAATTCCTTGCCGGATACCTGCCGCATAACCGGATAGCATCTAAAAACCCTCCTGCTCGGCGGAGTCTGTCAATTCACCGGTTTCCCGTTTACGCATACCTGAGTCCTCCTGCAAATTCGGCGATTATGTCATTATTGTAACGCGCCGCCCTTTCTCCGCCGTTCCTGAATGTCTGCGATCCCCCTTGAAGAAAGTCACATAAAAAGGGCAGTCTACTTGTTCGTAGCCTGCCCCTATTTAACGGTTATCCGAGCGGAACCTCAGTGCAATTATCCTCGCCACAGAGTCCATGCAATATTGTTCTTATCCGTACTCTGGGTGAATTTTGATTTGCAGGTCAAGCACTGGTAATCCTGCTCTTCGAAGCCGCGAGGGTTTTTCCCCTTGAATATGCGGACATCATCAACTTTTTTCAAATATTCATGCGGTTTTCCGTTGCGCGATTTCTTTGATTGCTCTTCACACAGAGCGCAAATTTCCATTTTATTCTCTTTCCATCGGGTTTCTGGCAAACCTCGGCTCTGATCTCTTGCGTCAAAAGGGCCAGACGGTGTCGGATAGGGTGGGCTCATTTACAGCGCATCGTTTTCTTGCCGTCTTCAAAAAGCACCTCGACCTTTTGCGAACCAACCACTCGCTGTACCAGACCAAGGCCGAATAGAGGGTGGTTTATCAGGGTCTTAACCTTGTAGGCATCGGTCATGGAATAGTCCGTTGCCACTGCGCTGTTCATGCTTGGTCGCAGGACTTCCCATTCTTTGCGTTCGGCATCCTTGTGTTTAATCTCGGCGTCTCTGTGCTTAATGGTTCGTCGCACAGCAGGTGTTTTAGCCGCGGTGGGTGGCCGAAACTTGTGCTGGCGGCTGCAGGTATTGCACTGCACCAGAACAGGGCCTTCTTCGGCCAGGGTGACTATGGTGTGGTCGGTATTTTTGCGGCATTTGGTGCAGCGGGCTTCGATAGGGTCGCCGGTCGAAAGCGCGGTACTTTGCATAGCGGTACTCCCTTACTTGGGGCGAGCCAAAATATGTCCAATAAAAACCAGGGAGATCGCTGGAATCCACGGGGTAGGCTTGACAATTGGTGTGCCGGGAAACCCGACACGATAGTCTGATCTCTTCATCCGTAACGTCATCTCCGTGCGGAGTGAAGGGCGATGGTGGTTTAATAGAGGATCTGAGGTAGGTACACTTTTCCCATAATACACGTTTCCCCGGAGAAAAGATACCGGACGGGCGGGGAAATTTAATCGAGCCGAAGAAGCCAACGACTCTGAGGGGGCCGGGGAACTTTCCCTTGACTCATCCCGGGGGAACAAGTATTTCTCTTAGCACCCACTAAATTTAAACTTAGCGGGGGAAGTCCGGCCTTGTCAAACTTGTTCCGGAGGTGCGGGTATCGAGTACTAGCCTCCTTCGTCAAGCCGGGATTTGGCCAAGTATCGGATACGAGGCGGCTCCCAGATATCATCCACAAGGAGAACAATATCATGAGCAGTATTAAGGGAACCGAAACTGAAAAAAATCTTCTTAAGTCGTTTGCCGGCGAAAGCCAGGCCCGCAACCGCTACACCTATTTCGCCGCAGCGGCCAGAAAAGAAGGGCTCGTGCAGATTGCCGACATTTTTGAGGAGACCGCCAATCAGGAAAAAGAGCACGCCAAGCGATTCTTTAAGTTTCTTGAAGGGGGTGAGTTGGAAATCACCGCCTGTTTCCCCGCCGGCAGGATCGGGACCACCGCCGAGAATCTGTTAGGTGCCGCCATGGGCGAACATGAGGAGCACTCCGAGCTTTATCCGGCTTTCGCCATGGTTGCCGAGAAGGAAGGATTTGCCGAGATTGCCGCGGTTTACCGGGCGATTTCGGTGGCCGAGAAACAACATGAGAAGCGGTACCGCGACCTTTTGGCCAACCTGGAAAACGGCCAGGTGTTCAAACGCGACCAATCGGTGGTCTGGCGTTGCCGCAATTGCGGCTACCTGCACACCGGCAAGGAAGCGCTCGGCAAATGTCCGGCCTGCGCCCACCCGCAGGCTCACTTCGAACTTTTGGGCGAGAACTGGTAACACGAAGTAGTTGGGGGATCATTCAGAACGCATCCGGAATATGTGGTTTCCGGATGCGTTTTTTTGTTTTCTTTACATAGATAATCTCGATGATAATTATTGTTTATATTGTAATAATGAATTGGAAATTCGCCTCATTATTGAACATAATTAACTCCTTAATTCTGTTGCCCTGCAAAGGGTTTCGGATGTCAGAGGGTGCACCTTCCATTGGAAATCTCCATGAATCCCACTCGCTCTCGACTGCTTTATCTGGTACTGCGATTTCTGGTGGCTGGTGTGTTCTTGTGGTCGGGGGCGTCCAAGGCGCTGCATCCTGAACTATTTGAAGAGACGGTCGGCGCTTATGGTCTGCTCCCTCCTGTTCTAGTGTTTCCCTTTGCGCTCGCTTTTATTTGTGCTGAAATCGTTGCCGGTATCGGCCTGTTTCTCGATAAGCGGGGCGCGCTGGCTCTTATCGCCCTGATGATGGTGGTATTTCTGGCTGTGCTTGGTTATGGCATCTCCCTTGGCCTCGATGTCGACTGTGGCTGTTTCGGTCCGAACGATCCGGAAGCGCAGGTGTTTCATGATTTGAGAGGGGCGTTTATCCGCGATCTTTTCATTCTTCTCGCCATCGTTTATCTGTATATCTGGCGTTTATCCAACGGCTTGAGCCCTCGTCCATGGTTTGGCGACAGGCTCGGGTCCTGAACAAGGAGGCTCCACATGAGGCATATCCGGTTTATGGCAGGTTTCACATTTTTGGTAACACTTTTGTTGATTAGCTCTCCCGCTTGGTGCTGGGACAACAAATTTGAACAAGAGGTTAAAGCCGAGCAGCAGGCGGTCAAGTTGGTTCGCGAAATCCAGCGGGGAGGATACGACGTTGTGACGACGGCAGAATTGAAAAATTGGCTGGACGAGGGGAAGGATATCCTTATTGTCGACACCATGCCGTATGAAGATAGCTACAAAAAAGAGCATGTCCCCGGAGCCAAACAATTTCTATTTCCGATCCCCGACATGACCGAGTGGGATGCGAAGGAAACCGACGGCAAATCGATGCAGGTTTATGAAGAACTCCTCGGCCCGGATAAAAATAAGCTTATTGTGGTGTACTGCGGTTTTGTTAAATGCACTCGCTCCCATAACGGAGCGGTCTGGGCGAAAAAACTCGGTTACCAGAATGTTTACCGTTATCCAGGTGGTATTTTTGCTTGGAAGGGTGCCGATTTGCCTGTTGAAAAAAGCAATTAAAGACCCCCAAACCCAGAAGACCCGCTTCAGCTGAAGTGGGTCTTCTGGGTTCTAACCGCCCTGTTCATCCCGCTCCCACCGTCAATCTTCGCATCTTCCGCAACGCAACTTATCCTTCCGATCCATGGTCTTCATGCCGAATGGGGGCGGCGAGTCCAGACGGGTCCGTCGAAATCTTAGATCAACGGGTTAGTATTAACGTTATCCGGGAGCTGCCTTGTCCCTGCGAGATGTGTTAGCATGGGCGGTGCCACGGGAAAGGTAATGCCATGGATGCTTGCGCTTCCCATGAAATATTTTTCCGTGATTTCCAGTCCCATGGTCCGGGGTAATTGACACAGGTCAAGGTCCTTTGGTCGCGGTTATGGTTTCCTGAGGGAAACTCATGGGAGGCTAATTGTGAAAAAAGGGAGCGGTTATTTGAATACAGAACGATTTAATCGAGGAGAATTCTGGCGTCTCCTGTTTCAGTGGCTGTTTTTTGCCTGGATCGTCGGCATCGGCATCCGTTTCAGCTTGTTTGTCCGCCATTTCGAATCGGGTGGTGTGGCGCCCCTGTTTGCTCGGCCGCCGGGGGTCGAGGGTTTTCTGCCGATTGGCGCTCTGGTCAGCTTAAAGCACTGGCTGGTTACGGGCGAAATCGACCGGACCCACCCGGCGGCCCTGGTCCTGCTGTTGACCTTTATCGTTATGAGCCTTCTGGCGCGAAAATCGTTCTGCTCCTGGCTCTGCCCGGTGGGAACCCTTTCGGAGGGGCTCTGGAAGCTCGGACGGCGGATGTTCGGGAAAACCTTCCGCATGTGGGATTGGCTTGATCTGCCGTTGCGGGGGCTCAAGTATTTGTTGCTGCTCTTTTTTGTGAAAATCGTTTTTCTCGACATGCCGGTCCGGGCGCTCGAAGGTTTTCTGCAGACGCCATACTGGGCAATCAGTGATGTGAAGATGCTCGATTTTTTTACCAATATGTCGTTAACCGTCTTGATAGCTTTGGCTTTACTGGGGACGCTGTCCTTGTTTTACCAGAATTTCTGGTGTCGTTATCTCTGTCCTTACGGGGCACTGCTTGGCCTGTTCAGCATGGTCAGTCCAGTCAAGATTCGCCGCGATCCGACCGCTTGTACCGACTGTGGAAAATGTTCCAAGGCTTGTCCGTCCCGACTTCCGGTGCATCGAAAGCAAGCAATTGCCAGTCCGGAGTGTACCGGGTGCTTGAGTTGCAGCGCCATCTGCCCGACCGACGCCCTGTCCATGGCGCTCCCCTTTCGCCGCGATCTGCTGGTCGGTTGGCGTTTTCCGTTGTTGGTGGTCGGGCTGTATGTTCTAGGCGTCGGTGTCGGGATGGTAAGTGGACACTGGGAAACGATCCTCACCTACGACGATTACCGCCGACTGATTCCGTTGGCCAGCATGCTCGGCCACTGACAGTTCCTCTCATCGATGTAGTTTTTTGTCTATAGGCCCTGTATAAATATAAAAGGCACCCAATAACCTGACTTTTCGTTTTAAGTTACAAAGAGTTACATCAAATCTAATGCTATTTCATTTTACTAAATTAATGTGTTTACGTATATTTATCTTATACAATTGACCCCCATTCTTACCACTCAAACGCTCTTCACTGGCTCAACTGGAAATCTTTTGCGTAACAAAAACAAAAGGTTATATGGTTTAAATAAATAAATACCAACATTGGCACGCTCTTCGCTATATACAAAGACAACAGCAAGCAACAAGGAAAAAAGGAGCACGCCATGAAAAACTCTCTTACTTCGACCATCACCCTGCTCATCGGCATCATGACCATCCTGTTCCTCGGCTTCTTCGGTCTGATCGTGGCCACCCAGGTACTTCCCGGCCTCTTCCTCTTCTTCACCGGGACCAAAAGCCTGTTCGGCAAACGCAATAACGAGATCGCCTCAAAACGTTGAACTGGGATAAATGAACTCGTCAAAATGATTAACCAACCCATTTTTCCATATAACCCATAGGAGGACATTATGAAAACCACCTCTAAAATCGCCGCCGCCACCGCCACCCTGATGACCCTTGCCACCTCCGCTTTCGCCAGCGGCGGCCGGGTTGACAACAGCGGGATCGTGGTTTGGATCTTCCTCGGCTTCTGCGGCATGATTGTCGCCGCCCAGCTGATTCCCGCCCTGTTGGTGATGTTCGGCCTTGTTAAAGGCGTGATGGCTCCGCGGGAAGAAGCTGCCCACAAATCGAGCAAGTAACCTTAGAACACCTGACGCAGCGACCACAAAAACCTATAAAGGAGGACACCATGAACGCGATCGCCCGAACCAGCACACTCTTCACCGGACTCATGACCCTGGCCACCAGCGCCTTTGCCGCCGGCTCGTCGACCCAGGGCAGCGGAATCCTGGTATGGCTCTTCCTCGGTTTCTGTGGCCTGATCGTCGCCACCCAGCTGGTTCCCGCCCTGATGATGCTGACCGGCATCGTCCGCGGCGTGACCTCGAACAGCGAAGCGGGACAGCAGACCGGCAAATAAATTTCAACTTTTAAAATAATCATCCAGGGGCTGTTCCAAGAGGAGCAGCCCTTTTTGTTTGGGTTGTCTTTGCAGGACGCTCTCCGTTCTCCAGGTTGGATCGGTAACCGGTCGGATCATCTTTTTACCAGTTGGGTCACGCGGCAGGAAACTTGCGGATGCATTAAGGCTTCATGGGGGTTCTGGTCGCTGGTTGCGAAAGATAGCTTCCAGAAACGCAAAAAGGACGGCCAACCGGCCGTCCTTTTTGCGTCTTATCCAGAGATGGTTCAGCCTTTGAGTTCGGCCAGCTTGGCTTTTGCCTTGCCTGCTTCCTCGGACTGGGGATAGCTTTCCTGGACTTTCTGCAGAAGGATCTTGGCATTCTGGATATCGCCAAGGGCATGAAAGGAAAGCCCCTGCTTGAGTAAGGCGGCGGCGGCCTTGGGGTGCGACGGATGTTTTTGGATTACGTCCTGAAACTGCAGGATGGCATTTTCATAACTCTTCTCGCCATAATAGGCCTCGCCGATCCAGTACATGGCATTAACGGCCAGTGGATTTTGAGGGTTGTTCTGCAGAAAAATCTCTAGATTTTTGCGTGCACCAGCGTAATCGCCGCTTTTCTGAATTTTTTCCAGCGCCGTTTCGTAAAGGCTCTCCGGAGTTGTTTGCGCTGTGGGCAGGACTGTGGCCGCGGTGCGATTCTCTTCAAGTTTGAGGATTCGGTCCTCGAGAGAGGTGAGCTTGAGGCCGAGATCGTCGCGCATCAGGCCCATGTCCGAGCGCAACTCTTCTCGGTCGCGGGATTGGTCCTCGAAGCGCCCGTTGAAGGACTGAATATCGACTTTTAGGGAATCGAGATTCACTTGCTGGTCGGCTTGCGTGCGGCTGAGGATATCCAGGCGTTGCTCAAGCTCTCCAGCCAGGTTTTTGCCTTGCGCCGCAAGACTTAATTCAGCATTGGCCAAGCGCTTTTTCATTTGTTCAAGATCCCGTTCCATGCGCAGTTCGCGTTGGGTCGGGATGCATCCGGAAACGATCGCCAGAAGGACTAGCAGCAGAGAGAATTTGATCCAACCGTTCATGGTTCAGAGTCCTTTGTCAACAACGAAGGCCGTGCTTTGGCACGGCCTCGAAGCTGAAACGATGGTGCTTAACGTGCGTCTTTAAATTCGGCCCGGCGGTTTTGGGACCAGGCGCTTTCCGAGCGGCCCGGATCGAGCGGCATTTCCTCGCCATATGAGATGATGGTCAGACGATCGGAGTCAACTCCGAGGGAAACCATGTAGTTTTTGGTGGCGCTGGCGCGGCGCTCACCCAGGGCCAGGTTATATTCGTCGGAACCGCGCTCGTCGCAGTGCCCTTCGATGCGAACCCGGAGTCCGGTATTGGCCTTCATGTACTCGGCGTTTTTGGCCAGGATATCGCGGGCCTCGGGAGTCAGGGTGAACTGGTCGAATTCGAAGAAAATGCGGTTCAGGCCAGCCACGGTGCCGTCACCCATGGTTCCCATGCCGTAGCCCGAACCGTCGCCGGTGGCCTGATCGGACATCGAACCGTTGCCGTAGCCGGCAACATCTTCGGACGGCATGGTTGAGACAACGGGCTCTCCCGATGGATCAACGACGACGGAAGCCGGTTTCTTGGCGCATCCGCACATCACGGCGGCCACCAGGGTAACGGACAGTATTATGCGCAGGGTGTGCTTTTTCATAATTTCGAGCTCCTTTAATGCTGATACAGACATTGATAAGAAAGAACCCACAAATTTCCTCAGGCCATTGAAAAGCAGGCTAATTATACAGAAATCGATTTAAAAAACAATCCCTTTACCATTCGTTCGACCAGGCCGGGTGGCTGCAGTCTCCACCCGCCGGCGAAACGCGCCGGCTGCCGCTGCCATCGGCTCGCATGATGTAAATGCCTCGTTTACCGTCTTCATCCGACGAATACACCAGGAACCGGCTGTCGTGACTCCAGCGGGCGTGTTCTTTGTTGCCGGGGCCGAAAGTCAGCCGGCGTTCGTCGCTGCCGTCGGGGTTGATGGTGAAAATGTCGAAACGCCCCCCTTCGAGGCGGCTGAAGGCGATGCGGTCACCCTTGGGATTCCAGGCCGGAGTCGCATTGTATTTGCCGTCCTTGGTTAAGCGGCGGACCTGTCCGGTGACCACATCGAGAATGAAGATATGCGGATTGCCCTGGCGGTCGGAGACGAAAGCAATCTGGTCGCCGTTGGGGTTCCAGGTCGGATCGACATCGATGCCCCAGGCATCGGTCAGGCGCTTGTGGATGGTTCCGCCGGTACCGATCAAGTAGAGTTCGGAGTTACCGTCCCTGGACAACGTGAGGGCGATTTCCTGGCCGTCCGGGCGATAGCGGGCGGCGATGTTGAGGCCCTTCTGGGCCGAGACCTTGGCTTCCCGGCCCGAGTAGGTCTCTTTGCGGTAGATGTCGGGGTTGGAGGCTTTGTACGAGGTGAAGATAAGTTCTTTGCCGCGAGGCGAGAAGTCGGGATTGAGAACGATGGAACGGTGGTCGGTGATGCGCACCGGATTGTGGCCGTCGACCTCCATCAGGTAGAGTTCCTTGTGGCCGGTACGGTTGGAGATGTACGCGATGCGGGTGTTGAACGGGCCAGCTTCGCCGGTCATGCTTTTGAGGATCTGGTCGGAGAAAGTATGCCCCATGCGCCGCAGGTCGGACACCTTGCCAATGTAGCGGCGGCCGGCGAGCTGGCGACGGCCAACCACGTCATAGAGACGGGCTTCCAGGGTCAGCTGGTCGCCCTGAACCGCATATCCCCCTTTGATCAGGGCGTCGGCCCGCAGCAGACGCCATTGGCCGAAGTCGACTTCAACGCTCGAAAGGCCGAGCCTGTTGGCGTCGCCAAGAAACGATTCGGGGTCGACCAGGGTGAACAACCCCGACAGGTCGAGGTCCGCTTCGAGCACCTGGTTGAGGTCCTCCGCCAGTTGCGGCCTGACTACGCCGTCAAGGGGAAGGAAGCGGGTCAGGGCCAGCGGAATGGCCTGCTGGCCGGGGGCGCTGATTTCGATCTGGGCAAAGGCTGGACTCGTCCAGATGCCGGCGAGGGTAACAACTGCGGTGATCAGACGGGACAAAGTTTTCATTTAAGCAATTCCTTTAGGTTGAACACGACATCTTTTTTCATTCCGGCAAGGGTCGGTTCAGGATAGTCTTTTAGTTGTAAAATGGCACGGCTGACCGAATCGTCAAAGTGGGAATCACCCGATTTTTCGGTGAATTTGTACGAAAGAAGCTGGCCCTTGGCATCAAATATCAGTTGCACTTCCGCCGCCAGATCGGTGCGCCCCAGTTGGTATTGGGAAAGCCGCCAAGCCTGTTTCAGAAACTCGTGCAGCCAGGCATCGCTGGAAACCCCCGCCTCGGTTCCCTTGCCGTCGAGCATGCCGACCGGGGCGTTGCCGGCGGCGTTGCGGGTATCCTTGCTGGACATGGCGGCGAGTTTGTCCTTGAGGTCTTGCATTTCTTTTTGATTTTTTAACTTATCAAGGGCGCTGGAAAGACTCTGCTCGTCTTTTTTGGTCACCTTCGGCTTGGACTCCGCCTTGGGGGTCGGCTTGGGGGTCGGCTTGGGGGTCGGCTTGGCTTTGGGTTTCGGCTCCGCTTTAGTGGTTGGTTTGGGGGTCGGTTTTGGTTGGGGTTTGGTTTCCGGCTTGGGCGGCAGTTTGACCGCGTCCGGTTTC
>Ga0209212_1008343_pt1 | contig 11147 bp, 15 predicted proteins | sample RifGroC2_FD_183996 | JGI IMG/M metagenome (GOLD analysis project Ga0209212, IMG submission 183996) | Groundwater microbial communities from Rifle, Colorado, USA - Groundwater C2 (SPAdes) (version 2) | ecosystem: Environmental > Aquatic > Deep subsurface > Groundwater | place: Rifle, Colorado... | reverse complement strand
CCGGTCCTGTATTTCACCGAAGCGATGGGCCTGGCCATGGGGCATAAGGAGACAGGAAAGTGGCTCGGCCGACACGTGACCGATCCCATCAAACTGCTGTCAAACAAAGGATTATTATAATATATATTTAATGTAACGAGGGAGGATCACCATGGCAAAGAAAATTTTGGTTATCGACGACGATCCGGATCTGGTCGAGGCGACATCGATGATTTTAAAGTCCAGACACTATGATGTAATTGCCGCTTACGGGGGGGTCGAAGGACTCGAGAAGGCAAGGGCGGAAAACCCGGACCTTATCGTCCTGGATGTCATGATGCCCGACAAGGACGGATATACTGTCTGCAAGGAGCTTAAAGCCGATCCCGCCCTGAACTCGATACCGGTCTTACTGCTGACAGCCGTCGTATCCCACATTTCCACCACCCGCTATAGCCACCAGATGGGTATGGAGACGGAGGCGGATGATTACATGGACAAGCCCGTTGATCCTGCCGAACTGGCAAAGAGGATCGAGGTGCTTCTTTCCAGGCAATAACACAACCTTGCCTCCTAAAGGAGGACTTATGCCTGATCCAGTAACAAAAATCATGGTTATCGATGATGAAGAGATCATGCGGGATGGATGCACGCGAATCCTCTCAAAAAATGGCTGGTCTGTCGTCACCGCGGAGAATGGGGAGGCCGGTCTTGCCGAACTGAGAAAATCACCCAAAGAGATCGATATTATTCTGCTGGACCTCATGATGCCCGGGATAGGCGGCATGGAGGTTCTGGAAAAAATCCAGGCCCTGAACGATATTCCTCTTGTCATCGTCATCACCGGTTATGCCACCGTCGCCTCCGCGGTAGAGGCAATGAAGAAAGGCGCCTACGATTTCATCGCCAAACCCTTTACTCCCGATCAATTGCGCATCGTCGTGAAAAGGGCGCATGAACGAAGAGCGCTGCAGAAGGAAGCCGAATTCCTGCGGAGCGAGCGCGAACGTTCGCTGCGTGATGTGGCAACGGAAAAGTCGCGGGTAAACACCATCATCAATTGCATGGGCGACGGGATCCTTGTTTGTGACCGGGACAGGTGCATCGTCCTGGCAAACCCGGCCGCCAGCCGGATGCTCAAGATCCTCGAATCCGCGCTTTTGGGCAATTATGCATCACACAGCAATCTCCCCCCCGAATTATCAAAGACCATAGAAGACTCTCTTAAAGCGGAAGGGATCGTTTACACATCCGTATCGCAGGAGCTGATCATCGGCGAATCGCAGGAGACGTTTCTCCGCGCCCACACGGCCCCGGTCCGCAACGATCTGGGCGAGGTGATGGGGTCCGTGACCGTTTTGCAGGATATCAGTTACTTAAAGGAACTCGACAAGATGAAGTCCGAGTTTATCGCCATGGTGGCCCACGAGCTCCGTTCACCGATCGCCACCGTGGAGCAGCAACTGACGGTCGTTCTCGGCGGCATGGCGGGCGACCTGAACGAAAAACAGGACCAGCTCATGACCCGCGCCAGAGAGAGGACGCGGGGCGTCCTGACCCTGATCAACGATCTGCTCGATCTTTCCAAAATCGAAGCGGGGAAGATGGTCCAGTACAAGGAACCCTTGAATCTCGCCGATGTGATCATCCGCGTCGTCGAAATGATGAAAACCGACGCCCAGGCGAAAAATATCCGGATCGATTTTCTGCCTCCGGCATCCATTTCCACGATCCAGGCCGACCGGAGCAGCATGGAAGGGATCTTTACCAACCTCATTTCCAACGCCATTAAGTATACCCTCGCCGGAGGCAGTGTGACGATCCGCCTGGAGGATCAGGACGGCTTTGTGGAAATTTCGGTCGCCGATACGGGCATAGGCATAAAGAGCGACGATCTGCCGAGGATTTTTGACAAGTTCTTCCGGGTAAAAACATCGGAGACACGCCAGATCGTCGGGACCGGCCTGGGTCTCTCCATCGTGAAGAGCATCGTCGACGCTCACATGGGGACGATTTCCGTGGAGAGCACGGATGGCAAGGGGACGACTTTCAGCATTCTATTGCCGAAAGCAGCGGGTCTGGCCGGCTGCGAGGGAAATGCATAGCAAAACGAAGATCAGCCAGGCGTGCTTCCAGTTTAAAAATAAGTTTCCCCACATGACGGTTTTACGGAACATTCTTTATGATCCTATGCTTCCACCACCGTCCCTACGTTGCAGAAAAAGAACCGCTCCCCGAAGTCTCCGGCTAGGCGGGATGCCGTTTTTAGTCCCGTGCAATGTGAAACTCCGAGACGTTCGATGTCAAACGCCCTGAGTGCGGCAATGCTTTTCTCCCTCTGCTCATCGCTGACCGGGCCGAGATGCGTACCGCCGATCACGGCGTAGATATGGCGCTGACCCATTTTCTCCACGATATAACTCAGGGTGTTGATTATCCCGGAATGGCAGCATCCCAGGATGATGAATAATCCCTGTCCGGTTTCAACGACAACCGACTGGTCGTCACGGAGGTCATCCTTCACATACCCGTCGCCGGATTTTACCACCTGCTTCTTATCGCCAAGTTCATAATCGGTGCGGCGGGGCACTTCTCCCGTCAACCACAATCCAGGTTCAATCTCACGGAATGCATCGCTGAGTTTGAAGGTTGCCCCCTTGGCTACCAGGAGCGGCCGGGGATACGGCACGCCGATGTAACGCACGGTATTTCCCGTGACGCTGTAGCTTTCTTTGAAAAATTCAGGATGGGCATAGACATCCACCGCCCCCTTCAGATCGAGAACGGGACCGAGCCCTCCCGTATGGTCCCAGTGGTGATGGCTGATGATGATGCCCTTGATCGTCCTCAGGTCCAGACCCAACACCAGGGCGTTGTTCACCACCGTTTTTCCCGCTCCGGTATCCAGCAGGTAGTTTCCGCGGTCGGTTTCCATGAATATGGAAAGGCCGTGTTCGGCCAGCGCCCCGGGAAGGTGAAAAACACAATTTTCACTGACCATTGTGGCCTTTATCTTCATACGTAGAACCTCCTTATACCGCTAATCTGCTCCTTATAATTTTCTCAATAGTGCTTGAGCGGCGTTGTGAATGATATCCCAGGAGCCGCCGAAGGGCGGTGCATAGGCAAGATCAATGTAACCGATTTCTTCGATGCCAAGACCGGACCACATGGCGGCAGAAAGGGTGTTGATTCGGCTGACGACGCCGGCTTCACCCACAGCCTGGGCGCCGATAAGCCGTGCCGTCGCCGCGTCGGCGATCAGTTTGAGACCTATCTTCTTCGCATCGGGCATGGCATTGGCGGAGGCATTTCCCCAAGTGATCAAGCCGACGGGATGAAAACCGTATACACGGGCCTCGCTTTCCGTAAGACCCGTTGCGGCCGCCTCCAGGCTGAAAATCCGGAAAGACTGGGCCCCGACAACACCCGGGAATATCTTGGGTTTGCCACCGATGTTGCTTCCTGCAACGCGGCCTTGCTTGTTGGCGATATCGCCCAAAGGGATGTTCCCCCATCGCTTGCTGATCCGGTGAAAGGACTCGCAACAGTCGCCGGCGGCATAGATATTTTCTACAGAGGTTTGTTGGGAGAAATTAACGGCAATAGCGCCGGATTTGCCAATGGCCAGGCCCATCGCCTCTGCAAGGGTCGTATCCGGCTTGACGCCGACTGCTATGAGAATTGTATCTCCCTCCGTGGGACCGTGATTCGTGTTCAAGCGTAACCGGTAGGTAGACCCTCTCTCAATAGACTGAGGTTTCGCATCAGCAGTAAAAGCGACATCGTGCTTTTTGAGTTCGTCGAAAATCATTAGGCCCAATTCCGGGTCCCAGCGGTTGACCGGCAGCTTACCCCGGTGGATAATCTCCGTTGCGATTCCCCTGGTCACGAAGGCCTCGCAGACTTCCATAGCGATAAAGCCGGCCCCGATGATAATGGCCTTCCGGCAAGCCGTCTCCTTGAGATAGGCTTTGATCCTCAGGGCATCGCTCAGTCTTTTCAGGATAAATACCCCTTCCATGTCTTCTCCGGGTATGCCCGGCATGCGGGGTACTGTGCCCGTTCCGAGGGCAAGCAAATCGTAGGGCAGGGAGGCGCCGCTATCCAGACGGACAACTTGGCCGACCGGATCAACCTGTTCGACCTTGGTATTGATAATAACCTCAATGCCTGATTCCCGGAATTTTGCCGGGGTGCGCGCCGTCAACTTCGCTTCATCCTTGATTACATCGCCGATGTAATAGGGCATGGGTCAGGCCGCGGTTGCTACGTGAGGACCTTGTTCGATCATGGTGACGGAAAGACCGGGATCGCTTCTTTTTGCCTCGGCAGCTACGGAACCTCCCGCGGCGCCGGCGCCGACAATGACTAATGCCTTGCCCATGGATAATCCTCCTCCCGATTTACCCACTGAGGGCGTAGTAAGTTAATACTGAAGACCGGAAAAATCACCAAAAACGAAATAGGTTTGCGCGAAGTTTGATTTCATTGCCACGGCTGCCTTGGAAAGGGCCTCGACATTGCCGGAATCGATCAGACCTGCCAGTTGATTCAAGATCTCACGCTCTTTCCTGACCTGCTTGGCGTATGTTTCCGCCCGTTCGGGGGACAATTTAAAGAGGGCAGCGTCTATCCCTGATTTCTCTACGTCGCTCCAGAGGCTTGAAAGCCCGGTAAGGGCGGTCTTGAGCGTTTTTCGATCTGAGTCCGGTTTTGAGACCTCTGCGGCAAATTTCTCCATGGGGTCGTGGAATGCCGTGAATCGGTCGGGTAGATAATCGATACCCATGCCGGTGCGGACTTTCCAGAAAGCCGTCCTAATGTATTCAAGGGATTCATGGGCATCATACCGCCTGTCGGCAGCAACGAGAACCTCCGCTCCCGATATCTTTCGTCTCGACTCTGTGACGGCTTCTGCAAAGGCAGGGTATGATTTAATCTGTGGGTCCGCGGCCTGGACGAAACGCTGCCAAGCCCTGTCGAGACGCCGCAAAGACTCCTGGACTTGATGTGCCGGCCTGGTGGGTTGGTTGGTCAGCGCAAGGGCAGGAACATAAGCACGTTCCAGAGCGGCAAACTCTTCGATAACACCCGCATAGACAGTGGCGGCAACGACGAGGCTGAGTGTCGCCATGACGGCAAGAAAAGCATATTTCTTCTTCATGGTTGAAACCTTTCTGAATGAATTTTACCTATATCACCCGTTCATATCCGGATGGTAACGAAAACCATCTTTATTTGGCTCGTTCATTTCTACCTGAATGTACATCAAGCATCCTTCGATGTCTATTGTTCATTTCAGTAATGAGCTATTGGCAATGACACGATCCCTTTGAATAGCGAAAAATATGACTGATGTTCAGCCTTGACATATTATGAGCATATGCTTATAATGGTGATCAAGGAGTGACACCATGTCGAGACCGAAGTGCTGCCGTCAGATCGGCGCCATGCCGGGTAAAACCTGTTTCCAACCGGAGGGGGTGATGTCTTCGTCCTTCGAAGAGGTTCTTTTGACCCTCGACGAGTATGAGGCGATCCGCCTGGCCGATCTCGAAGGGTTGTACCAGGAGCAGGCGGCCTCCCGGATGAACATTTCGCGGCAGACCTTCGGCAGGATTGTCGAAGCGGCGCGACGGAAGGTCGCCGATGTCCTCGTCAACGGAAAGGTCCTGAAGATCGAAGGCGGTTCCGTTTCCATGAAGGCGGAAAAACCGGCCCGGTGTCCGCGTTGCCGACGGGCATTGGGCCCTGACTGCGGTAAACGCAATGAAATGAGTTGCCCGCATTGCAGAGAGCATGCGTAAAATCATACTGTTGTGAAAAGGAGAAGGATATGAAAAAAGTTACGAAAATCGCTGTACCGTCGTGTCAGAATCGAGTGGACGAGCATTTCGGCCATTGTGAGTACTTCACCGTATTCACCGTTAATGAAAACAATGAAATCCTGTCGGAGGAAAGGGTTTCTTCTCCGGCGAATTGCGGCTGCAAATCGAGCATCGCCCAAACGCTTGCGCAGATGGGCGTCAGCATGATGTTGGCCGGCAACATGGGACAGGGGGCCGTGAACGTATTGAACGGTTGCGGAATCGATGTGCTGAGGGGGTGCTCGGGCGACGTGAAGGCGGTCGCCGAAGGTTGGCTCGCGGGAAACCTGAAGGACTCGGGAATCGCCTGCAACCTGCACGAGCACGGATGTGAAGCTCCCCGCCCACAGGGCGGGGCTTCCCGGTAAGGAAGTGTTCTTTTTTCGATGCGCCCCTCAACCCCGCCCACAGGGCGGGGCTTGCGGGATGCGCTCCCGGTCACGAAGCCTGACGGATTCGGTACAAAATTTTTCTTGACATTAATACCCCCTATGGGTATATTTACTCCCAGGGGGTATTTTGATATGAAGCGCGAATCGCAAAAAAAGATCATCAACCGTTTTCGGAGGATCGAGGGGCAGATCCGCGGCCTAGAAAAAATGGTAGAGAACGAGGCGCCCTGTCTCGACATCCTGACCCAGGTGTCCGCGGTCACCGCGGCTGTCAAAAAGGCCGGCACCGAGGTCATCCACGTTTACATCGAGCAATGTCTGGCGGAGACATCAGGAAAGCCGGAGAGGGAAAAAACGCAAAAGATGGACGAATTCCGGAAGGCCATCGCCCGTTACATCGACATGGTCTGAGGAAAGAAGGAGAATGAATATGGAAACAAAAATCAACTTGACCCGCCGTAGGTTCCTGAAGTCCGTGACGGCCGCGGCAATGATCGGAACAGCCGGGGCGCTGAGTGTCCCGCGTACGGCCGAGGCCGGAGAAGGAAAACTGGCGACGATCATTGACCTGACAAAATGCAACGGGTGCGTGGACCGGGAGAGACCGGCTTGCATCACCGCCTGCAAGACAATCAAGACGGGCCGCATCCCCGAACCTGTGGATCCGATCCCCCTTCCCTTCCCCACCCGCAAGATCGAAGACTGGTCAAAGAAGAAAGAGGTCGGCAGCCGGTTGACTCCCTATAACCTTATTTACGTCCAAAAGGCGGAGGTGGATATCGGCAGCGACAAGAAGACCGTCTTTATTCCAAGAAGGTGTATGCACTGCGACAACCCCGCCTGTGCAACGCTCTGTCCGTTCGCCGCCAACCACAAGTTCGAGAACGGGGCCGTCGTTATCGATCAGGAGGCCTGCTTCGGGGGGGCAAAGTGCAAAACGGTCTGTCCCTGGGAGATCCCCCAGCGGCAATCGGGTGTCGGCGTCTATCTCAAGGTTCTCCCGACGCTCATGGGAAACGGCGTCATGGTTAAATGCGACCTCTGCAGCGACCGCTTGAAAGAAGGAAAGACCCCCGCCTGTATCGAGGCATGCCCGCAAAAGGCGATGAGCATCGGCCCCCGCAGCGAGATCTACGCAAAGGCCGAAGAGCTGACCAAGAGGATCGGCGGTTATCTGTATGGCAAGTCGGAAAACGGCGGAACGAGCACCCTGTATGTTTCTCCCGTACCGTTCGATCGCCTCGACGCGGTGATCCGGAAGGGGCCTGGGGAACCGGGGCTCGGAGCGGTCAAGCGGCGGATGGCGGGAACGGATACGATGGGCAAGGCGGTTCTCGCCGCCCCGGCCATCGGTATTGCCGCCGGCGTGGCAGGGGCCTTCGCCTTGGTGTCCAAAAGAAAAGACCGTATCAAAAAGGAGGAATGATCATGTCCATATCCATCAACGAAGAAAAAAACCGCATCTGCCGCCACGGCTCTCTGGAGTTGGCCGAACACTGGGCGCTTGCACTCTCCGGTCTGGTCCTCCTCCTGTCGGGCCTGTTCGAGCTCCCGATGGCCGCCCGCTATAAAATTACAATGATCCCGGGTTTCGCTTGGTCCGGCGACTTTATCGCCTCGCTTATGATCCACTATGTCGCATCCGTGGTCTTTGTCGCGGCGGCGTTCTTCCATCTGTTCTACCACGGTCTCCTGCACGACCGCGGGTTGATCCCCAAAAAGGGAGATCTCAAGGCATCGATTGCCGTCATCAAGACCTTCTTCGGCAAGGGCGAGGAACCGCCGTTCGACAAATACCTTCCGGAACAGCGGCTCGCCTATCTCGGGATGGCCGCCATTTTTGCCGTCATCATCATTACGGGTCTGATTAAAACGTACAAGAATGTCTACGCCCCGGACCTCTCCCATACGCTCATTCTCTGGTCGACCTGGCTGCACAACATCTTCTTTGTCCTGTTTATCATGGCCTTTGCAGGGCATATCGGCGCCATCCTCCTCAAACCGAACCGGCCGATGGTCCGCGGGATCTTCACCGGGGCCGTTCGTCTCGACTATGCAAGACACCGGCATCCCCTATGGCTGTCCTGCGCCGACACGCCGGCCTCTGTCCCACTGGTGGCGCTGGCAGCGGATACACCGCCCCTTGTGGAAACGGAAGCGATCGTGGTAGCGGACACGAAGGCAGGAGCGTCGGATGGGTCGTGCGCTCCTGCTGGTCAGAACACAATAGTACCAAAGGAAAAAGAGGAATAACCTTATGCAGAATCCGCTAACCGTCTGCGGCCGCCCATATGAAGATTTCTTAAGCACGATACAGCGCTTCCACGGGTGGATCGCTCCCGGTGTGGTGATCGGCGGTCTCATGGTGGATTTGGCGCAGGAGCATATCGGCCCCGATGTGGAGGCGGATGCAATCATAGAGACCACCCGCTGTCTGCCGGATGCGATCCAGCTCTTTACCCCATGCACTTACGGCAATGGATGGATGAAGGTGGTCGATTGGGATAAATTCGCCCTTACACTCTACAACAAGAAGACCCTGGAAGGCATCAGGATCTGGCTCGATATCGAGAAGAGCAGGCGTTTTCCCGATGTTTACAACTGGTATATGCGGTTGGCGTCAAAGGAGGCTCTCCCCCTCGACATCCTTTTGAAAAGTATCGAGGAGGCGGGAGGCATGTGCTCTCCTTTGTTCCCGTGCGGGTCGTCCAGTACTATGGGAAACAGAAGAAGGGAAAGATCGAGGTCTGCTCCAAATGCGGCGAGGCCTATCCCGCCAGCCAGGGCGATTGGTGTCTCGCCTGCCAAGGGAAGGGCTATTACAAACTGAAATGAGGTCTTTTCGCACCTGATCGAGGATAAATTTGAACCGGTGTTGCGAAGTAAGAGGGATAAATTACGGTTCATACGGTTCTTGCGTACTTTCTGATTTGGAAAGGCATATATACAGGGTAACTTCTCTCTTGCACCACAAGACCTCGCTCTTGATTATTCCAAAAGGTTATCGCCTTTTTATTGTAGTCGAGGAGGGAGATCGGCTCGATTTTGTAGCAGAGTACGACCCGTAAGTATTAGCCCAAATGACATGTGCCGGTCATTGCATGCACCTACAACCACTCAGTGATTGGCAGTTATCAAAACTGAGGATTACGGATTATATGCAGTAAAAAAAACAGAGCCATCTCTGACCTCCCGGCGAAACAGGATATGAAGGGTTTTTTGTTTCCGGTCATTTGACCATCAGTCAGGCACGCCCCTGTATGCCTGAATTACATCATATTTTCCTCCCTGCCGGCACGGATGAATAATCCACGCCAACAGAGGAATTTCCCCGATGTTCCCATCGATATAGGATCATGGGGAGGTGTTCATGCCCGCCATGGACAACCCGGGATCGGCTAGCCACATGTTTTGTTTTTCAAATAACTCGTTCCTCTTCGATCAGAATAAAAAAATCCCTTCGGCGGAACTCGACCGTAAATCTTCTGCATTGCTTCATGGTAAGATCGTTCCTCCCCTCCTCGGGGATCCCGGGGTCCTGCCCACTACTCTAACATTTTCTGTCGAACTCAGGGGGGTGCAGGTCAGACGCTCCATATCAAATCCTTATATATTTAGCGGATTAAAGACCAGTCTGGAGGAAGGGACGCTGCTTTGTTTACACAACCAGAGAGAGGAAGGAAAATTCGCATCACCCCTGCGGTTGGATCATCCCCTCCGGACGGAACAGCCTCTCGAGTACCTCCCTCGACAGGAGCTCTCTGGCAATCACCAAATCGTATAGTCGCAAGTTCTTCTCGAGCGCCTCCCGGGCGAGCTCGGTGCAGACTTCATAACCGAGGACGGGGCTTAGGGCAGTGACTAAGCCGATGCTGTTCTCCACGAGTTCGCGGCACCGCGCCTCGTTGGTGGTGATCCCCTCGATACACCGTTTCCGCAGGGCGGTTATCCCGTTCTTGAGTATCCCGATCGATTCAAAGAGACTGTGGACAATGATCGGCTCCATGACATTGAGTTCAAGCTGTCCGGCCTCCGCGGCGAACGTAATGGTAAGGTCGTTGCCAATGACCTTGAAGGCGATCTGATTCATCACCTCCGGGATCACGGGATTGACTTTCCCGGGCATGATGGACGAACCGGGCTGCATAGGGGGGAGGTTGATCTCGTTCAAACCCGCTCGTGGTCCCGAGGAGAGCAGCCGCAGGTCGCTGGATATCTTCGAGAGCTTGATCGCCAGGCGCTTGATGGCCGACGAATACATCACGAAGGCGCCAGTATCCTGGGTGGCTTCGACGAGGTTGGCGGCCAGAACCACGTCCAGTTTGGTGATTTCCCGGAGATGACGGATCACCGTGCCGCTGTAAGCTTTGTTGACGTTGATACCGGTCCCAATCGCGGTGGCTCCCATATTGACTTCGAGGAAGAGCCGGCTGTTCTGCTCGATCCTCTCGACCTCTTCCCCCAGCGTCACCGCATAGGCTTCGAATTCCTGCCCAAGCGTCATCGGGACGGCATCCTGCAGCTGTGTCCTCCCCATCTTGATGATGTAAGCAAAATCATGGCCCTTGCTGCGGAAGGCGCCGATGAGCTCCTTCAATACCTCAACTAGCATCTCGGTGCTTCGGATAAGGGCGACCTTGATCGAGGTGGGATAGGCGTCGTTGGTGGATTGGGAGAGGTTCACATGGTTGTTGGGGTGGCAGTACTCGTATTCCCCTTTCCTGTGGCCGAGGATCTCCAACGCACGGTTTGCAATCACCTCGTTGGCGTTCATGTTAGCCCAAGTTCATGATCTCAAAAATATTTATGTGTAGAATAAGCTACTTACAAAGGAACAATGCCTCATTTAGGTACTACAGATTTTCAAATCTCAGATGATCGTCTTCATTGTTTTTCCCGGACGATG
>Ga0209212_1008338_pt1 | contig 11154 bp, 10 predicted proteins | sample RifGroC2_FD_183996 | JGI IMG/M metagenome (GOLD analysis project Ga0209212, IMG submission 183996) | Groundwater microbial communities from Rifle, Colorado, USA - Groundwater C2 (SPAdes) (version 2) | ecosystem: Environmental > Aquatic > Deep subsurface > Groundwater | place: Rifle, Colorado... | reverse complement strand
GCAAGGTGTTGCCCGGGTGCGACTCCATCAGCATGCGTTACGACAGGGCCGACCGGCTCGTCTTCTCGCAGGACGGGAACCGGCGGGCAAAAGGCGAATGGAGCTTCTTCTTTTACGATGTGTTCGGCCGGCAAACCGTCAGTGGCACCTGGAAGTCGACTACCTTGCCCCCCCTTACCAACCTGGCGGTGAAAACCGAGTATAGCGGCAGTGGAATATTAGGTGGCCATAACGTAAATCTCACCCTGCCTTCCATTGAACTGATGACAGTCAACTATTACGATGACTATGCTTTCACTTCGGGAATCTCACAGCTCAACTACGGTACGCCTCCCTCAGGTTACGGCACCCAGTTTACCAGTGCAAAAGGACTTATGACGGGAATCCGCACCTACAGGCTGGACGATCCTTTAAAATACACCGTCTCAGCGCTCTATTACGACCATCGAGGCCGGGTGGTACAAAGCCATGCATCCAACCATATGGGTGGTTTCGATGATGAATACTTTGCCTATACTTTTACCGGTAAAGTGAACCAACACCAACAGGTACATTCAGCACCGGGAAAGACCACCCAGACGGAAGTACACACCTATAGCTACGATCATGCCGAGCGACTCTTGTCGGTGACCCACAAGCTGAACAGTGCAGCTGCGGTCACTCTTGCTCACTATACCTACGATGAAATAGGTCGTGTGAAGACTAAGAAGCTGGCCATCGAAACTTCCACCTACAGCTACAACGTGCGCAGCTGGCTCACTGGAATCGCAGGTACAAGGTTCAACCAGACATTGGCTTACAATAGTGCGGTAAACGGAATAACCCCAACCAAGAAATTGTATAACGGCAATATCGGCGCCATGAAATGGAAAGCGGGGGACGAGTCCACCGAACGGGGGTACAAGTTCTCCTACGACGGGCTGAACCGGCTGACCGCCGCCGCTTACGGGGAGGGTGCCAGTATTACGAGTAACCCGGACCGCTTTAATAAGACCGTGGCCTACAACGATAAAATGGGTAATATCAAGACCCTGCAGCGACAGGGCAAGCTGGACAGCGGTTATGGGATGATGGACAACCTCACTTATACCTACACGGGAAACAAGCTAAACAAGGTAACGGATGCAGTTACCGCGCCGATAACCTACCCGGGAACGTTCCACTTCGTGGACAGGGCAAATGTGGCCAATGAGTATACCTATGATGTCAATGGAAATTTAACGAAAGATTTAAACAAGAATATCACCTCGATAACATATAATGCATTAAATTTGCCAAGCGTCATCACCTTCACGGATGGGAATACCATTACCTACGGATATGATGCCACAGGCAGTAAGCTAAGCGTAGCTTACACGGCGGGAGGCACAACGACAAAGACTGAGTATGCGGGCAATAAGGTGTACAAGAACGGTACGCTGAGCATGATCCTGACGGAAGAGGGATATATTACCCTCTCGGGTTCCACCTCGACCTATCATTACTACCTGAGAGATCATCAGGGCAACAACCGGGTGGTATTGAACCAGAGCGGAACGGTGGAGCAGGTGAACCACTATTACCCCTTCGGAGAATTGTTCGGGGAAGGCATCCAGACAGTAAACCAGCCCTACAGGTACAACGGCAAGGAACTCGACCGTTTTCAGAATCTGGACGTGTATGATTACGGGGCACGACATTACGATGCTGCCATCGGAAGGTGGTTGACCGTGGATCCTGCGGCTGAGTTGATGTATAATTGGTCTCCATACAATTATACACTCAATAATCCATTACGATTTACAGACCCGACAGGGATGGTTCCTGAAGAGGAAGACCCGGAAAAAAAGAAAAAGCTGTCTATTTTTGAACAAATGTATCAGGCATTCAATTCAGTGGTTGGTCGACTGACATATGATATGGGACTGCACCCTCATCAGATACAAAGTGAAAATCCGGCTGAGATAGAAAATGCATCACACAGACGAGCTATTACCTCAGAAACTGTTCAGATCGTAAACGAAACATTGGTGAGTCTTGTACCTGGCGGTGAAATAGCCTATAAGTTGGGAATGGACAGGGAAATTACTGGAGAAGATATTGCTTGGGAGGCAGCGGGTATTCTTCTGGGGGTAAAAGTTGGAGCGAATGCCGCTAAGACGAGTACGACAGTTTTAGGACACTTCCCTGAATATCTAAAACTTGCAGAAAGCATAGGAGCAAGAAGTTTTCAAATACCTACAGGTGTTTGGAATAAGATGTCGGCAGCAGAGCAATGGACTGCCAACTCTAAGTTTCTTGATAGGATGATTTTGAGAGGGGATAACATTAGATTGGCTACACCGCTTAATCAAGTAAAGCCGGGCAGTTTCTTCCAAAAGGAATTGAACTATTTATTTGACAAAGGCTATAAAGTAAGTTCTGACGGACTTTGGTTAGTAAAATAGAAAGCTATGAAGAATAACGAAAAAACATATAGATATCTAAAGTCAAACGGCTTTGAGCTAATTCAAAAAGATACTTCTGCTTGTTTTGGCGACTACTACGATACATTTTCTAATGGTTCTTTTCAAGTAAGGTTTAGCAGTTCTAAATCTTTTGAAACAGTTGATATACGGAGTAATCTACCAAGTGAAAATTGGTTTGATTTAGCGTTAGTAAAAGCCCTATTGTATGATGAAAAAAATCTTAACAATGTAACTACTATTGAAGAACACAGAGGCTTTTTACAGAAAGAACTTACCAATATCGCTGAACTCTTCAGTGAAATAAATTATCTAGCTACAAAAAAGAGATTAGAAGAATTGGGGAATGAAAGAGCAGAAAAAATGTTCCTAACAACGAGATAATAAGCAGAAGCCTCGGCAAGCCCGGGCTTTTGCTTTTATAAAATTCTTTGGAATTTAGTTTGCTTGATAAACGTATCAAGGAGAGCGAAAACGTGTTGTTTGTCGCTCTCATATAAGGAAGTACTTTCTTCTGTAATTGCCAAACATTCGGAGCAAAAAAATAGGTTACAGGATTTAATGAAGCTCATCCTGGAGAGCATGATGATAGCCGAGAGGCGGGAGTTTTTAGGTAATACGGAAGGCAATAAATATATCGGATTTCGCCAAGGACGCAGTTGTGGTAAGTAAACGGAATAGCCCCTCCGTTTACAGATACAATGGCAATATCAGCGCCATGAAGTGGAAAGCGGGAGACGAAGCCACTGAACGGGGGTACAAGTTCTCTTACTACAGGTTGAACCGGCTGACTGCTGCAGCCTATGGCGAAGGAACGTCATTGACATCCAATTTAAACCGGTTCAATGAAGCTGTGACCGCATATGACAAGATGGGCAATATTGTTTTTTTGCAACGGCAAGGTAAATTGGACAGCGGTTACGGGATGATGGACAACCTGACCTATACCTACACGGGCAACCGGCTCACCAAGGTATCGGATGCGGCTACTCCCGCCATCACCTACTCCAATGCTTTTCATTTTGTAGACAGGGCAAATGTGGCCAATGAATACATTTACGATGCCAACGGAAATGCAACGAAAGATTTAAACAAGAATATCACCTCGATATCTTATAATGCATTAAATTTGCCAAATGTCATCACCTTCGCAGATGGAAATACCATTACCTACGGATATGATGCTGCGGGGAGTAAGCTAAGCGTAGCTTACACGACAGGAGGCAGCACGGTGAAGACAGAATATGTGGGCAACAAGGTGTACAAGAACGGTACGCTGAGCATGATCCTGACGGAAGAGGGATATATTACCCTCACAGGCTCCACACCATCCTATCACTACTACCTGAAGGATCATCAGGGAAACAACCGGGTAATATTGAACCAGAGCGGCACAGTGGAGCAGGTGAACCATTACTATCCATTCGGAGGATTGTTTGGAGAAGGCCTTCAAGCGGTGAATCAGCCCTACAGGTACAACGGCAAGGAACTGGATCGCTTCCAGAATCTGGATATGTATGATTACGGGGCACGCCATTACGATGCTGCCCTCGGCAGGTGGTTGACCGTGGATCCCCTGGCGGAGAAGTATTGTTCCATATCCCAGTATGCTTATGTGGCGAATAATCCGGTGAGGTTTATTGATCCGGATGGACGAGATTGGTTTGAGTTCCAAAACGAAAATGGCAGTAAGGCAGTTCTTTGGCAAGAGGGCAATGCTAAAACAATAACTATAAACGAACAAGTTTATAATAATATCGGTACAACGTAAGCATTCGGTAAACCCCGTCCTATTTTAATTTCTGATCCTTGCTATATTTGCCCTCAAAAAATACTATGTGGACATTACAGCAGTTTGAGGATATCTTTGATCGTTACCAGGCCAGCGGGCTTCGGATAAAAGAGTTCTGTCTGAACGAGTCGATCGTGGAATCCAGGTTTTATTACTGGCAGAAGAGATTGAGGGAACATAACTACAGGACAGGGAGGGAGTCCGGTTTCATCCCGATTGTCTTTACCGGTTCCAATCCATCGCCGGCAAACAAGGAAGTTGTCCATCATAAACCGGTTCCGGAGCATGTTGACCCCACCCCGGGGAATGTTCTCGAAATAGTCTATCCCAATGGCGTTAAAGTGCGTGTTCCCATGGGGTCTGATCCAACTCAGCTGCGTTCATTAATCCTCCTGACCCAATAAGCCATGTTCAATCTGAACGCCTCGATGCGTTACTGGCTTTACCCGTTCCCAACAGACATGCGAAAAGGGTTCTACACTTTAAGCGGGCTGGTCACTGACCGGATGGGACAGGATGTACGCAGCGGTGACGTGTTCATTTTTCTGAACCGTCACTGCACGAGCATGAAAGCATTACACATGGAGCACGGCGGACTGGTGATCTACTACATGAAACTGGAGAAAGGCAATTTTGCATTGCCCACGCTTGATGAAAATGGGAAGACACACCCCTTTTCGTGGCAAAAACTGATGCTGATGGTACAGGGTATTGATGCCGGTCAGTGCAACTGCAAAAAACGATGGGAAGGCGCATAAACAGACGGTTTTAGTCATCTTTTTTCTTGCATGTTTCACTCTATTTTTGTATCTTTACTCCCGTTATCCGACAGGAAAAAGATGCAAGAAAACAAGGAAAATCCGAACGAACTTCTCGAACTCCTCCTGGAGAAATGCGACCGTTTATACCAGGAGAATATGCTTCTGAAAGGTAAACTGGAGGATCGCACGGATGTTGATGCATTGAAATCCTCTTACGAGAAAACCATATCCGAGAAAGATACCAGGATCGTCGACCTGGAGAAACAGGTTGCCAGTCTCAAGCGCCGCATATGGGGCAAGTCCAGCGAGCGTTATATCCGGGCAGACCCACAGCAGCGACGGATAGACTTTGAGGGCCTTGACCTGTTGCCCGGGGAAGAAGAGCTTGCAAAGGCAGCCAAGGTGGAGATAGAGGCCTTCAGAAACAGACGCGTGAAGGAACAGGTGAAACGCAAACCGGTTCGCAAGCCTTTACCCGAAGATCTGCCACGTGTAGAGGAGCACCTTTACCCCGCAGAAATAAGTGACAACAAGAATGCATGGACCGAGCTGGAACCCGAGATCACCGAAGTGCTGGAGTATGAACCGGGGAAATGCTATGTCAGGAAGATCGTCCGTCATAAGTATGTTCAAAAAATCAAGCCAACACTTGATTCTGAAAACGCGTCTTCTCCCATTGTCACGGCATCCCTTGCGACAAGATACCAGCCTATCGCACGCAGTTATGCCGGAGCATCCCTTTTGGCGGAGCTGATGATAAACAAGTACGTGAATCACCTGCCTTTTTACCGCCAGATACAGATGATGAAACAGATGGGCGCCAATCTGCCTCCACCCACCGTGAATGGCTGGTTCAAAGATACGGCCGACCTGCTCAGACCGCTTTACTATCGACTCAGGGAACTGGTTCTTGCCACCGATTACATCCAGGTGGATGAAACCACCGTGCCCGTGATCAATAACGAGAAGCATAAAACCGTCAATGGATACATGTGGATGGTGCGCTCCGTCATGGACTCCCAGCTCTTCTTCCACTATGACCAAGGTTCAAGGGCGCAGAATGTCGCATTGTCCCTGTTGAAAGACTTCCGTGGCGCCATGCAGACGGACGGATACGGCGTGTACAAAATGTACGAATACAAAAAAGATGTACTGCCCCTGGGATGTTGGGCCCACGCCAGAAGAAAGTTTACAGAGTCGTTGAAAAATGACAAGTCCAGGGCCGAATATGCCCTTGAACAGATCGGCCTTCTCTACGAGGTCGAAAGGGAAGCCGATGATAAGAATCTCACTTATCAGGAGAGGGCGAATCTCAGGGAGAGTCATTCTTACCCCATCATGGTTGCCTTTGAAAAGTGGCTGGTGCGTGAATATGAAAAGGTTCTACCCAAGAGTCCGATAGGAAACGCAATAAAATACAGCCATGGCATCTTTCACCGGTTAAGCCGGTATCACCTGGATGGCAGATACCGCATAGACAATAATCTCGCAGAGAACAGCCTGAGAGGCCTCGCGCTGGGAAGAAAGAATTACCTTTTTTGCGGTAACCATGATGCTGCCGAGGATGCGGCTGTCATGTACTCATTGTTGGGGTGCTGCAAGGCAGCCGATGTGAACTTCCGAGACTGGATGGTATATGTGCTGAGCCATATACACGACTATGACGAAGACTACACCAGGGATCTCGCCGAACTGCTACCTGGTAGGCTACTCTTGGAGAAAAACTCCTAAAAACTCCACATCGACTCCGAATGTTTTGGAGGTTTTTGAAAGGCCACTTTCATAGACCAGGAAATCATAGAATCAAATACGTGCATTACCGAATGCTTACGGTACAACATACCTTGCTCAATACGATTGGGGGGCAATCTCTTTTAATCAAAATGAAATGGACGGTTTTTACCCTTATACCCCTGTTTCAGATTTAATTATTAGTGACAAAGGTTTAAAATTTCTTATTGATAGAGAGGGCTTAAAATTTAACCCATATAATGACTCAAAAGGATTTGCGACCGTTGGAGTTGGACATTTGATAGGGAAACGAGCTGTAACGGAACAAGACAAAAAAGATTGGTCTTGGTTTGATACAAAACAGGAAGCAATGAGTTTATTGCAAACCGACCTGTCAGGGACTTATGAAAATGCTGTACAATCACTTGTTGGAGTTCCGTTAATGCAATTTCAATACGATGCTATTGTTTCTTTCACTTTTAATGTTGGCGTTGGCGGTTTAAAACAATCGAATTTTCTAAAAGAACTAAACAAAGGCAACTATAATGACAGTTTAATGTTAAACTACCGCAGACCACCCGAAATTTTAGGCAGGCGAAAAAAAGAAGTTAATTTGTTTAACAATGCAAAATATTAAAATTATGATTATTAGAAAATTAAATTTACTGATACTAATGTCTTGTTTGTTTTTTCCTGTACAATGTGTGACAAAAATAAATCAAAATGAAAGTAACAAATTGGCTATTGCGCCAAACGATACTATAAATGAAAGTTATCCGTCAAACATAGATAAACGTTTGATAGGAAAATGGTTTATACCACACCTTGCTGATATAAACATTACATTTTATATAAATGGTACTTTCGTTTATAATGATTTTAACAGGAGAACAGAAGAAATGGAAGTTTTAAGAGGAACATTTAAATTGGAGGGAAACAAATTGATATTAAAATATAGTGACAGACCGCATCAAACGTTAAATTTTACAAAAGGAAAAGGTGTAGATGATAATTATTACATTACTAAGGGCAAAAATTATTATTTTGTCAAAAGTGATGTTGATAAATAGTCAGCCCTTAGGGGGGAGTCAATTGGCTATTATACAGAAAATACTAGATATTTTTCTTGGTTATATCTGCTACAAGTACGATCATCGCAACCACTGCACCCGCAAGGTGTTGCCCGGGTGCGACTCCATTAGCATGCGCTACGACAAGGCCGACCGGCTGATCTTCTCGCAGGATGGCAACCAGCGGGCAAAGGGTGAGTGGAGCTTCTTCTTCTACGATGTGTTCGGCCGGCAAACCGTCAGCGGCATCTGGAAGTCGGCATCCCTGCCGGCTCTGGATAACCTGGTAGTAAAAACCGATTACACGGGGACAGGAACATTGGCCGGCCATACCGTAAATCTTACCCTGCCCCAGGTGGAACTGATGACAGTCAACTATTACGACGATCATGCTTTCACTTCGGGCGTCACCCAGCTCGACTACGTGACCCCTCCCGCAGGATACGGCACACAGTTCAGCAGTGCCAAAGGGCTGTTGACCGGAACCCGCACCTACAGGCTGGACGATCCTTCCAGATACACTGCCTCAGCTCTCTATTATGACTACAGGGAGCGGGTGGTGCAAAGCCGCACATCCAATCACCTGGGTGGTTTTGACGATGAATACTTCGGCTATACCTTCACGGGCAAGTTGATGCGGCACCAGCTGGTGCACTCCGCACCGGGAAAGACAACCCAGACGGAGGTATATGCATACGATTACGGCACACCGGCTACAAATCCCACAGAAAGGCTCCTGGCGGTGACCCACAAGCTGAACGGCTCGGCGGCCGTCACGCTGGCCCAATATACCTACGAAGAAGTGGGCAGGGTTCAGACCAAGAAACTGGCCACTGAAACTTCCACCTACAGCTACAACGTGCGCAGCTGGCTCACCGGGATCGCAGGAACCAGGTTCAACCAGACGCTGGCTTACAATGCTGCGGTCAACGGGATAATCCCAACCAAGGCATTGTACAACGGCAATATCGGCGCCATGAAGTGGAAGGCGGGAGATGAAACTACCGAAAGGGGGTACAAGTTCTCCTACGACGGGTTGAACCGGCTGACCGCCGCCGCTTACGGGGAAGGAGCTTCGTTGACGTCCAATTTAAACCGGTTCAACGAAGCGGTGACCGAGTATGACAAGGCGGGCAATATCAAGGCCCTCGAGCGGCAGGGCAAGCTGGACAGCGGTTACGGGATGATGGACAACCTCACCTATACCTACACGGGCAACAAGCTCACCAAGGTCTCCGATGCGGTCACAACACCTATAACTTACACTGGAGCATTCCATTTCGTGGACCGGGCGAACGTGGCCAATGAGTATACCTACGATCTGAATGGAAATGCAACGAAAGATTTAAACAAAAACATCACTTCGATAACATATAATGCATTAAATTTGCCGGGTGTCATCACCTTCACGGATGGAAATACCATCACCTACGGGTATGATGCCACGGGCAGCAAGCTAAGCGTAGCTTACACTGCGGGAGGCACAACGACAAAGACGGAGTATGCGGGCAACAAGGTATACAGGAACGGCACGCTGAGCATGATCCTCACGGAAGAGGGATACATCAACCTCTCAGGTTCCACCCCTACCTATCACTACTATCTGAAGGACCATCAGGGAAACAACCGGGTGGTATTGAGCCAGAGCGGTACGGTGGAGCAGGTGAACCATTACTATCCATTCGGCGGGTTGTTTGGCGAAGGCCTTCAAGCGGTGAATCAGCCCTACAGGTACAACGGCAAGGAACTGGACAGGGAGCTGGGACTGGACATGTATGATTATGGAGCAAGGCATTACGACGCCGCCTTGGACAGGTGGCTGACCGTGGATCTGCTGGCGGAGAAGTATTATTCGATTTCACCATTTGTGTATGTCCATAATAGTCCACTAATCCACATTGACCCAGACGGTAGAGATGGATTAATTATTATTTCGGGTAATAACGTAATTATAAAATCTAATATCATCCTCACAGGAAATGCTGCAACAACTCAACTCGCAAATATATATAAACAGGATATAATGGATAATTGGGGCTTAATGAAAACATATATCCATAGAGGCTCTAAATATAACATAACATGGGATGTAAATGTACGGATTGCTCTCCCAAGTGAAGAGAAAGTATTTAACGGATTGAGCAACTATTTAGAAGTAAGACCAGAAATTCAATCTAATATCAAAAATACTAATACAGGAGAAATAAGATCAACCAATTTAGAATTTTTTAATCCTATGTCCCATGAATTTGGTCATATCTTAGGATTAAAGGATAAATATGTTACGAACAAAAAAACTAGCGAGTATGGTAAACCAATTTCTAAAGATTGGGAAGTGAATATTATGGCAGAAGAAGCCGGGATTGGAGTCGTTGAATATAAAAATATGGAAATGTTATTGGAAAAACCATTAGATAGACATATACAAAGACAATTGTTAAGACCGAGTAAAACAGGAATCAACACAATATTTCAAACAAACACAATAGATTTTTTTAAAGAAACTCATTATTGGATAAATAATCATAATAGGGAATACTAACATGAGTAACTATAAGTACTATTTATCTCTGCTATTAATTTTGATATTCATAACATGTCAAAACAGATCAAATACACCTGAGCAAGATGAAGATATATTTGCATTGATTCAATATCCCGAGGGGTTTGACACTTTAAACTGTAATAGGTTTGGCCCAGATTGGAAGCCATATCCCTGTTTGAACCTTGATAAAAAAACTATTCAAGAAATAGATTCTTTATATGGCAAGCCCAGTACAACATTAATCGATACACTATATTACGGTAAAAGAAAAAATGATATGTATTATAATCCAGAGATTGGAGAAATGCTTTCAAACATTCCTTTTGCCAAAGTTACATATACTTACAGGAGGGTGATGGGTTATGTTTTAATGCTATATTTTATTGAACAGGATAAGAAAGATGTTGTTTTTTATGGGTTTCGTTATAATCCACATACGAGGATGATAGAATAAAGGAAACTTGGACAACGGTATGGCTTAATTGGCAAAGCGAAAGCAAAAAAACGATAAAAAAGAGGGGAAAACAGATGATTATAAGTAAAATAACAACCCGAAAAGGTGTAAATAAGAAAGTTCGAAAGATTTAAACAAAAACATCACTTCGATAACATATAATGCATTAAATTTGCCGGGTGTCATCACCTTCGCGGATGGAAATACCATCACCTACGGTTACGACGGTGCGGGCAGCAAGCTAAGCGTAGCTTACACGGCGGGAGGCACAACGACAAAGACAGAATATGCGGGCAACAAGGTGTACAAGAACGGCACGCTGAGCATGATTCTTACAGAAGAGGGATATGTCACCTT
>Ga0209212_1008337_pt1 | contig 11155 bp, 13 predicted proteins | sample RifGroC2_FD_183996 | JGI IMG/M metagenome (GOLD analysis project Ga0209212, IMG submission 183996) | Groundwater microbial communities from Rifle, Colorado, USA - Groundwater C2 (SPAdes) (version 2) | ecosystem: Environmental > Aquatic > Deep subsurface > Groundwater | place: Rifle, Colorado... | reverse complement strand
AGCTTTAATCCGGTTCAACAGCGCCGGGAAGAGAGCAAAGCATGCCAGGAGAAGGAATGCCAGGATCACGTTCGTTGAAAGTATCTCAGAGGGGGAATTGATAGACCCGATCTGGCGTCCGGCATAGGCGAATACAATCGTGCCGGGGATGATCCCCAGCGCCGTAGTCCAGGCAAAGGTCTTGAGCGGCACCCTGGTGAGGCCGGACAGAAAGTTGATAAGAAAAAAAGGGAAGATCGGGATCAGGCGGAGCGTGAGCAGATAGCGCCAGCCTTCAACCTCCATCTCGCGGTTGAACCGGTCCAGCTGCTCCTGATATTTCTGCTGGAGCTGCTGCCCCAGCAGATAACGCGCCGCGAGGAACGCGAGAACGGCGCCGGTTGTGGCGCCCAGGTTCACATAGAGCGTTGCCTGCAACGTGCCGTACAGGAACCCGCCCCCGAGGGTCAGGACAACCGCTCCGGGAATGGACAGCCCCGCGACAAGAACATACATAAGGACGAAAAGTACGACTGAAAGGGCATAGTGGTTGCGGACGAGCTCAAGGAGCTCCTCGCGGTGCTGCTTCAGATTGTCGAAGGTCAGGAGTGAGCCGAGCGAAGACTGTCGCACTGCTATGATCACGGCGATGAACACGATCAGGAGCAGGATGTTCCTTCTTTGTTTGTTCATGAGGTTCCCGCGTAGCTTTCTTTTCTGAAGTTGTTCATGTTTTTGGAATTTGTTGGGCCGGGGTGATGAAAAACCCCCAGAAACGCTGCCACCGGTCCTCCCTGAACTCGTTCAGTCCGAGCGTGATCGTGTGCGTGTCTTCGCGCATCCTGAATGAGCCGAACAGCCGGTCCCAGCACGAGAGCAGGCTGGTATAGTTGGAGTTTGTTTCCATGCGCTCAATGGAATGATGCACGCGGTGCATGTCCGGTGTAACGATGAGGAGGCTGAGTGAGCGGTCCCAGGACCGCGGCAAGCTCAGGTTGCTGTGGTGGAACAGCGTCGAAAGGTTCAGGATGGTCTCGAACAGGATGAGCTGTCCAAAGGTCATGCCGAGGACCGCCAGGACCGGCACACGGATCAGGGTCGAGAGGATGAGCTCGCCCGGATGGAAGCGGAGCGCCGTGGTCGTATCCATCTGGGTGTCCGAGTGGTGCGCACGGTGGAACAGCCACAGGAAACCGATCTGATGGTTAGCCTTGTGCCAGAAGTACATCCAGATGTCGAAAAGGATAAAGAGGACCGCGGTTGCAGCAATTGGCGAAAGGTGCAGCATATGCCGCAGTCCGAAGGAATGTCCTGCGGCCCAGGTTGTTATCTGGAGGGTCACGCCGGCAAGGAGGAACCGCGTCAAGAGACCGTTCAGCAGCGCGGTGAGCGCGTGCGGAAAGGCATGCCGAAGCCGTTTGGTGCGGTCCCGGTAATGGGGCACGAGGTCTTCCAGCAGGAAGATCGTCACAACAGCTGCCGCTATGATGGCCGGTTTCGTGCTCATGGTCGGAAAAACCTTCCTTCCTGCTCTCTCAGATAGGCAAGGGTCCTGGAGGAGTTGCCAGGGTCGTTTCGACGGCTTTTAAAAAATAGGCGAAGGTCGTCTTGCGTATCGACATCATGCAGTTTTGGCAGCAGGTGGACCCGCCTGCCGGCTCCCTTGGTCCTGGCGAGGGTCTCGTCAAAAACCGTATTCGTGCTCCAGGCGATATGGCGGAACAGGTCCGGCTGAAAGGTCTTTGCCGTAAACCCTATCAGATAGTATCCGCCATCGGCTGCAGGTCCGAGGACCGCGTCGTGCACGTTCAAGGAGGTGAACGCTTCATCAATGATCAGCGTGTTGAGCGCCGGGATATCGCTTCCGATCAGCACTGCCCGGTCATGACCTTCTTGAAAGACCTGCTTGAATGCGTTTTCCATGCGTTCGCCCAGGTCATCTCCCTGTTGAGGCATGCAGTCCAGTTTGTTGCCAAGCCAGGCGCGGATCGTTGCCTCCGCATGAGGCGGGTAGAAGCAGATGCGCAAAGGGAGCGTAAGCGCTTCCACGGTGTCGATGGTGTCGAGGACAAAACGCTGGTACAGATCCAGCGCTGCATCATTGCCGATGGCCGCCGCGAGGCGCGATTTTATCTGCCCCTTGAGCGGGGCCTTTATAAACAGAAGAATGACCGGTTTGTCGTGCATGGTTGATATGGTGCGGGTTTCTTTTCAGTATTGCATAAACAGCTGGTCAGTTCAAGGACAATCCCCGGCCCGATGGAACAACAGGCAGTCCCTCTCCTTGGTCTCCTCCATTGAAGGGAGGGGAGAGCACTGCAGAAAAGTTTTACTTGAATACTTCAATATAGTCCATATACGACACCGCGCTCTCGCCCGTATTGTCAGAATCGTTCATCACCGCAATGCGTGCGCGTGCAGGCGGCTTCTCTCCGAAGGCCTGCTGGTAATCCTCAAGGACATTGATCTCGACCTCCTGCCAGGTGCCGGCTTTCTGCCGTCCCTTTTCAAGCAGCACCATCATTGCCCGGTCTGTGTACGGGCTTTTTAGGAACCTGTCGGGATCGTCTTTGTTGGCCCAGACATAGCTCAGACTGCTATGGGGCGGGTATTCGCCATAGATCGATCTTGCCACGCCGTATTGTAACTTCTCAAAAGCGCCTGCATGTTCAGGCTCGTACTCGAACATGATGTAGACGCGGATCGGATAGTCGTCTCCCTCTTTGGTGCGGGCATCGCCTTTTGTATAGACGTTGCCGATCTTCCAGCGCCAGGTTACGCGGGGATGCTCGTAGATATTAAAGGAATTCTTGTACACGACGGCCGAGGCCGAACCGCTGCTTTCTGCTTTGAGAATGTGGTCCTTATCGTTCGTTTCGATGGTATATGTGGAATGCTTTTTTATTTTAGGAAAGAAAAACGGTTTCCAATTGTCAAGGTTTTCGAAATCCTCGCGGAAGAGGGTATCCCTGCCGTCAGCGCCGAGGGCAGCGGAGGGCATGATTGCCGGAACCAGCGTCAGCATGACGAGCAGCAGGTGTTGAAAAAATACGATCATGATTGTCGGTACCATTTTACCAGTTTCGCAGGCGATACCCCTGCGAGGTAGCACAGCTGAAGCGCCCAGTTCCTGAACGTGCAGTACAGGAGCCCCTCTTGTTCGTAGCGGCGCGGAGAGGTCAGGACCTGCAGAGGGATGATACAGATCCGGCCGCCTTGCTTTTTGATGCGGCCCATCAACTCAACATCCTCCATCAAAGGGATCTCCGCGTAACCGCCGATCTCATTAAAGTAAGCTTTGCGTACAAAGATCGCCTGATCGCCGAAAGGGATCCTCGTAAGCCGGGTGCGAAGGGCGGCATATTTTTCCGTGAGCCTGAATATGCTTCTCTTCGTGTCGAACCCCAGGTCAAAGGCCCCTGCAGCAATGCGGGTGTCTCCCAGGGCTGCCTCTATCCGCGTAAGTGCCTGCTGCGGCAGCAGGGTGTCGGCGTGGAGGAAAAGGAGGACCTCTCCGTGAGCCTGTGAAGCGCCGTAGTTCATCTGGCGCGCCCGTCCCGGTTCAGCAAACATTCGTACAACACCTTCATCCTGGATGGCCCGCAGGGTCCCGCCTGCAGGGTCCCCATCTACGACGATGATCTCCACGGGGCTGTTTTGCAGCAGGCCGCGCAGATGGGCGATCACGGTGTTAATGGTTCCCGCTTCATGCAACACAGGCAGGATGACTGAAATGAACGCTCTGTCACTCGCCATCGCGCTCACCTACTGTCCCGCGGTCATCCACTTCGTCCTGATCTCTTCCACGCGCTTCCGGTTCACGCCGAGGTCCGATTTTCCCAGGCGGGAGGCTGATCGCACATTGATCGAAGTTGCAGGCTCGTCCAGGGAAAACTCGACATCGTCGACAAAGCGCATGATCGCACTGGTGAATTCGGCATGAAGATAGGCCGGCGTGTCGTTCACGATCTTGGTGCGGGGCATGCTTTGCACGATCCTTTTCAGTTTTGCCATGGCTTCGGCAGGTGAGGAGGTGTAGACCAGGGCCGCAACGGCATGTCCGGGGTCCTTGCTCTGGCTTGATACGCAGTTCGGCGTGGAAGGGCAGGGCGCAAGCAGGCCGTTCGTTACGCCGAGGTTTACGGGACGGGTTCCCGAGCAGGAAGCGATGACCAGACCGGCTGCGCATAGCATCATGGCTGATAATTTTGCATTTTCCATAGGGGTCTCCCTGGCATGAGATGGCATGCCGTAACATCAGAATGCTTCATCGGTCCGGTCATTCCCGGCGCTTATGCGCGGGAAAAAAGACCGGCAGTTCCGCTTCAAATGCCTCTACGGTTGTGAACAGGATCGTTCTGAGGCCCTGCTCTGCTGCGCGGCGGATATGTCCTGCATTGTCGTCAATAAACAGCGTCCTGCCGGGTGCGGTGGCCACCGCGGCGCAGATCTCGGGAAACACAGCCGGATCCCGCTTGCTTCGGTGGAGCCAAAACGAATTATAGACCGCATCAAAGTGCCGGAAAAAGCCGTTTGCTCTGCCCAGCTCGTCGAGCCAGTTGGTCTGGTCGCTCAGAATGGCAACGATCGCTCCCTCTGCCCGCAGTCGATCAACATGTCTGAGCATCGCCGGCCGCATGACGAACCTCGTCAGGATCTCGGAGCGGAACTCGCTGTCCGAACCTCGGATGCCGGTTTGTTTCCGCAGTGCCTGCCAATAGGCCTCTTCGCTCGCCTGGCCTACCAGGTAGCCGGTCTCGTAAATGAGCCTGTCAGCGGTCCTGAAAAAAAGCTCCGGGTCCAGGCCCTGTCCGCGTCCGATGGCCAGCAGCCCCTGATAAAAACCCTCGTCTGCCAGAACCCCGCCGAAATCAAACAATACCGCCGCCGGTGGTGTTCCAGGCGCGGCCTGTACCTCGTTGTTCATCGGTGCCCATGTCCTCCTGATCCTTTTGTACTTATAGTATAGCCGCAGCTGCCTTGCGAGGAAAGTAAATTGTTGTGTTCATCTCTTCAGGTATGATAAGATTGCCCGTGTTCAGCCGGAGCTGCAGCCGGAGCTGATCATAACTCGGCAACGTGCCGAAAGAGAGGTGCCGAGCGTGCATACTGGCCGCGGACAAGCGATGGTCGTTTTGGCAGTGGCGGTTCTTGCTCTGCTGGTGACAGGCGCAGGAGGGAAGCAGCGGGTCGTTCTTTCTCCCCACGCAGAGGAAGTAGCGCGCCAGATCGGTTTTGACAAAAAGGTCCTGATCCTTGTCAAGGAAGAGACGCAGGAGCATATCCAGCGGCTCACGGGATACGATGAGAACGATTACCAGATCATGGCGAACGGCATCTCGGTCGATGTCCCCGAGGACCGTTCCGGCCGGGTCCTTACGAAGCTGAGAAAGCGGCTGAAGCCGCTTCACTATATGGCCTTTGTGGTGGCCATGAATGACGGGCTCAAGCGGGATACGATCGGCGTCATCAAGGGCGCAGACCAGTACGACATCCTGCGGATCATGCAGACCAGCGGCAAGGAATACGGCATACTGACCGAGGATGTCCTGGTGCGTCTTAAAGACTGGGAAAAGATCTTTTCCTTCGATATCATCGGTGCTGATATTGACTGGGTAGAAATTGAGTTTAAGACCTTGCCGAACGATCTCAGGTCCTTTGCCGAAGAGGTATACGATTTTTGTCCCGATGCAGTGGACCAGGGGCCGGGCAATGTCAACGACCTTGTGAAGGAGATGCGATCAACAAGGCGCCTGTTCCTGTGGTGGGATTAAGCGGGATGTGAAAATGGAAAAGGCAGACGGTTTGATCCGTCTGCCAGATATAAATTTACATCCACAATAACCGTTATCCGCTCCGAATAATGAATTAGCGGTATAGGGTACTACAAACTACTTCGCTTCCGGAGCTGCTGCCGGAGCTGCTGTCTCTGCTGCTGCCTTCTCTGCTGCTGCCTTCTCTGCTGCCGCCTTCTTGGCTGCTGCCTTCCTGGCGGCCCTCTTCTTAGCAGCCCTCTTTTTGGCTGCCGCCTTTTTGGCTGCTGCCTTCTTGGCTGCTGCCTGATCGTCTGTCTTCGCCGGAGCGGTGGCTGTTGCAGCGGTGACCGGTGCCGTCTCCTCCGCGAATGCTACGCCGAGGGTCAGAGCGAATGCCATTGCCGTGAACAATGCGATGATCTTCTTCATGTGGTTTCACCTCCCTTCCGATTGGAATGCTATAAGTCTGATAGTCATATCAAATGGCCCGGACATTGTCAAGGGCAAACACAGATATTCGTAAAAGCTCATTATGAGCTCAGGATGACCGTGGTCCGAAGTCGGGGAACGATTGCGATAAGGTACAAGGGTGCCCCGGCGGAATAACCTCTACAGCTTGCTGCAAAGTGCCGCGGTGTGGTATACTGCCCATCATGCAAAGGATGGTGACAGGTCGTTTCGGGTCAGTACAGCAGTATGTGCTGGCCGGGCTGCTGGCGACTATTTCAGCGGTCCATTATTTTCTGGGCGGGGGCGGCGCGGGTTTGCTCCACAGTATGCTGGGGCACCTCTATCTTATCCCGATCGTTCTCGGGGCTTACTGGTACGGCATAAAGGGGGGGGTCCTGGTCTCGATCAGTTCGGCCCTTCTTTTTGCGCCGCACCTGTTCCTTCACTGGACCGATCCGTTTCTCGACGTATATAACTTTGTGGAAGTGTTCCTTTTTCTGCTGCTCGGCGGGGTTACCGGTATTCTGAGCCAGATGGAGCGCAATCAACGGGCGCGCCATGAAGAGGCCCTGCTCCGCCTCGATGAGTCTCACCGGAAGCTGAGAGAGCAGACCGACATTCTGTTCCAGACCGAGGAGCAGCTGAGGCGCGCCGACCGGATGTCGGCCCTGGGCCAGCTTTCGGCAGGAATGGCGCATGAGATCCGCAACCCCCTTGGCGCGATCCAGGGGGCTGTCGAGATCCTGAGGGACGACTATGATCCGCAGGATGCCAAGTACGAGTTCATCCAGATCCTTCTGAAGGAAACGGACCGGTTGAACAAGATCGTGCAGGAGTTTCTCGGATTCGCCAGACCGAAGGAGCCTGATCTCCAGCAGGCCGATGTGAATGAAGAGCTCCAGTCCGTTCTTGTGCTCACGAGCCAGGAGGCGCGGAAATCGGGCATCAGGGTTGACACACGGCTTGACCCTTCCATTGGCAAGCAGCCGCTCGATGCCGGACTGCTGAAGCAGGCGTTTCTGAACCTGATCCTGAACGCATTGCAGGCCATGCCGCAGGGGGGCGTCCTGACCGTGGAGAGCGGTCTCCTCAACGGAGTGATCGTGGTGCGCATCGTCGATACCGGCGTCGGGATCAGCGAGGAGAGCCGAAAAAGGCTTTTCAGCCCTTTTTTCACGACCAAAAAAAACGGCACCGGTCTGGGCCTTGCGATCACCTATCGGATCATCGAGAACCACCGGGGGACCATCGATGTGGCGAGCGAGCCGGGCAAGGGAACGACGTTCACGGTGAAGATCCCGGTCGGGTAACGGAAAGATATTAATTATCATGAAAAAACCTTCGATCCTCATTATAGACGATGATGACAGCCTGCGCCGGGTGATGGAGTTCAGCCTGGTCGAGGCGGGCTACGCGGTGCGTACCGCTTCAAGCGGCGAGGACGGCCTGCGCCTTTTCGAGCAGGAGGCCGGTGACGCCGTGGTCACGGACATCACGATGCCGGGCATGGGCGGCATGGAGGTCCTGGCCCGGATCCGCGAAAAGGATGAGCAGCTGCCCGTCATTGTCATCACGGCCTACGGCACGATCGAAAGCGCTGTGGAAGCCATGAAGAAGGGGGCCTTCGATTATATTACGAAACCCTTTAACCGTGATGAGCTGCGGATGACGCTTGAAAAAGCGCTTACCCTGCGGAGGCTCCAGCGCGAGAACCTGGAGCTCCGGGCGGCGGTGACCGACCGGTACAGTTTTGCCGGCACCATCGGGACGAGCGACAGGCTGAAGGAAGTGCTTGATCTGGCAGGCCGTGTCGCCCCCAGCGAAGCCAGCGTGCTCATTACGGGCGAGAGCGGCACGGGAAAAGAGCTCCTTGCCCGGGGCATTCACGTTAACAGCACCCGGGCCCAGGGGCCCTTTGTTGCGGTGAACTGCGCTTCGATCCCCGAAGGGCTCATCGAAAGCGAACTCTTCGGACATGTGAAAGGCGCTTTCACCGGCGCGGTGCGCGACAAGGCGGGCAAGTTCGAGCTTGCCCGGGGCGGCACGCTGTTTTTGGACGAGATCGGCGATCTCCGCGTCGACCTGCAGGCGAAGATCCTGCGGGCGCTTCAGGAGCGGCAGGTGGACCGGGTAGGGGGCAATCATCCCCTTGCGGTCGATGTGCGGGTCCTGGCCGCCACGAACAAGGATATCGAACGCGCCGTGAAGGAGGGCGCCTTCCGGGAGGACCTCTACTACCGGCTGAACGTGATCACGCTCCAGATGCCGCCGCTGCGGGAGCGGCGCGACGATATCCCGCTGCTGGCCCAGTATTTCCTGAAGAAGTTCAATTCCTCGGTAGTCGGGATCGACCCCGCGGCCCTGTCCGCGCTCCGGGCATACGGCTGGCCCGGGAATGTGCGCGAGCTTGAAAATGTTATGGAACGTGCCTCGGTGCTCAGGCGGGGCGAACTGGTCACCCTTGCCGATCTGCCTGAAAAGCTCGGAAAAAAAGAAAAACAGGGGGTCGAGGAGATCATCCTCAACCTGCCAGAGGACGGGATCTCGCTGGAAGACCTCGAAAAAAGCCTTATCATCAAGGCGCTGGAGAAGCACAAGAACAACCAGACCAGGGCGGCGGAGTACCTTGGCATCACGCGGCCGACCCTGATCTACCGCATGGAAAAATTCGGGCTGAAATCCGCCTGACGAACGTGGTATAATCGCGCAGAACTTCTTTAAGGAGGAAATTGATCATGGCAACAACAACGCTCAAGATACAGGGTATGACCTGCAACCACTGTGTGATGCGGGTGGCCAAGGCGCTTAAGGCCACCGCCGGCGTACAGGATGCGCAGGTCGACCTGCAGAAAGGCCAGGCCGTGGTCACCTATGACGACGCCAAGGTGTCGCTGGACAAGCTTTCCTTTGCCGTTGTGGAAGCCGGCTATAAGGTCGTATAAGCCTTGCCCTGCCTGCTTGACAGCGCGTGCGGCAGTTCAGTATAATTTCAGCGTATCCGTGATCAGCGGGGCGACCCGGACAGGACCAAGTGTACCGGGGCTGACAGTGGTCGCCTCACGGCATCGCGTATAACGCTGTTTGGTCTCCGGGACAGAGGCAGGTAATGGAAGAAACAACCGTGCGGAGTAAAATGCATTCAAGGCAGCGGCAGATCCCGTTCGATGTCGAGCACTGCTCGCCCATTGCGCTGCGGAACATCCTGCTTGACCCCTGCACGCCTGCGGACATGCTGGAACGGATCGCGCATGTCTATTACGACGATGACCATATCGCACGCGACCTCATCCGCTGCCCCAACCTTACCGAGGCCACGCTGGTGTTCCTGGCCCTGACGTCGTCCGATGAGATCAAGCACTTTATCACCAGTACGCGCGTCGTGGACGTGGTCATGGAGGAAGATGCGGCCGCAGCAGCTGCAGAAGCGGCTAAAGAACACAAACCAAAGAAGAAGCTGAACATGTCGCAGATCGTCAATAAGATGACCCCGTCGCAGAAGATCAAACTGGCACAGACCGGCGCCAAGGATGCGCGGACCCTGCTCATCCGGGAGTCGAGCAAGATCATTGCGCTGGCGGTCATTGCCAATCCCAAGCTCACCGTAGGCGAAGTGGAATTCTTTGCCAAGTCAACCAGCCTGAACGAGGATGTTCTCCGCAAGATCGGGTCCAACGCCGAATGGTGCAGGAAACCGAGCGTTGCCTCCGCGCTGGTGAACAACCCCAAGACGCCGGTCGGCATTTCGCTGGGTTTCGTGAGCCGGATGACGGAGCGTGACCTTGCCTTGCTCGAACGGAACCGCAACATACCCGAAGCAGTGCGGGCGTCGGCACGAAGCCTGGTGATCAAGAAAAAGATGGGCAAGGGGTAGCTGCCGACCCCGGTGCTCGCCTCCTTCGCCTTTAAACTCCCTCCGTAAGGATACCACGTGAAAAAAACAATATTGTTCGTTTTTGCGCTGCTCCTCAGTGCTTCCGGCTGCTCAGGCCCGAAGACCGTGCAGAAGACCGAAAGCATCATGGGCACGGATGTGACCATCACGGTCGTTGCCCGGAATGCGCAGGAAGGCGAAGCTGCCATTGACGCGGGGATGGCGGAGCTGCGGCGGCTCGACGCCATGATGTCGCTCTATAAGGACTCGAGCGAGATCACGAAGGTGAACCTTGCCGCAGGGAAGGCCCCGGTCACGGTCTCTCCCGAGATGATCGAGGTCGTGGAGCATGCTGCAAAGATCTCAACGCTCTCGAAAGGGGTCTTTGACATTACCGTTGGCCCCCTGGTGGTTCTGTGGCAGATGCGGCTGAAAGAAGGGACCGTGCCGTCGGACAGGGAAATAGGCCGGGTGCGCGCTCTGGTGAATTTTCGGAACATCATCGTTGACAAGAAAGCGTCCACGATCTTTCTCAAGAAGACCGGCATGATCATGGACGTTGGCGGCATGAAGGGGTATATGGCTGACCGGGTGGCCGATATCATAAAAAAACGGGGCATCGCCAATGCCATCATTGCCGTCGCCGGCGACATCTGGGTCCTGGGGCACCGGGAGAACGGCGCCCCCTGGAAGATCGGCGTGCAGCATCCACGGGAGCAGGACAAGACCCTGGCCGTCCTGGAGTTCAAAGATAAATATATTTCCACCTCGGGAGATTACGAGCGGTTCGTCATCAGGGAAAAGAAGCGGTACCATCACATCATCGATCCCCGCACCGGGAAACCGTCCAAAGGCGTCATATCCGTGACCCTCATCGGCGACCAGGGAGCGGTCATTGATCCGCTCACCAAGGTCCCGTTCATCCTCGGCCCGGAAGAGGGCTTGAAGATCGTAAGGAAGATCGGGGCTGAGGCAATCATTGTTGACGAACAGGGCAAGGTTTTCATGACCGATGGGGTCAGGAACCTGCTGGGTCAGAAAAAGACTGAATAATTTGTTCTTGACATTCAGTGGGTACCCTTCTAATATATAAAAAATT
>Ga0209212_1008336_pt1 | contig 11159 bp, 8 predicted proteins | sample RifGroC2_FD_183996 | JGI IMG/M metagenome (GOLD analysis project Ga0209212, IMG submission 183996) | Groundwater microbial communities from Rifle, Colorado, USA - Groundwater C2 (SPAdes) (version 2) | ecosystem: Environmental > Aquatic > Deep subsurface > Groundwater | place: Rifle, Colorado... | reverse complement strand
AGCACCATCAGTATGTTTAAGATAAAAATGAGCAGGTGATACTGTTCCATCTTTAATATCCTTTGGCAGTTTGGTTCAATCGTCCCTCCCCTTAATTAAGGGGAGGTCAGGTGGGGTTAAGACTTCGTGACTGAGCATGCTGAATAGTAATCAATAATTCAATATAATTCACAACACCCGTGCCAGATGCCGCCTTACCATATCCTCGAAATCCGTATCCCGGCTGGCGGTGTACACCAGTGATGAACCGATCTCCGCAGCCAGGATGGCGCACAGGTATTTGCTCGGCAGGGTCCTGATCCGCTTCCTGAAGGCCGGCGTTCTTTGCAGCAGGCGCGGCAGGTGATTGATCACCGCCTGCCGGAAGGGATTCTGCAGACAGAGCTCCGGACGGGCAGAAAAGAAATCGAACAGCTTTGTATAATAGCTGTTTATATTCTGACTGACGGCATCGGATATCTCCGTATACAGCTGGGTGCCGCCCGATTCGCGATACCGCCGGATGATCAGGCGCGCCTCGTCCGCCGCCCGTTTTTCCAGAATCGCCAGTACATCCCGGACGTATTCCTCCTTGTGCTCCAGGAATTCTTCCTCCGAAAGAAGCAGATTGGCGATGATCTCGTAGGAGGAGGAGATAACACCGCATTTGTTGGCCGAGGCGTCACGCATGATCACAGCGCCGCTTCTCTGCAACTGCACCCTGGCCTCCGGTGTAATGAAGGAATTGGCCCCCTCCACGATCACCCGCGCCGTCGGGATTCTCCGTTCATCCAGGAACAAACGCCAGTTCTGGCCGTCAATGGTCTCGGGCCGACCGCCGGCCGGGATGAACAGATCGCTCTTGACCGTGAAGACCAGGCTGTTGTAGTCGCTATAAAAATCGTCGATATCCAGCCACTCCTCAACCAGGCCATCCGCGGTACGGCTCACCTTGCGGTGGCTCTCCTTCAGCCCTTCCATTCTCCGGCCGGTACGGTAGATGATAAAGCCGCCTCCACCCAGATGCTCGGGATTGAACGCGTCCAGATCATGGGCCAGCACAATCCGCCCCAACTCCCGGCGCTGGATGCCGTTCGGGTCGTAAAGCGCGGCCGTGCCGTCGAGAATCAGCCGCACCTGCATCAACGGGCAGCTCTTGAGCATGATGGCCAGGGAGTTGCCGGCCACGTCGCCCCCCGGACCACCGGTCATCTTGAGCGTAAACGGGTCGCTGGTGATGTTGATGCCGATCGCCTCGGCCATGGTGATCTCGGCAAACTTCACCACCCCGGTGGAGGTGACCCCGTACTCCTTGTGGTTGATGCCGACCAGCTTGCTGGACATGATCCCGATGCCGAGCAGATAGCCCCGTTTCCTGGAGAGCTGGGCAATAGTCTCGATCATGGCGTCATGCATGTTCTCGTCCGGACCGAGCTCGATCGGTTCATCATCGCCGTAATAATCGACCACCCGCTGGTTTTTCACCTTCCCCGCTTCGGTCACGAAGATGTCCAGAAAGGCATTGGTTATGCCGTACTGCAGCTTGTAGAGCCGCCTGGTCTCGACCTCCCCGCCTGGTTGGTCCAGATCGGAGGCATCCAGCACCAGCACCATCTTGGAGCCACCCTCGTAGATATCCTTGTTTTTAAGGTGCTGGGTATGGGCCAGGACGTACACCTCACGGAACAGGGTGTTGGAGGCGGTGATAAAATCATCGGAGCTGCGGGCGATCACAGTGCGCCAGCCACCCCTGGCGATGTCGGAGAAACCGATATGATAACCGTAACCGGCGCGGCTGAAGAAGAAGGTCACCCGGAAGGGAAGCGTTTCCGGCAGATCACTTGTGAACTCATCCCCCATATCCCGCAGGTAGGCGGGGTCGAGCCGGAAGGCCAGCGCCTGTTTTTCCACCACGAAGAAGTTGGTCTTGAGGGTATGCATGATCAGCAGCAGGCAGCAGCGATATACGGCACGGCGGATATCGTCCAGCCAGCGGTGGCCGGTGTTGTAGCCTTCCACCGCCTCCAGCGTCTTTATCAGCAGGGCGCTGTATATCTCCTCCTGGTCAGCCAGTTCGGGATCGAAACGGGTCCTGAAAAATCTGATCAACAGCTGAGCCATTTCCGGATGGTCGTAGAAGGCCTTCCTGACGTCCTCCAGGCCGAAGCGCTCTGGCTGACCATGGGCCAGACTGGTATGACAGAAGGCGACAAAGGCATTGACCAGGGACGCGTCTTCGCCGGACATCAGCCCCTCTGTGACGATATCGCGGTACACCTGGGATGAAGTGGCAAGTATCTGGGTGGTGCAGAGCTCCCGCTTGAGAAGCTCTGCCAGGGGGCTACCCGGCAGCAGGACGCCACCCTGACGGTTCTGAACGTAGAAGGCGCCGAGGAAGTAAGGGTGGGTGCCGTTGGAGATGGTCTGGCAATAGGCCCTGCGAATGCCTATGTCAAGGCGGTTGAAGATCTCCAGCACCTGGAGCAGGAACTCTTCCTGAGGCGGGTTGCCTACGGCGAACAGCACACGGGTCTCAAGACGCCCTTCCCGGACCACCTCAGAGATATCAACAAACAGGCCGCCCGAACTGTTGCCACGGTCGAACAGCCAGACCAGGTAAGCGACCCGTGATGGCGGGGACATGCGGATGTAATTTTCGTCGTTGAGCCAGAGGATCTTCAGCAGCCGGTCGAGCTTGCGCAGATCGAACTCCGGGAACGCCGTGCGCAGTTCGGCACGGATCTTACGCACCAGCGTCTGCGGTATGGAGATGGGCTGTTTCAGATCGATCTCATGGTCCTGGCACAGGTCAAACTCGAAGCGTTGTACCTCCAGCTCCTCCGTCATGCCCGGCATGGGGGCATTGGAGTGGGAAAACATGGCATAGGAAATCTCCCGCTCCCCCACCTGGCGCAGTGTTTCGTAGAGCGAGCCGGCTTTATTGATACAGGCCTGGATCAGGAGCTTGTCACGGTCGGCCAGGATCAGGCGGCGGCTGGAGCGCAGCCGTGCCATCTCGCGGGCTAGAGACACCAGTGCGTCCTTTTCGTCTTCCATTGCCTGGAAAAAATACGGACTCATATGCTGCTGGAGCCAGGCCGCGGTTTCCTCGGTTGTCTTGCGCTCTGCAACCATAGTACTATGGATAAGGGCGGGCAGGTTCATGGTGCGCCTCCTTGGGTACGTCTTCCGATTGATACCATTTGCATACTATACCGGCAACACCACTTCAGACAACGCTATTTAATCCCGGCCGAATAATTCAGCATCACATAAGTAATTCATTCCTTTGACAGAAAATACGATGCGGTTATATAGTGCTGCTTAATTTGTATTTTTTATACTTGTTTTGAAATGCTAACTCTTGTCATGGCACGAGAGCATACCGTGGAGTGTTGACCGGAAACCGGTCAACAGGTGTTTCAGGATATTATTCTTAGATGCAAACATATATTTATTGATAGTTATGCCTATGATATTTTGTGGCCTGCTTTGAAAGTATTGTAAACGATTGGAAGATAACCGTATTCCGGTCAAATACGAGTTAGACATAAGGAAATCAAATTGGAACGAACAGCACGATGGATTTTATATGTGATCCTCACCTTATGCCTTATAGCGGACATTTCTCTCATTGTTATGTATGTGCTCAACAAAAAAGATGTGAATATATACAAGCGATATCAGCACTATGACATTAGCTTGAACAGGCCTTTGCTACTCGATATGAACCAGTTCAAGGCTGACAACGACCGAAAACTTGTGGTCATGGGGCATTATGATTTCCCATTTGAGTTAAGAAGGACAAACGGCATCTACGATGAATGGGGGATAGATATTCAGTTTTATGTTAGTGGAAGTACAAATAAACCATACCGCTTCACTCGAAATAATTATGTGCAATCAGGATTTACTGAACAATTGATTGAACTCGACACAAGCGGCGCTTCTGCCGTCAAAATAAACCTTTTAAGACTAAATAACGTCCCTTCTGACAAAATTAAGATAAGTGTCGGGCGAGAATACAATATAGATGCCTATGAAGTTCAAGGCTGGCTAGGTGTATTTGGCGTTTGCATGACAATCATAACTGCTATTGTTGCGCTGCCGATATTGTTCAATATTAGAAAGAATGTCTAACACCGGCGTAGGCACTGGCGCGGCAAAACCGCCGCGCAGGTCACGCCGCGACACGTGTGCGCCCAGCATGGCGCGTGGCGCGTAAGCGCAATCTGCTTGACCGTGGTGGTCAAGCAGTGACTTGGAGGTGAAAGTCCTCTATGGACCCTGATGGTGGGAACCATTAGCCGGACGGCAAGGGTGTCCGTCGCGAGGCGGAATCTGAAGGTCGTGGCCGGGTCAGAGGTCGTGGCCGGGTCATCGTTGCCGGGTCAGGCCTTGAAGATTTGAAGATTGGTGGTAACATTTTGTCATGCCACGAAAACCACGTATTCATGCACCAGGAGCGGTCTACCACATAATCCTCCGAGGTAACGCCCGGCAGGTGATCTTTACTGATGATCGGGACCGCATTCGTTTCTACGACATCCTTCAGAAATCGTGTGAGCGATTCCGGCATCGCATTCTTGCCTTCTGCTTGATGAGCAACCACGTCCACCTCGCAGTCCAGGTTGGCGACATCCCACTGTCACGGGTCATGCAGAACATATCGCTGCGATATACCCAGTGGTTCAACTGGCGACACAAGAAATGTGGGCACGTCTTCCAAGGAAGATACAAGGCAGTTATGGTTGATGCAGATTCGTACCTTCTGGAGTTGACAGCATACATACATTTGAATCCCGTTCGTGCGGGAATTGTCGAGCAACCTGAGCAGCATCGCTGGAGCAGTCACAGGGCATATCTGGGGAAAGAGAAGATCGAATGGCTGGAGCCGGCTCCTGTTCTATCTCAATTTTCCGTAAAAACCGGCAAGTCTTGCTCAATGTTTGCTGCGTTCGTCGCTGAGAGGACTACCGAGGGACGCAGGGGAGAATTTCACGGTGAGAAGACCCTGGATAATCGTCTCTTCGGAAATGATCAATTCATTGAGGAGGTTCTCATTCAGGCACAATCGCCTCCGGAACACAAGCCGAACGTAGCAACAGTCTTGGATGCGGTGACAAGACTGTACCGTCTGAGCACCGCGCAACTGGCTGCTCCGGGACAGGAGCGAAAGGCGTCAGAGGCACGTGGCCTTGCCGCATGGGCGACACGGGAGCTAAGCAGTGGAACGCTTGCTGAACTGGCGTCGACGCTTAAACGAAATGCGTCCACTCTGACTTGTGCAGTAACACGGCTGGAGAACAGGCTAGAAAGGGATTCGGATTTGGCCGTAAAGGTCGAGAAACTGAAGCGGGATTTGCACGAAGTTCAAATCTTCAAGGCCTGACCCAAATAACTCACGCGTATTTTGCAGTGTTGCGTCGAAGAACTCGACAATGCACCGAGAAGCAACTCCTGTTTTTCAAAAAACACCTCGACGAACTCAAATCCTGACAATCAGGACCATTGAACAGCAACCATGTTCATCAAGGCTAAAAAAATGCCCGCCATCTGCAGATTATCCAGCCAACGCACTCCATACAACGCAATCTAACCCATTTAGCCATACTAAAAGCATTGCTTGACCCTGCGCAGTTGAATTGTTATAGTCGCCACCGCTTGTTTTATAACACTGTATTCAGGAAGGGTAAACAGGACATGACGCTGGAACGGGGCTGCGTACAGGTCTACACCGGCAACGGCAAGGGCAAGACAACTGCCGCCCTCGGCCTGGCGCTACGGGCTGTTGGCCGTGGCCTCAAGGTGTGCATACTCCAGTTCATCAAGGGGGGCGGACCATACGGCGAACACCTGATCGCCGAGAAACTGGCGCCGCTGCTTACCATCATCCAGACCGGCCGGCCAGGGTGGGTCAACACCAAGGATATCACCGCCGACCGCACCGTGGCCCAGGAAGCGTTCACCAAGGCCAAAGAGCTTTTGACCTCCGGTGAGTATGACCTGTTCATCTGTGACGAGATCAATGGCGCGGTTGGGTTCGGTCTGATCGACGTGGAGCAGGTGCTGGAACTGATCAGCCTTAAACCGGAGCAGGTGGAATTAGTGCTGACCGGCCGCAATGCCCATGAGCGGGTGATGGAAGCGGCTGATCTGGTGACCGAAATGCGTGAGATCAAGCATTATTACAAGGCAGGGGTGCCGGCACGCACCGGCATAGAGATGTGAATAGATAGATTTTTACGTTTGCAATTTAACAATACAGAAGGAGGAAGTACAAATGGCAGAAAGAACTTTACGAGCACTTGTCGGCAAGCCGGGTCTTGATGGTCACGACCGTGGTGCAAAAATCATCGCCCGGGCCTTCCGGGATGCCGGTTTTGAGGTCATCTACACCGGCCTGCACCAGACCCCTGAACAGATTGTTGCAGCTGCGATTCAGGAGGATGTGGACTGCGTCGGCCTGTCGATTCTGTCCGGTGCACACAACACCCTGCTGCCGCGCGTCTGCCAGCTGTTCAATGAGAAGGGCGCCAGTGACATCAAGGTCTTCTGCGGCGGCGTCATCCCCGAGGACGACATCCCCGGTCTCAAGGCAGCAGGCATCTGCGAGGTATTCACCCCTGGCACATCCACCGAGGAGATCGTTGCCTGGGTAAAGGCCAACATTCACCCCAGAGCGTAACAGATAATAAACAGGGTCAAGGGCAATCAGCCCTTGACCCTGCCTACCTCAGTCCCAGCCGGGCAAAGATAATTCCCAGATATTTGTTTACCATATTGTCCCGTGAGAGAAAGGGGAGCACCGGCGGCTTTCTGGTCCCTATGGCAACGAGCAGCCTTTCGATATCAGGACTGGACCCTTTGCTCATCCCTTGACGCAAGGTCTCAAGCGCCTCGATCTTATTTCCGGCAAGCAGGTGGATCTTGCCCAGATACAGATAATGGACAGGATTTTCCGGCTCATGCTTGATTGCCTGGTGACAGAGTTCGAAGCCTTGTGTGACGTGACCGCGCTCTTTGGCGATGCAATACCCGAGACTGGAATACCAGCCGGGATCGTCCCAGATCTTCAGCGCCCTTTCCAGACAGGCAAGGGCCGCCAGCACATTCCCGTCACGAAGCTCCTGAAGTGCCCGCTGGAAATCCTTTTCCGCAACAGCCCCTGTCTCTGGATCCATAATCACCTCACCCTTGTTTCAACCGTTTTTCCTCACGCAGCATATCGAACGCCAACAGGAAGACCCCGACGCAGATCAGTGAGTCAGCCACATTGAAGGCCGGCCAGTGATGCTGGTACCAATGGGCATCCAGAAAATCGATCACCTCTCCCAGCCGCACCCGGTCGATCAGGTTGCCGACAGCACCCGAAAAGATCATGGCCAGAGAAACCTGAGCCAGCCTCTGATCCTCCCGCAGCTTGTTGTAGGCGATGATGATGACAATCGCGGCAACCAGGGAAACACCGATGAAGAAGGGGAGACGCCAGCTTGCATGGGACAGGAAGCTGAAGGCTGCCCCGCGGTTGCGGACATAGGTGATATTGAAGAAGTTGTCCACCACCGGGATGGACTGAAAAAGCTGCATCGTGCGGTCAATATAGACCTTGGTGATCTGATCAATGATCAGCCCGAAAGCGGCAATCGTTCCAAAAATAATCCAGCGCAGCATATCTATTTAACCGCCGCGGTACACTTCGGGCAGATGGCGGGATGATCGGCGTCGGAACCAAGCTGCTCACTGTAGCACCAGCAACGCTCGCACTTGCCACCCGGCGCGGCTGCCACCTGAACCTTGAGCCCCTCGATGTTCTCCGAGGCCCAGCATTCGCCCGCGATCTCATCCGACAGGACGACCTTCGATACGATGAAGATGCTCGGCAGCTCCGCCTCATATTCGCGCAGGAAACCAAGCAATTCAGCTGGTGCAGCGATGGTCACGGCCGCATCCAGGGAAAGTCCGACGGTCTTGGCCACCCTGGCCAGTTCCAGTGCCTTGGAGACATCGGTGCGCACCTTCATGATGCGGTCCCAGCGCCCTACCAGGGTGTCATCCTTCCACTCCGGTTTAAGGACAGGAAACAGGGCCAGATGCGCGCTTTCCTTCTCGCGCCCCGGCATGCAGCGCCAGACCTCATCGCTGGTGAAAGAGAGCACCGGCGCCATCAGACGCACCAGTGTGTCCAGGATGAGGTACATAACGGTCTGACCGCTGCGGCGCTCCAGCGAATCACCTTTGCTGGTGTACATGCGGTCCTTGAGGATATCCAGGTAGAAGGCGCTCATCTCCACCGTACAGAAAGAGTTGACATCCTGGTAGATGACATGGAACTCAAAATTGCGGTAGGCGTTCAGCACCCGCTCCTTGAGCATTTCCAGCTGGTGCAGGGCCCAGCGATCGATCTCCGACATATGGCTGCAGGACACCATATGTGCAGCCGGGTCAAAGTCGTGGATATTGCCGAGTATATAGCGGCAGGTATTGCGAATACGGCGATAGGCCTCGGAAACGCGGGTCAGGATAACCTCGGAGATGCGGGTGTCGTCGCGGTAATCCTGGGCAGCGCACCACAGGCGCAGGACATCGGCCCCGAATTTCTTGATGACATCCTCCGGGGCAACCACGTTGCCGGTGGACTTGCTCATCTTGCGACCCTGGCCATCCAGCACGAAGCCGTGGGTGAGGACGCTTTTGTAGGGTGCGCGACCCCTGGAACCGACACTCTCCAGCAGCGACGAGTGGAACCAGCCGCGGTGCTGGTCGCTTCCTTCCAGGTACAGGTCGGCCGGCGAGCCCAGTTTGGGGTTCGGTTCCAGCACGGCAGCGTGGGAAACGCCCGAATCGAACCAGACGTCAAGGATATCGTTTTCCTTCTCAAAGGACGCGGCGCCGCACTGCGGGCATTTTGTCCCTGTTGGCAGGAGTTTGTCCGCATCCCAATCGAACCAGACATCGGAGCTGTGCACTTTGAAGATTTCGGCCACATGGTCCATGATGGTGCCGTCAGCGATGTACTCGCCGCAAGCAGTACAGGAGAAGGCGGTGATCGGCACCCCCCAGGAGCGCTGGCGGGAAACGCACCAGTCAGGGCGGTTCTCGATCATGCCGTAGATCCGCTCGCGGCCCCATTTGGGGATCCACTGGACCTGGTCGATCGCTGCCAGCGCCTTTTCCCGCAGATCGTTCTGTTTCATCCCGATGAACCACTGCTCGGTGGCGCGGAAGATGATCGGTTTCTTGCAGCGCCAGCAATGTGGGTACGAGTGGCTGATCATGGAGGTTTGCAGCAGCGCCTCCACCTCGATCAGCTTGTCGATCACAGTCTTGTTGGCGGCAAAGACCTGCTGGCCGCCGAAGAACTCCAGGGTGGTGATATATTTGCCGTGATTGTCCACCGGGTTGTAGATCTCCAGCCCTTCCTTGAGGGCCAGTTCATAGTCCTCCTGGCCATGGCCGGGGGCGGTGTGGACACAGCCGGTGCCGGCCTCCAGGGTCACATGTTCGCCCAGCAGGATGATGGATTCGCGGTCATAGAAGGGGTGTTTGCAGCGCTTGCGCTCCAGCAGATTCGCCTTGAAGGTCGCCAGGACGTTTCCTGTCAGGCCAACGGCCTGCAGAAAGGCGTCTTTAAGCCCTTCAGCCACGATCAGCACGCCCTTTTCCGTATCCAGGGCAACGTAGTCGAACTCCGGGTGCAGCGCCACTGCCAGGTTGGCCGGGATGGTCCAGGGGGTCGTGGTCCAGATCACCACATAGGCCTGCCTGCCCGCCAGTTGCGGCAGGGCAGCGGAGATGTCGTCCTGCAGCGCAAAACGTACATAGATGGAGGGTGAATTGTGATCGGCATATTCCACCTCGGCCTCGGCCAGGGCGGTCACGCAGGACGAACACCAGTGGACCGGCTTGCGGCCCCGGTACAGCCCGCCATTATGGGCAAACTTGGCCAGCTCGGCCGCGGTCAGCCCCTCATATTCGTAATTCATGGTCAGGTAGGGGTTTTCCCAGTCGCCCAGCACCCCCAGTCGCTTGAACTCGTCGCGCTGGATATCCACGAATTTGGCGGCGTACTCGCGGCACAGCTTGCGCATCTCCAGCTTGGAGACCTGGTTTTTCTTGGAGCCCAGGTTTTTTTCCACCTGCAACTCGATCGGCAGGCCGTGGCAATCCCAGCCCGGTACGTAAGGGGCATGATAGCCCTCCATCCGTTTGACCTTGAGGACAAAGTCCTTGAGAATCTTGTTGAGGGCATGGCCGATATGGATGTGGCCATTGGCGTAGGGAGGTCCGTCGTGCAGTATGTAGAGCGGCTTGGTCGTACCTTCCGCTTCCATTTGGGCGTAAAGGCCGTTTGCATGCCATGTGGCAAGCATTTCCGGCTCGCGCTGATTCAGGTTGGCCTTCATGGGAAAGTTGGTACAGGGCAGATTAAGGGTGTCTTTATATTCCATGGGGTTCCTCCAGGGTATCCAGGTTCAAAATCTATTAAAAATACAAAAAACCGCTGCATAAGTCAAGAAAAGCCGGTTTTGCCGCTCTGCATGATGCGGCTTTCGCAGTGTTCTTTTGCTGGCACGCAACAAACATCTATGGTATAAGAGCAAGCTTAATTCAGGAGGCAGAACATGCCCTGCATTCCATCTCTTGTCATCTGCGCACTTCTTTTCTTCCTGGCCCCATCCATGGCGCCGTCCAATGCGGCAGCGGCTGCACCCGGAAAAATAATTGCCGCTGTCCAGTCCGACTTCCCCCCCACCTACTCCATTAATCCGGCAACCCGTAAACCACAGGGGTTTGCCATTGATCTGCTTAACGAAGTGGCCCGACGGGCAGGTATCAACGTCGAATATGTCGTCTCCAGCACCTCGGAAGAAAGCCAGAAGATGGTTCTGAGCGGCAAGGCTGATATCATACCTTCCCTGTCCATTGATGAAACCCGCAAAAAGCACTTTGCCTTTACCAATCCGGTAGAAACCCTGCCGGTATCATACATAATCCGGAATAAAAGCCGGATTACCGGCCTGAAGAGCGGCATGCGGGCAGGGGTCATGCGGGGGAGTATCGCCCATACCTTTCTGCAACAAGGTCAGGACATTACAATCGTCCCGGGCAACAGCCTGCAAAAGCTGCTCATTGAACTGCTGGCTGGTCATCTCGACATTATTGTGGCACCCGCACCA